>FWPV01013060.1_pt1 | contig 12585 bp, 11 predicted proteins | sample 2228371 | NCBI WGS metagenome assembly FWPV01 (sample SAMEA103939776, study PRJEB20133) | metagenome | reverse complement strand
ATATTGGAAACGAGCACGAGCACCAGGCTGGCCGTATTTTTTTCTTTCTTTAACGCGCGAATCGCGAGTCAGAAAACCAGCACGCTTGCGACCATTGTGTTTGCAATAGCGTTTGTCAGAAAACTCTTTCTTGCCGCCCGAGCATCCCTTGTGCTCAAATATCGTTGGATTGCAAGCTGGTCCGAACTGGCGGTACAAATCCACCACACGATATACATAAAAATAATTCCAATAACGGTAATTCGCTCTGTTAAATCTAGGGAGAACAACTTTACGTCAGGCCAGCAAAGTCCTTTTGCAATCACGGGGTCGTGAAAGTTTGGCAACCATCCAATTAGGCTCTTGGAGGCATACATTGCAAAAGCCACAACCGCCAATGCCCCACCAAAAAGTATGAATGCCTGCGTGACGTCGGTGATAATAACAGCGCGAATACCGCCCATAGTTGTGTATGAAACAGTAACTATCCCAACAGCAAGGATAACAACTTCTAGCGGCCAGCCCGTCATCTGCGAAACAGCGCGGCTACAAGTATAGACAACAAGACCTGTCCATGATATTCGCGTAAGGACAAATAAAACAGCCGCAGCCTTCCGAATTCCCATGCCGAATTGCTTCTCCAAGAGTTGGTAGCCGGAAGTAATCTTATGCATCATTATTCGAGGGATTATGAAATAGCCAATGAAGAAGAACGAAATCCAAACAGACAGCTGAGACCAGAGCACGCCAAATCCGTTGGCTATCAATTCGCCCGGCATAGTCAAGTATGTTATCGTACTAACAAGCGTTGCCATCGTGGAAATGCCCACGATGAACCAATTCATACTTCGCCGCCCAAGAAAATATTCGCTTGTATCGGTTTGACGTTTAGAGTAGTATATTCCAATGCCTAGCATCCACAGCATGTAAACTGTGACAACTACTACATCCCAATAACCTAGGCTTTTTCCCATCAGTAAAGTTTTGATACCCCCTTGGCGATTGACTTTTGAAAGGGCATAAGGAAACGGCTGTTAAACCATCCCCAGCTTCGCCATTAAATCAAGACAAATTCGTAATGTGTGGGCTGCATCAGCAAAACTCGTGCGCATCGGCGAGCCGCCATCAATAGCTTCCAAGAACGCAGCTGCCTGTCTTCTGAGCGCATCTGCATAATCCGCTTTTTCAACAGGCACGTCTTCCCATTCTTTTCGGAATATCTTGCATGTGAACTCCGGTTCAACAACCCGCACAAATCCATCAGCACCTGCAAAATCTAATATATTCTCATTAACTGGTTGGAATTGGTTTATGTGCACCGTTCCTAGCGCACCATTCTCCTCGAACCTACAAGAAAGCGCTACGGTATCTTCTACTTCCACTCCCTCAAGCGCAAGACGATCGGCATATCCGCAAATTTCTGCAATTGGTCCCATATACCACTGCACAAGATCTATAAAATGAGTTGCACAGTCAAGCAGGCAACCGCCACCTTGGTCGCGCCTAGCATAATAAATTTGCCGATAATCGGGTCGGTATGTTGTAAACGGCTGCCCGCCATTAATACGTGCAACCAATATCTTACCGAGTGCGCCAGATTTTACTAGTTCGCGCGCTTTCTCGTGCGCCGGATGATACCGCCTCACGTATGCAACACCAGATGGAGGAGCCCCAGGCTTTTCCGCAAGCCTTATTAGCTCATCAACGTCGTCAAATGAATGTGAAAGAGGCTTTTCTGAAAGCACTGGCACGCCTTCAGCAAGACAACGCATTGAATATGGTACATGAGTGGGCGCAGGAGAGCATATCACTACACCATCGAACTGCCTGATGTCTAGGGATTCCCAATCCTTGTCCAAAATTTCCGCGCCAAACTCAGACTTCGCTCTTTCCCTTGCTTCAGGACGAGGATCAATTGCAGTCAAGAGAGGCTTGGGCTTTAAAGCACTGAAAGCCTTTAACTGTTTTAAGCCGATACTCCCTGTACCAACGATTAGAATGTGCTTTGCCGTGCTCATTTTTTCTTTCCAAATGTCAAAAATAAATTTCAGACATACCCGTTAAAACGACGCGCAGCGGCCCAGAATAGCATCCATTGCGCGGGAAGTATTTGCAATCAGCACATCAGGGTAATGTGCATAAGGCGGAATCATCTCAGCCGTGAGAGGACCTTCATAACCAATTTCCTTCAAAGCTTCGATAACTGCAGGCCAATCCACATCGCCTGAAAGAAGATCAACAAAGCCAGCAACAGTTCCCACACTCCTGCGGAAGTCCTTAAGATGCACTCGTTTAATGCGCTTTCCAAGCACACGTATCCAATCTTGTGGGTATCCGATATACACACAATTGCCAACATCAAAATAAACAGCCGCGCAAGGACTGTTTAGTTGGTCTACAAATGCCGCCATTTCCATTGGGCTAAGGAGGAATTTGTTCCAAACGTTTTCGACGCAAAGTACTACGCCTGCATTTTCTGCATCTCCTATTAGCTTGCTTATTTCTTCTGACGCACGTTTGTATGCGTCGCCGTATCTTACCACAGGTACGCTTGGATCCCAAGGCACATCAACCGCGCCTGGAACAACCAGCAAGGCGTCCGTCCCGAGCGCATTTGCAGCAGCAATTGCCTTCCTATGAACTTCAACAGCTTTCGCCCGTACTTCTGGGTCATCTGAAGTAAATTGCCATTGGAAACCAAGTGCACAAGCAAGACTTGCAATTTCAATTCCAGTTTCTTCGATTGCCTTCCTCAACCGTCTGAGGTCATCCGTCGTTGAATCCAACGAAATCTCACCGGATATCGAGAAAGCAAGCTCAATTGCTTCGAATCCAGCCGCTTTTGCCTCTCTACAAGCTTCAACAACAGGTTTGGTTGCATCCAAACCGCCCGGAAAAGCCCAATAACTTATGCTCTTTTTCATCATTGCTTTTCTCCTTTACCTTAAACTCCAATACTTGATTTTAATAACATAAGTTATATGTTAACTACTTTGCCTGTCTCTGCTGATTCACGTGCTGCAAGGCAAAGGCGAACGGCAAACGCTGCTTCCTCTGGCGTAATCACTTGCGGCACCCGATTCTCTCTAATGCATTCAAGGAAATACAATACTTCGTTATAGTAGCCTCCAAGTGACGAAACATTGCCGCGAGCTTCAGCCGAGCCCGCCTCCGTTTGTGGTACGTCGGGGTATTCTTCAGGCTTACCCTCACGCCGAACAATTAGGGATGGCGATGCGGTCGCATTGAAAAGGACGGTGCCTTTTTCGCAAACAACCATAATCTGACTGGTAAATGGAAATCCCTCTGGCATTGCCAAGCATCCAACTGCCTGGCTTGATATTCCATCCGAATGTCCCAATAATAGCGTAAGCGCTGTGTCATATGCGCCAGTTTTCGTTCTGATGCCGGACGCCACAACCTGCTTCGGTCTTCCAAGAATCCATGCCAGAAAGTCAAGGTCGTGGATATGCAAATCAAGTATTGCTCCACCGCTACGCACCGGATCTGCAAGCCATCCCTGCCATGCCCAAGTAGCCGGAGCACTTAACCTACTAGCTGTCGCCCACACAGGCTTGCCAAGCCGGCCAGAGTCTATAACCGACTTTAATACCTGACACTCTGGCCAAAATCTAACAACATGACCGATCATTAATTTCCTTCCAGACTTCTTAGCCGCCGAGAGTATCCTATCGCAAGAATCCATACTCAAAGAAAGTGGCTTCTCACAGAAAACGTCCTTTCCAGCATTGAGAGCCTTTACGACATGCTCCTCATGCAAATAAGTGGGTGTACAAACATCAATCGCATCCACGTCAATTCCATCAAGAAGGGCATCAATGCTTTCAAATGCCTTACATCCAAGCTTGGCAGACGCTTCAGCACGCCGATCTTCTTCGACGTCTGCAACAGCATCTACCGAAGCTATGCCACTTGCTTTATAGCATTCGGAATGCATCTTTCCCATGAAACCATAGCCTATCAGACCTATCTTAGTCATCCTAAACCAACCTCCGAAAGGCGATGTCAAACATCCCAGTTCTATGTTTCAATTCTCTTGTCAATGCAATTCATCCTTCAAAACTCATATGATTTACAGAAGGTAGAACTACAAGACAAAGCGAATGTCACAATAGCTGCAATTTGAAGGAGGAACTAATTGTGAGATTTAGAAGTCGCCTGGTGACGTATTCCGTGTTCATATTCCTCTTTTTTTCAAGAGCTTTCTCGGGTGCACAAGAAGGACAAAGCCCATCAAGTGATAAAGGTGTAATTAAGAAGAAACCAGCTGCAGAAACGCAGCAAAATCAGCTAGGGAGCAAAACAAAAATGAGACGCATAGAGTGGGAGAAAATTAAGATTGATGATGGTTCCTACGAATCCGCCGGCGCCTTCGATGTTAATAATGACGGCAAACTAGACATCGTATGCGGGGGCTTTTGGTACGAGGCGCCAAATTGGACAAAACATAAGATTAGGGATGTGTTGGCAGCTGACGAATATTACGACGATTTCTCGACCATACCAATGGATGTAAACGGCGATGGATTTATGGACTTCATTACCGGCGGATGGTGGGGAAAAACGCTTTCATGGATAGAAAACCCAAAAGGCAAACCCGTTGAATGGAAGAAGCACGACATTGCAGAAGTAGGCTCAATTGAAACTACACGCGCATGGGACGTAGACGGCGACGGACAGCTCGAAATAGTTCCAAACACACCTGGCAATCCTTTGCGAATCTTCAAACTAGAAAATGGCAGCTTTAAGGAATACGTAATTAGCAAAGAACCGCAAGGTCATGGCCTTGGGTTTGGAGATATACTCGGCAACGGGAAGGGCTGCTTCATTACCCCAAATGGATGGTGGGAGCCAACAGGCGACCCTCTCACCGGCGAGTATGTCTTCCATCAAGAGTTCCAGCTTGGCAGTGCAAGTGTGCCGATCATCGTTGCAGATGTGAATGGCGACGGCACAAACGAGTTAATCGTTGGCCAAGCCCATGGCTATGGACTTGATTACTATACACAAAGAATTGAGAACGGCAAGCGTGTTTGGACAAAGCATCCAATTGACCCGTGGTTTTCTCAATATCACGAGATGCAGTGGGTAGATATTGATGGCGATGGAGAATGTGAACTCGTAACCGGCAACCGGTTTCGCGCCCACTGTGGTCATGAACCGGGCGAAACGGATATCGTTGGTCTTTGGTATTTCAAATGGAACGGCGAGTCGTTCACTAAGTGCGTAATTGATTATGGAAAAAAGGGCGACCACTCCGGCACAGGCATCTTCATGTGGATTGGGGATATTGACGACGACGGCAGGCTAGATATTGTCGCTCCCGGCAAAGAAGGGCTATTTCTCTTCAAGAACTTGGGACCGGAAACTGTTGGTAGCTAGAACCGCTCCTTTTGTTAGCAAAGAAAGGAGTTATGATGAAAAGTTTATTATGCCTACTTGCGCTTATTGCCTTAATCTTCAGAGCTGAGGCGGCTAGCGGATTATCAATTCAGGTATCAGAATCTGGTAAGCGGTATTTAGCATATAATGGCAAGCCCCTTCTTGCTTTCGGACCCGGCGACGAAAAAATGCTAATCTCGATAAACGATCCCGTAAAAGTCCGCCGCTGGGCAAAATGGCAGAAAGATAATGGCATGTGCTTAATTCGAACCTATCCGACCTGCGTCCCAATCCCTGGAGGCTTGCATCCCTTCAAATTAAAAGATAACAAATGGGACGTTGACGCATGGAACGATGAATACTTCAAAAATATGAGTCGCTTTTTCTCGATTTTGGAGGAATACGGCATAGTAGTTCATCTTCAACTTTGGCAAATCGTTTGGTTCAAGGAAGACAAACCCGACAGATGGGCAATGAATTATATCAACCCTACTAATAATGTCAATGAATGGACTCGTGCGTATCCACGTGGCGCCAACTACATGAATGCCCCTGTAGATAGCCCCGCCGGAAGACATCGGAAAGAATGGGTCATACACATTCTCAACGCGGTAAAGGGCCATAAAAACGTGTGGATTGATGTTATTAATGAACTTGGTAATGGCGGAATCGGTGATATGAAATGGGCACACAATGTGGTTTTATGGATACGAGAGTGGGAAAAGGCTAATGATCAAAAACTCCTCGTCGGCGTTGATATGTGCAACTTCAATGCTGATGATTTCGCCGCTTTTGAGAAAGATTACGACTTGTTAATTTTCAATGAGCTTCATAGAGATGAGACACTTCGAGCTGCAAAGCTGTTCAATAAGCCAATAGTAAGCGTAAGGTCCAGCGACGGAAGCAACAATCGCGAGGATTATCTCTTTCTGGATGGCGCAAGCACAAGTTCCCAGCACCAAACTAGATACCGAACGCTGTGCTATAGAAGCATTTTCAGCGGCTTGCAATCCATCGGTGCTTATTGGAAATCCGAAATATCAGGCGTTGACTACACTGATATGAAGGATTGGACGCAGTACGCCCGGGCATTGAGAAAGTTTTGGGGAAAGATCTGCACAATATGGCCTAGCCTGACCGTAGATGATTCGATTGTTCACAACGCAATTACGCCCAGAGCCTATGGTATGAAATCTGACCAATTGTATGCCGTGTATTTGGAATGCGGACCACACACTGCGGGTAATGTATACAAACCCTCAACCGTCAGTATAAAATGTCCATTCCAAAGTTTTCGAGTGGAGCTCTTTGAACCAAGAACGGGCAAGTCGAAACTCGAAAGGGGAAAACTCGAGAACGGCAAAATCATCGTAAGCCTTCCCGAGTTTACTGATGATATGGTAATACTCATCTGGCGAACAAACAACAAGTAATTATAAACTATCTAAAAAGCCAAGGAGGAGGTTTCAAATGCCAAAAATTGCAATGATTGGCGCAGGGAGCGTCATATTCACAAAAACGCTCATGAACGACATTATGGCAACGCCTGCTCTGCAAGAAAGCGAGTTCGCACTAATGAGTCCCACCGAAACCAAGCTTCGCAAGATGGAAGCATTCGCAAAAGACGTTATCCGCGAAAACAATCTCCCAACGAAAGTTTGGGCGACTACTGACCGACGAAGAGCACTTGATGGAGCAGATTACGTGGTTATAACGATCCAAATTGGAGGAATGGATGCATTTCAAATTGACTACGAAATCCCTCTTAAATATGGGGTAGACCAATGCATCGGAGATTCGCTTGGTCCGGGCGGCATTTTCCGAGCACTTCGGACAATCCCAGTGCTAATTGATATTGCCAACGATATGAAGGAGCTTTGCCCGAATGCTATTATGCTAAACTATGCAAATCCAATGGCAGCGAACTGCTGGGCGCTTGGCACCGTGCCCGGGTTAAATTTCGTTGGTCTGTGTCATGGCGTACAAACAACAATGGATCTAATTGCCGGATACGTTGGCATCCCAAAAGAACGCATTGACTTTCTGGCTGCAGGAATAAATCATATGGCTTGGTTCCTAAAACTTGAAGTTGATGGGAAAGATATTTATCCGATACTTCGCGAAAAGTTCGAAAAGCCAGAATACTACGTCAACGAAAAGGTTCGTGGTGAAGTATTTCGGCACTTTGGATATTTTATGACTGAAAGCACGGGACACCTCTCAGAGTATGTTCCTTGGTTCCGCAAGAACAAAAAAGCGCTCGATCTTTACTGCGATCAGCCTGACTTTGGCGGCGCATCCGGCGCATACTACAAATACGGACGAATGCTGGAAGAAAAATTTAAAACAACTGACCCACTGAGCATCGAGAGCAAAAAGCTCGAACCCCGGAGTGCCGAATATTGCTCCTATATTATTGAAGCTAAAGAAACTGGCAACATATTTCGGCTAAACGGAAATGTGAGAAACGATGGATATATCACAAACCTGCCAAATGGATGTTGCGTCGAGGTGCCAATCTATGTTGACAAGATGGGTCTCCATCCGACGGTTGTTGGGGAGCTCCCTCCACAACTAGCAGCCTTGAACCTAACTAATATAATGGTACAAGGTTTGGCAGTCCAAGCGGCTCTCACCGGTGATCCAGAACTTGCGGCACAAGCAGTAGCACTTGATCCGCTGACTTCCGCTGTTTGCACACTTTATGAAGCCCGTGAGATGACCCGCGAGATGTTGGCTGCAGAAGCAAAATGGCTGCCTCAATTTGCTGGGAAAGAATTGAAGCCACTGCCAATAATTGAAATCCCGCCCGATGTAGTTCCGGCAGAGGTTCCACTTGATCCTGCTTTGGCAATTGCAAACAGATTTGGAAAACTTGCGAAAGCATAATTAGTAGCAAAAAGCTAATTATTCTAGAATGGAGAGGAATCAATGAGTAAAGTTCGCATAGGTTTCGTTGGCGTTGGTGGCATGGGACAGTGCGCACACCTGCGGAATTTTGTAACCGTGCCCGATTGCGAAGTAGTAGCTATCGCTGAAGTTAAGGAGAAACTAGGAAAACTTGTGGCACAGCGATATGGTATCCCAAAAGTATATCGAAACCATGAGGAAATGCTTGCTTCTGAAAAACTCGACGGAATTGTCGCATCACAACCATTCAATCGCCATGGAACACTAATTCCAGAATTGGCTAAGGCAGGCATTCCAATTTTCACGGAGAAGCCTCTAGCCGGATCAATCGAAAATGGCGAGAAGATTATTCAAGCACTCGAACATGCTAAAACTTGGCAGATGGTGGGATATCACAAAAGAAGCGACCCTGCGACAATGTACGCCAAGGCAGAGATTGAACGATTGAAGAATACTGGTGAACTTGGCAAGCTAAGGTATGTGAGAATTCTGATGCCAGCGGGAGATTGGATAGCCAACGGTTTTGTGGGACTGCTTACTTCTGACGATCCCGCACCTGCCCTTGAATGGGACCCTCCCGCTAGTGATATGGATGAGGAAACATTTGAGGAATACACTGCCTTTGTAAACTACTACATTCATCAGGTAAATCTTATGCGTCACCTCCTTGGCGAGCCATACAAAGTAATTTTTGCCGACCCATCTGGCGTGGTTCTCGTAATCCAAAGCGAAAGCGGCATCGCCGGAACAATTGAAATGTCACCTTATCGCACAACGATTGACTGGCAGGAATCGGCTCTTATCGCATTTGAAAAGGGTTGGATTAAGTTGGAATTACCTGCGCCATTAGCAACCCACAGACCAGGCAAAGTGGAGATTATGCGTGATCCCGGGGGCAACGAGACTCCAATGACAATGTCCCCTACCCTTCCATGGATTGGAGCAATGAGGCAACAAGCCATAAATTTCGTGGCTGCAATCAAAGGAGAGATGAAACCACTATGTGAAGCACATGAGGCGCTTGAAGACTTAAAGGTAGCAAGGGATTATATTCGTTTGCTAAGAGGCAAATAACAAAACTATACCCAACCTATAAACTAAAACAATGCGCCAGTTGACGTGCGTAAAATAAAACGATACCCAACTATATTTGAAGGCAAAAGAACGCAAAAGTATAACTACAAAACCTAAAAGCTGGGCTTGGTTTTACCTTCCTTAATTTCTATTGAGGCGGTGGGCGCATTTTGCTTGCAGCCTGTATCGCATTCCTCGCCGCTTCTGCTGCTTTCGACTCATTTCCGAGGGCATAGTAAACTCGCGAAAGGTACTCCCATGTATCCGGTAAGCCGTCAATCTTAGCGGCACGTTCCAATTCTTTCCTCGCAAGACTCAGGTTGCCCATAGCAGCATAAATCGTCCCTTTATTAAAGTGAATTCTTCCGATATCGGGCCAAAGTCTCTCCAAACCGGCGTAAGTTGAAAGCGCAGAATTATAATCTCCAAGCTTAGTATAGCAGATTGCCAAGTTATATTTAGCAACCACATTGTAAGGATTTAAAAGGAGGGCTTTGCGATAAGTGGGAATTGCCTCTTCCATTCTATCCTGAACAAAAAGATTGTCTGCCCTTTTTTGCTCAATGGAAGCAATGAAAGGACGAATAGAAAGCGCGGAAGCACCGATAAAAATTAAAAGCGCAAAGGTCCAAAGTGCAATTGGATGAAAGCGTGTCCGACAGCCAAACGAAAACTCTTTTTGGTGTTTATCTACTCTGGCAACTCCGCTTAACAAACCAAGGAATACCCAAAAGTAAACAGCTCCGACGGAATAGCGCATGGCAACCCCAACAAGATTGCATATAAGAAAACCTGATATTGCGCCGGCGAGAACCCAAGGTATAAGTGCTTTTCCAAAAGGCGAATGAACTGCGCAAATAAAGGCAACTATGAGTATCCAAAGAAAAATTCCCAATCCAATGATTCCTGTTTCTGCCGCAACTTCAATGAATTCATTATGCGCATGTTCTGAAGCAGTCGCTATCCCGGTGTAGAAGAATGACGGCGTCAGCTTTTCTGGCATATAAATTTTCAGAGCACCGGGTCCAACGCCAATTATGGGGTGTTCAAGAAATACGCGATATCCTGCTTTCCACTGCAGGGCACGCTGGACATTTGAAAGGTCACCCATATCAACAGAAGTTTTCGCCCGCTCGACAATTCCGCCACCAATTGAAATTGCAACCACAACCACGGCGAGAACTAGTATGCCGACGTATATTCTCATTCCACGGTCCAGCATAAAACTTCGCGCTCCGAGAAACGTGGGGAAGACAAACCCAACCGACAACGTAACAAGCAGACCAAGCCATGGACCACGAGAGTAAGTCCATAACAAACACGCAAGCTGTGTCCCAGCTAGAGCAAGCAAACCCCATTTGAGCAAAGCATTATCTTCATCCAAATAAAGCAGCAGAGTGATTGGAATTACAAGCACAAGATATGCAGCAAAGTAAGTTGGATTGCCAAAACTTGCCAATACACGCTCATATGATGGATGAGCCCATTCAATTGGGTCCAATGCAAAGTGCTGGATAATGCCATATATGCACGGAATTACCGATGAAAGTGCAAGTACATAAAACGTGCTGCGGATATTATCACTCCCCGAAAGGCATCGAGAAGTCAGAAAATAAATGAAGACATATGAAAGCAGCCTGCCCATTTCGGGAACTGTAGCCCACTTGTATTCAGCAACAAAGGCTGAAATAAAGTTGCACGCCAAAAAAGCGAGAATGGGGAAGTCAAGGGGCATTCGCTTCACACTCATACATTTTCTACTAGCTAAACCAACAAAGATTACTAAACCAGCTATAAGGAGGCTAATGGTCAGGATGACTTTCTTAATCTCAGTGGGATCAGCAGTAACTGTTGTATAAGCAGTATATAAAGGATGAATCTGACGGTGTTAGACGCTGGTTGCAGTTTAATCACCTTCAGCGGTCTTAATTCATTTTCTTCGGAAACTTCGCAGTAAGTTCACTCTATCATATTACTAATGTTGAAAATTATACTTTTGATTTTGCGGTTGATGTGCTTTGCGTCAGCCATTCCATCCAATTTTCAATGCCATTGCCTGTATGACAGGATAGCTTAATCAATTCAATGCCGAGGTTATTTACGCTTTGTTCGAACCTACCAATGTCAAATGCCACATGTGGTAGAAGGTCTATCTTGTTCAAAATTACCACGGAAGCCGAACTGAAAATTGCGGAGTATTTAAGGATTTTATCATCGCCCTCAGGCACGCTACATATCACTACTCGTGCTGTTTCGCCTAGATCGAAGTTCACAGGACAAACCAAGTTTCCAACATTTTCGATAAGCAATATATCAAGCGAAGAGAAGTTAATTTTCTCCAAGGCTTTTCGTATCATGCTTGCATCGAGATGGCACATCCCACCTGTATTAATTTGCACAACCGGCGCGCCATACCTTGCTATTCGCTCAGCATCAAGAGAAGTCGCCAAGTCACCCTCGATAATGCCAATCTTCAAATTAGCAGCACGAGCAAGCGTTTGTTCTGCCAGGCTGGTCTTTCCGGCACCCGGAGAACCCATAAGATTTATAACGAAAAGCCCGGCTTTTTGGAATTCAGACCGAAGCTCTTTAGCAAGAAGCTCATTCGCCTCCATTACTTTTTGAAGCACCGGAATTTGCATTCTCTACCTCAATTGAATCTACAAATAATTCCCTTCCGGCAATAAGCTTTCCTTTGGGGCTGGAGCATTTGGGGCATGCAAAAGTACTTACAGGAGGAATATGTTCATTGCCGCAATTTTCGCAAGTATAAGCAACCGGTATCCTTTCAACAAAAACCTCGGCGTCTTCCGCTATCGTACCCCTCGCCAGAATATCAAAATAAAATTGCACGCAGTCAGGCTCGACAGTTGACCATTCACCAACCTTGAGCGAGACTTTAGTTATGCGCGACGCTCCTACCTTGGCAGCTTCCTTCAATACAATAGACAGTACATTTTGCGTGATTCCAAGCTCATGCATCAACAATATACTAATGCATTAGAGTCCAAAACTCAAGCTTTGATATTTCTTTTGAACTTTTTACATGCAAACTCTTGATTTTAATGTTTTCGGCAATCGTTTCCGTTTTTTGATTAGGCAAGTTGATTGTTTGTATGTAAGACGCCGCTGCTTTAATAGGCGAATATAATCCTCTTGGGTAAAGCCCAATTGCCAAGCAAAGAATAGCAAGAAACAGCATTGAAACCACAACAGTTT
>FWPV01003665.1_pt1 | contig 12585 bp, 10 predicted proteins | sample 2228371 | NCBI WGS metagenome assembly FWPV01 (sample SAMEA103939776, study PRJEB20133) | metagenome | reverse complement strand
TACCCGAATAATTTCATCCTTTAAAAACAAATCGGATAACTTCAGATGAATTAACTCTGAAACTCTGGTGCCGCAAGCATAAAAAAGTTCAAGCATAGCCTTATCGCGCAATCCTAATTTATCATTTACGGCAGGTTTGGATAAAATTAAATCTATTTCGGAAATGTTTAATACACCCGGCAGTTTTTTTGATAATTTAGGAGCAGTTATTTTATCGATGGGATTCTTATCTATGTAATCATTTTTTATCAGATAAGAAAAAAATCCTTTTAGAGATGAAAAATATCTTGCAGCAGAAGTTCCTGATAATCCCAAATCCTTTAGCGTTTTAAAGAATTGGATAATATGATCAGTATTCACTTCCGAGGGGTCAGTAACTTTTAAATCACTGACATAATGTATAAAAGAAGCTAAATCATTTTTATATGATAGTATTGTGTTCTCGGAAAGATTTCTTTCCAGTTTGAGATGAGCGAGATATTCTCTTAAGAACAACTCCATTAATTGTCTTTATCCGTGCTTATTCCTTTTTCAGCTTCTTCTTGTTTTGGATATTTTATTCTTCTGTGGTGCTGACTGATTAAAATTGATAAAAATGCTTCTTTCATTCTGGATATATCGGTAAATGTAATTGGTGCATCATCAAGCTGCCCTTCTTTTAATCGTGAGCTGAAGATATTGTTAACCATATTTTCAACCTTTTGTGCATCGGGTTCAGATATTGATCGGACTGCAGATTCACATCCGTCTGCAAGCATAACTATTGCTGTCTCTTTAGTATTCGGTCTTGGTCCGGGATATTTAAACTTATTAATATCCACATTTTCTTCGCCGTAAAGCGATTTTGCTTTTTCATAAAAGAAAGAAATTGTTGTTGTACCGTGATGCATTGGAATAAAATCAATCAGCTCTTCAGGTAATTTATTTTGTTTAGCTAATTCAATTCCTTCGTTAACATGTCTGATTATCATTTCAACACTTTCTTCGGGTCTTAGATTTTCATGCACATTGTCATTATCAAGTTGATTTTCTACAAATCCATGAGGAGAAATAGTCTTGCCGATATCGTGATAATAAGCTCCGACTCTTGCTAATAAGGCATTGGCGCCAATTTTTTCAGCAGCAGCTTCTGCAATCGTTCCCATCGTCATTGAATGATTGAAAGTGCCGGGAGCTTTTCTGGCTAATTCTCTTAACAAAGGTCTGTCAAAATTGGATAATTCAAGCAATGTCAGGTCTGTTGTAATCCTGAAAATCCTTTCAAAGAAAATTAAAAGACCATAAGTAAGAACAGGACTAATCAAGGCATTGGATGAGGCGAAGGCAAATTCATAAAGCATTGTTTCCGGCGGAGCAAATCTTTCTAATCCAAAAGCTAAAATGGAAACTGTATAGCCAATTAGAATAAATAGAAATGATCTAAAGATTTGTGTTCTGTTTTTTATATCACGCACAGTATACACTGAGAGTCCGCCGGCTATAAAATTCATTGCAGCAAAAGTATAATCATTTCCTTTTAATGCACCAACGATTAATGATACCAGTACAGTAAGGTAAAAAGCTACACGTGAATCAAATACGATGGTAAATATCATCGAGACAGCTGGAACAAAAATTAAAAAATGAATTGGTGCTTTAACCGAAATCTGATTTACCAGAAATGTAACAAAAGAGATAAAGACAACAAGAAACGATATCAGAATTATTTTTGTGTTATCATAAAAAATCTTTTTTCTGAAGTGAAACAGATAAATAGAAAGAAGAGAAATAAACGCACCGATATGTAAAAACTTTCCTAAAGACTGAAGTATTAGTCCGCCCGTACCTATCGAATCACCTTTTGCTTCTTTATAGGATTCGATTTTTAATTTTGCCTGCTTGGTAATTCTATCGTGCTTTGCAATAATTCTTTCATTTTCATTTATGATTCCTGAGTATTTAGATACATTATTTTTTGCCTGCTCAATTTCAAGATCAGTTGCTTCTTTATTGTAAAGAAGATTCGGAAATACAAAATGTAAAGCAAACTCAATCAAAGCTTCCCGAGTATCAGCAGGATAATTTAATTCTTCAATTCTTTTAGAAACCTCATCCTTTGCCTGTTGTAAAAACAAAAATTTACTTCTCGGCTCAATTTTATCAATATTACCCTGCCTGATTGCAATGCTGTCTCTCATTTGCACTTCGGGATCAACATTAATTATTCCCTTCTTGCTTACGGTTTCAATCACAACTCCGGCAGTTTTAAATATATCATCAAGAGAATTGTCTCTGCTGCGGTAAGATTGTTTCTGCAGCTTGCGAATATTAAGAAAGCTATTAAATGCTTTAGTACTTAAAAATGTCGGGTTTAAATAATTACTTGTTTCCTGCTTTAAATTTTCATCAATTACTCCGATAATATACTCGGCAAAAGCATTTAAAGAATCCTTTGCTTGTGCATCAGCAGGAAAGAAAACCGGAAAGACAGATTTTTCTGCTTCTGCTAATTCTGATTGATATACTAATTTATCCTTGATTATAGGGAAGCTGAATGGTGCAATTAAATCTTCCCTTGTCCAGATTGCTCCTTCAGTAACTTCAAATTCAATTGATTCTCCTTTTGGAAACATCATTACAATCAGAATAACTGTTAAAATTCCAATAAGGATTTTTCTTTTTATTCCGCTTTGCTTATTAGTTTTTTCTTCTGAAGTCATTTTTCTTTTTTCGCTTTTAATATTGCTTCAAATAATTCCGTTACGCCTTCTTCATTGTTTGTTTTCTTCAGAACATAATCGGCATTTCTTCTTAATTCTGCTATTGCATTTTGAACACAAACTTTATAGGCTTTCGTTTCAAACAAACTGATATCATTGTACCAATCACCAATAACTGCTGTGTTAGTTTCACTAACATTCAAATAACGAATCAATCTTAATAAAGCTTTTCCCTTTGAGGATCCGGATCTTCTTACTTCAAGATAATAAATATCATCATAAGTATGTGATTTAAAAAAAGAGATTGAACAGCCTAAAGTAAACGGAAAGCTGAATTTATCTCTCAAAAAACTAACAGCTCGACGGTTATCTCCGGCAAAAACAATTTCCAGTGTTTCGTCTAAATAATCATCATAAGATTTAACTTCTTTATAAATCGCCCCATATTTATCTAAAAGTTTAGGTACCACTGAATTTGATTCTGTAAAATATATTGCATCCGTATGGCATAAGGCGATATTAACTAAAAACTGTTCGGATAATTCAACAGCTTTTTTAACATGCTTCCTCTTAAGAAAAGACTGATGTACATAATTACTGTTAGTAACACTTTTAATTACAGATCCATCAAGTGAAATAATTGGTACCCTCACATTCAGTTCCTCTGCAAGTGATAACAAAGCGGAGTGTAATCTTCCGGAGGCAAACGAAAACATTACGCCCTGTTTTTTAAGTTCACGAATCAAATCTTTAGTTTTTTCTCCGAGTATTCCGTCATCACTAAGTAATGTTCCATCAATGTCAGAGACAATCAGTTCAATATCTTTTAATCTTTTATAATCCGGCATGTTATTTAACTAATGTTTTCCAGCCAATTTTAGATAAGTTAAAATATATTACAGCAATTGATATAACAGCGATAATCAGATACATAGCAAATGCACTAAATTCGCCAAATATCAGCTTTCCTGTTCCGAATAAAAATGAATATACTAAAATAACCCCGAAGAGCCAGTTTATAAATAACTTTAAAAATCCGGAGTCACTTTCAACATCCGGTAATTGATCTGATATTTTTTTCCACATAATTCCACCAGGATGAATTTTTTTATAAAAAGATATTAACACTTCATCACTTGTAGGTTTTGTAAGATAAGTTACTGTTAACCAGACTATTGTTGTTCCAGGAACAATTATAAAAAGGCTGTAAGGAAAAACTATTCCAAGGCTCTTTAAGATTGGAAAGATTATAAAAGGTGTAATCATTGCAGATATTTCTGACCAGGCATTTATCCTCCACCAAAACCATCTGAGAATTAAAACTAATCCAACACCTGCACCGCATTCAATAATAAATTCCCACGCTCCTGAAATTCTATTGATAAAGAGAGTAACAAAAATTGAAATCAACATTAAAATTAAAGTTGTAATGCGTGACGATTTAACATAATGTTTTTCATCCTTTCCGCTTTTTACGAATCTTCTGTAAAAATCATTTATGATATATGATGTACCCCAATTAAGTTGAGTTGCAATTGTACTCATATAAGCAGCAAAAAATGCCGCAACAAGTAATCCTTTTAATCCTGCAGGAAGAAAATCACGCATAGCATAAATAAAGCCCAAACCTTTTTGTGCTTCTGATAAATCGGGATAAAGTATAATCGCACACAGTCCAACGATTATCCATGGCCAGGGTCTTATTGCATAATGAGCAATCTGAAAAAACAATGTTGCAAACAATGAGTGCTTCTCATCTTTTGCGGACATCATTCTCTGGGCTACATATCCGCCGCCGCCGGGTTCAGCACCCGGATACCAGGAAGCCCACCAGATAATTCCGATGTAAGCTAAAAATGAAAAGAAAGACATTGCTAATGTTCCTGCTGCTGATGGAACATCTGATACAACAGGGAAAAAATTAAAAACATAATCCGGCAAATTTGATTTTAATCCTTCAATTCCTCCTATTTGGGGAGAGTTAACTACAATCACTGCAAGAATTATACATCCAAGCATTGCTATAATAAACTGAAAAGCATCCGTAACAACAACGCCCCACAAACCTGAAAGTGCAGAATAGATTGCAACTAAAACCATACAACCAAAAACATAAATTAAAACAGTCGATTCATCAATACCGAATATTCCTTGCAGTATCGAAGCCATAGCTTTGTTTACCCAGCCAATAATTATAACATTCATAAACAGCCCGAGATAAAGCGCACGAAACCCTCTTAAAAATTTTGCAGGTTTACCTGAATAACGAATTTCTGCAAACTCCACTTCAGTCATAATTCCTGCACGTCTCCATAATCTTGCAAAGAAAAAAACCGTAAGCATTCCGCCAAAAGCAAAATTCCACCATATCCAGTTTCCTGCAACACCATTTTTTGAAACCAGTTCTGTTACCGCTAATGGTGTATCTGCAGCAAATGTTGTTGCAACCATAGAGATACCTGCAAGATACCACGGAAGATTTCTGCCTGAAAGGAAAAACTCCTGTGTGCTTTTACCTGCACGCCTGGAATAATAAATTCCGATAGAAATGGAAATAATAAAGTAGATTAGAATGATGATGTAATCTGATGCAGCCAAGTTATCCTCACTTTTTAGAATCTTGTTTTAATCTAAAGTTACGGTTTAAACTTTTTCTTCTTTTGTTAATGAAGATAATAACGATCCAACCAATAATGTAACCGAAACGCCAATCAGAATGTACCATGTCCAGGCTACAAGTTTTAATGAAATAACGGCGATCATCACAAATATTCCGGATGCAAATCCGGCTAAAGCATCTTCCTGCTTGGCTTTTTTATTTAATAAACCGAGCAAGAAGGTTCCCAGTAATCCACCATATGTAAAGGATGCAATACTTAATGCAAGTTCAACAACGGCTCGCGGGCTTTCCATAAAAATAAATGCTGAAAGAATTAACATCCCTGCCCAAAAAATTGTAAGTGTTTTAGATAAAAGCAGACTTTTCTTTTCATCAACAGACTTTTTGAATGACAGATATAAATCCATTACTGTTGATGATGACAAAGATGTAATTGAGCCGGCCAGCGTAGATAATGCAGCAGCAAATAAACCGGCAATTATAAATCCTTTTATTCCTGTGGGAAGAACTTCAATAATAAATTTTGGAAATACTTCATCAGATCTTATATCCATTTGCCCATAATAAGAATAAAGAAGAACACCAAGCAATAAAAACAATGCAAACTGAAATATTACAACTATGCCTGAAGTTATAATTGCTTTTTTACTATCGATTAAATTTTTAGCTGCCAATAATCTTTGAACAATTAATTGATCTGTTCCGTGCGAGGACATTGAAAGAAAAGTTCCACCAATAATTCCACTTAGTAAAGTATATGGTTGGGAGAAGAAATTACTTAATCCGCCACTGAAGCCTAAATTAAATATGCTAAGTTTTTTTGAAATCTCTTCGGAAGAGAAAATATCTGTCCAAGATCCGGGAATTAGAGTGTTAAGAAAATAGATTGAAACAATTGCGCCGCCTATGTAAATGAACATCTGAATAGCATCCACCCAGATAACACCTTTAAGTCCACCAGTATATGTATAAAGCAGAGCAACCACAGCCATAATAATAATTGCTATCATTGGAGAGATATCTATAAGTAAATAAAGTGGAATTGCGGTTGCAAATAATCTAACGCCATCAGAAGCAGTACGGGTAAACAAGAAAACTATAGAAGCAAAAGATCTGGTCTTTTTTCCGAATCTGTTCTCAAGATAGGCATAAGCAGTACTCAGTTCACCTTTGTGATAAGCTGGCAGGAAAAATATTGCAACAAGGATTCTTCCTATCAGATAACCAAAAGTTAACTGAAGAAAATTGAGATTGGTAAGGTATGCAAGTCCCGGAATTGAGATAAAAGTAAGTGTACTTGTTTCAGCGGCTACAATTGAAAAACTTATTATCCACCACGAGACTTCTTTTGAACCGATAAAATATTCTTTTACACTTTTTTGTTTTCCCCCGCTGATTTTTCCAAAGACTGCGACAGCAATTAAATAAACAGCTACAATCAGATAATCAATTTCTGATGCCTTCAATTATTATTGCCCCAGTTCTTTTAAAGCTTGATCAACACTGTCAGTAACCTTCAGGACTCTATCAAGCTGAGTGATTTTAATAAGTGTATGGACTTTATCAGAAGGAGCTGCTAATCTAATCTGGCCCTCGTTTGAAGAAATAATCCTGTTTGCCACCAGGATAGCACTTAAACCTGAAGAATCACAACTTTCTACTTCACTTAAATCAATTATAAATTTATTAGCACCTTCAACTTTAAGAATCATCGTAAACTCCCCTTTTAATAATCCCGATATGTTAGTATCAAGTCTTTTTTCCTTCAGTTTGAAAATTGTAACATCTCCAATTTTTTTAGTCTCGAAGTTCATAGAAATACCTTAAAACATTTTTAAACAATTTAAGAAATTATTATAAGATTTTACTGAATCAGTTTCACTATTTGAAATTTGAAAATTATAGTATTTATCTGAACCCTTTTTAGCATAACCAATCCTGATTTTACCACTTACAATGTTTGCCACATAACTAAAAAACAAATTTTCTTTCCTGTTAAGATCAATTATACCGTCATATTTCATTTCCTGCAGTTTATTAGTGAGCTTATGGTTGGGTAAATTGATTTTGTTTATATCCGAAAAATTTATTTCGATAGCTTTAGATCTGAACTTAGCCGGAAGCAGACTTATACGATAATCTTTTGTTAAGACTTTTATGGTTTTATTAATCTGCTCAAGATATTCAAGAACAGCAAAACTGGATCTAAAATCTTTTTCATCTTCTGGCATCAGGACCAAAAATGTACCGCATCTTTTAAGTGCAGAAGAAAATGACAGCTCGTTTCTAACATTATTTTTTAAGCGTTTTGATATTATGAACTCTGCTGTTTTTTCTTTAATCAATTCTATCATAATTATTCATTTTCTTTAAGCAAACTTAAAAAATCTTCTTCATTTAAAATTTTAATACCAAGCTTTTCGGCTTTAGACAATTTAGATCCGGCTTTTTCTCCTGCAATTACAAAATCTGTATTTTTACTAACACTGGATGTAACTTTGCCACCTAATTGAATTATTTTTTCACTTGCTTCTTCTCTTGTTAGGCTACTAAGAGTTCCGGTAAGTACAAAAGTTTTATCAGCCAGTGCAGTGTTTTTAATTTTTTTCTTTTCAGCGGAACTAAAGTTAAGCCCTGCTGATTTTAATTCATTAATTAAATGAACATTTTGTTTATTCGAGAAGAAATTCCGGATGCTGTTACTGATACTTGGACCGATTTCATAAATAGAGGCAATTTCCTCCTCCGAAGCATTGATCAGATTATCAATCGATCCGAAGTGACTGGCAATTTTCTGTGCTGCACCTGCACCAACATATCTTATCCCCAAAGCAAACAGCAATTTATGGAACGGCTGTTTTTTACTTTCTTCAATAGCATTTAAAAGGTTATCAATGCTTTTTTCTCCAAGTCTTTCGATTTTAATTAATTCATCTCGTCTGTGTTTTAGATTGTAGATATCCGAAAAATGTTTTATAAAACCTTTTTCAACAAACAAATCAATCAGTGCATCCCCTAACCCTTCAATATCCATCGCACCACGCGATGCAAAATGAATTAACCTGCCTTTTATCTGCGCAGAACATTCGGGATTTTCACAATAAAATGAAACTTCATCTTTAGGTTGAACAAGTTTTGAATTGCATACCGGACAGTTTTGAGGTGGTAAAGTTGGTTTACTCTTAACTGGTCTTTCTTCCAAAACAACGGCAACTATTTTAGGAATTACATCTCCACCCTTTTCAATTACAACTGTATCACCAACTCGAATATCCTTACGCTTTATCTCATCATAGTTGTGCAATGTAGCTCTGCTAATAGTTGATCCGGCCAGTTTAACCGGCTGAAGTTCTGCAACAGGTGTTACGGTACCGGTTCTTCCAACTTGCCAGACAATATCATTTAGTTTTGTAAACGCCTGCTTGGCTTTGAATTTATAAGCTACTGCCCAGCGTGGTGATTTAGCAATGCTTCCTAAAATGTTCTGATGCTTTACCGAGTTAACTTTAATTACAGCACCATCAATTTCGTAATCAAGCGAGTCTCTTTTCTCTTCAAGTTTTTTACAGAACTCTAAAACTTCCCGGATGTTTTTACAAACTTTGTACTCGGGATTAACTTTGAATCCAAGCAATTTTAAAATTTTTAGATTTTCTTCCTGTGATTCCAGCTGTTCATCTAAACTTATTAATGAATAGATAAAAATATTTAAGTTTCTGCTGGCTACAATTCTTGGATCCTGAAGTTTTAATGTTCCTGCAGTTGAGTTGCGGGGATTTGCAAATAATTTTTCACCGGCTTTTTCTCTTTCTCTGTTCAGCTTTTCAAAATCTTTTATTTTCATAAAGATTTCACCGCGAACTTCAAAATCTTTTAATTGATACTTAAGATTTTTAGGGAATTCAATCCTAAGCGGAACAGAGCGAATTGTTTTAACATTGTTTGTTATCTCTTCACCAACTATTCCGTCACCACGCGTTGCTGCTGTTTTTAGAAATCCATTTACATATCGTAAACTTGCTGATGCACCGTCAATCTTATATTCAACAACGTACTCAATATTTTCATTTGCCGGCAAAGCTTCACGAACGCGTCTGTCAAAATCATATAAATCCTGCTCATCGTAAGTATTAGCAAGGCTTAACATCGGTATTTTATGAGTTACAGGATTAAATTCTTTGGTAAGATCTTTGCCAACTCTTTGTGTTGGGGAATCGGGTGTAATTAAATGTGGATTTTCATTCTCTAATTTTTCTAACTCCTTAACAAGTTTATCGTACTCTTCATCACTGATGGATGGTTCAGCTAATACATAGTATCTATAATCGTGTTGATTAATTTTTTCCCTTAGTTCAAAGATTTTTTTTTCAACTGATTCAGACATTATTACCGTTCTAATTTGGGAGGAGCATTAAGATAAACAAATTCATTTCTGCTCAATTTAAAGTGTCTTACTGAGCCACTTCGACCTGAAAAATCAACAGGGCTGTTATTCAACTGAAGTTTTACGCCACCTGAATTACCAACTGTGGCTTTAAAATTGTCTGCTGCTGCAATTGTAAATTTTGCACCGGGTGAAAGAGTAAATTCATTAACAGTTTTATCGTCAATTATTGTGTAAATCCAGGAAGTCTCTGTTGCTGTAAATGTTAAATAAAGACTATCAGCAGTGGTTTGCGTCGCAGTTTCTTCGGGAGCGGTTTCAACCGGCTGCTCTTCGTATCTCTGAGTTGGCTGCTCTATTGTTTCTTCAATTGGAGTTTCCTCAACAATTATCTTATCACCTTTATTAAAAGCAAAAAGATAAATCAGCACTAAAAGTATGATGAAAGCCACCGCGGAAATTATATATATCTGATTTTGTTTACTGTTTTTTCTTTCTTCTTCGGGATTTTTTTCAAGTGGATTTTCAAAAAATGTTTTTGGAGCAGCTGCTGGTTTGGGCTGAACAGAAGGCTGGGTTTTTACCGGTTCTGTTTTGACACTCTCTTTTATAACTTCCTGTTGAGCGAGTTGCTCATTAGGATTATATTCTCTTCCTTCGCGTGCTGCTTCAAATTTCTTTAGTGTCAGATTTTCATCCAGCCCGATTGTTTTGGCATATTGCTTTACAAATGCTTTAACATACAAATCAGGAAGAAAAGCAAAATTGCCCTGATCAATTGCTTCAAGAAACTTGATATCAATTCTTGTTTTTGTTGCAAGCTGCTGAAGAGAGATACCGCTTTTTTCTCTCTGTTCTCTTAATTCATCTGCAAATTTATCAAGCATAATTCCGATTAAAGTTTGTTATTCAAATCTTATTAATTTAGCTGCAAAAGCTCCATCCATCTGATGTTTGTGTGGCAGAGTCTGGATACATCCATTTTCATCAATAACATCATCATTAAATTTACCTTTTGCTGATTCAAATTTAAAGTTAGGATGTGTTTCTAAAAACCTTTTGACGATTTCAAAATTTTCTTCCGGCTCGATAGAGCAAGTGCTGTAAACCAGAACTCCGCCCGGTTTTACAAGTGTAGATGCTTTATGAATAAGTTTAAACTGAGCTTCTGTCATTTTTCTTAAATCAAAAACATCTTTTTTCCACTTGATATCCGGTTTTTTTGATAAAGTACCTGTTCCGGAACAAGGAACGTCTGCCAGCACTCTGTCAAATGGCGGGGACTCAAATTCAAGCGCATCGCTTTCAACAGTTTTTACACAAGTTAAACCAAGCCTTGCATTGTTTGCTCTTAATAATTTTAACCGTCCCTCATACCGATCAACAGCAACAATTCTTCCGGCATTGCTCATCAAAGAACCAAGATAAAGAACCAAGATAAGCTGTTTTTCCACCGGGGGCAGCGCACATATCAAGAACATTCATTCCCGGATGTACATCAAGCAACCTGCAGGCAAGCCCGGCGCTTTCATCTTGAATATTGAAATACCCCTTTGTGTAATAATCCCATGCAGTTATGTTAGTAAGATTTTGAAGCTGAATAAACTCCTGTAAAAATTTTCCGGGTTTGTATTTTAAGTTAACAGACTCAAGCAAAGATTTAAATTCGTTTACATTGGTTTTGATTGCATTCACTCTTAGGGTAAGATATGGTTTTTCATTATTAGCAATTAAAAGTTTTTCTGTTTCTTCTGCTCCAAATCTCTCAACATATCTTTTAACCATCCAGGAAGGATGCGAATAGTAAGCGCTTAAATATCCAACTAAATCTTCTGAGGGATCCGGATATCTGATTGCATTTTTGCTTCTGATTATATTTCTGAGAATTGCGTTTGTTAAGTCGGCTGGTTTTTGCCCCTGCAATTTTTTTACAAACTCAACTGCTTCATTAACAGCAGCGTGGTCGGGAATTCTATCTAAAAATAAAATTTGATATAGCGCAACACGCAAACCGTTTTTAAGATTTGGGATGGCTTTTGAAAATTGTCCTTTATAAAATCCGTTTAAAATCCAATCTAATCTGCCCATCCATCTTGTAACGCCGTGAACAATTTCGTAGAGAAGAGCTTTATCGGGCCCGCTTAATTCAGAATTTCTCATTTCGTGATCGAGAAGTTTTTCGAGATATGCATCTGTTCTTTCTACACGATTTAAAATTTTAACTGCTAATCCTCTAACTCCCTGATAAAGATCAACCACTTTGTGTTCTTCAAGATGAATCTGGTCTGTTGTTTCTGTAATTTGTTCAATCTTTTCTTCAGAATTCTGATCTAATTTTGGGTCAAAATTTTCTTCCAATTAGTAACCTCTTTTTTCTCTGTCACTTTGTGTTAGCTCAAAAATAATTTTAAATAGTTTTTCATCATAAGCATCAAAATTTACATTTCTTCTTGCCATAACAACTTTAGCGGTTTCAATAGCTTTATCCGGATTATATGTTTGCTTTCCATCATCACTTACCCAGGTAAATGAAGGAATATACTTATCCGGAAAACCCGATGCGAATAAATTACAGCTAAATCCAACCACTGTACCGGTATTTATCGTTGTGCCTATTGCAGTTTTTGTATGATCTCCAATCATTGGCCCAAGAAACTGTAAACCAGTGTTTATTTCTTTTCCACCCAAGTGAACTTTAATTTTTGAATAATTATTTTTTAAATCGCTTGTGCTTGTATCCGCACCAAGATTTACCCAGCTTCCAAGATAAGCTTCTCCCAAAAATCCGGTGTGTTGTTTGTTTGAGTAAGGCATCAGGATGGACTTACCAACTTCACCTCCGACTTTACAGCCCTTACTGATTGTAACATCTTCATAGATGT
>FWPV01013058.1_pt1 | contig 12586 bp, 11 predicted proteins | sample 2228371 | NCBI WGS metagenome assembly FWPV01 (sample SAMEA103939776, study PRJEB20133) | metagenome | reverse complement strand
TGCTGGGAGCCGCTGGCGAGCTGCTCCACCTCGCGCGCGCTCTCCTGCGAGAGCCCGCTCAGCGCTACCGCGCTCCGCGTCACCTCGCTGATCGCCGTCGTAATCTGCCCGGTCGCCGCGGCCATCTGGTCGCTCCCGTCCCGGAGCTGCGATGCCGCCTCCAGCACCTGGCTTGCCGTCTCCTTCAACTGGCCGATCAGGCTGCGCAGCGAGTCCGTCATCCGGCCCAGTGCCGTCCCGAGGACATCGTCCGCGCCCCGGGCCCGCGCCCGAACCGTCAGGTCGCCGTTCGCGACTGCCTCCGCCGCGGCGGCCATCTCCTTCAGGTAGCCGGTCATCTCCCCGAACGCCACGGCCAGCTCGCCCAGCTCGTCCTTCGAACGGACCGCAACGTTCACGTTGACGTTGCCGCGGGCAATCTCCCGCGCGGCGGACGCCGCTTCGTTGGCGGCCCGGGCCATCGCTCGCGCCAGCCAGACCGCCAGCACCAGCCCCACGGCGATCGCCCCCGCCGTCAGCCCCAGGAACAGGAGCGTTGACGTGCGCGCCGCCGAGCGCGCGGCGTTCACCGCGTCGAGCGCAATCTCGGCGTTGTACAGGCCCGACTCCTCAAGGGCCTTGTTCATCTGGCCGATGCGCTCGGTCATCCCCGCAGCAATTTGCGCGGCCTCCGCATCCGTCCCCGCCTCCAGCAGCTCGAAGATCCGCTCCCGGTCGGCCACAACCGGCCGCACCAGCTCCTCCACGGCCTTCCACTGCTCCGCATCTTCCGCCGATGCAAACGTCTGGTGGTAGTCCGCCATGGCCTTCTGCGCCGCGGCCAGCTCCCGCCGCCCCTGCTCGATGATCGGCTTGCGCTTGGCCATGTCCTGCTCGAGGAAGGCTCGCTTCTCCTCCCGCGCGCTCCCCGCCATGTTGTAGTTCGTGAGCAGCGCGTACTCCACCCCGAGCACGTTCTCCCGGTGCATCGCCTCGGTGCGCCCGGCTGCCTGGTGGAGCTGGACGATGCCCATGGCAGCGACCGCTGCCATCATCACCAGCACGGCGGCAAACGCGCCGAGCAGCTTGGCCTGGATCCGCAGGTTCATAAACCACGACATCGTTCGGTCCCTTCGCGGGTGTAGGGTTACGCTCCCACCCGCACTCGAAACCTACGGCGGCCCATCCCGGGCGCGGATTGGGAGGTTCCCTAATTCCCTGCCGTCATTCCCCCGCCCGGCCCTGCCTCTTGGTGTTTTTCGGAAATGTCATGCACATACGCCCCCCGCCGCGTTGCCCGGCCCGGCGCCAGCCGCCCCTCCCCAAGCAACTCCTCCATCGATGCCAGCGCGTGCGCCCGCTCGTTATACCGGCCCCGCAGCTCGTCCCGCACCGACTTCTCCCACAGCGGCACCCCCAGGAAGTACGCCGCGCGTCCGAGCAGGTGCGCCGCCACCGGCGCCGTCATCGCAATGAACACCGCGGCCGCAATCACCCGGGTCGTCACCGCCAGGTCACCGAACTCCACCGCCGCCGCCGCCAGCAGCAGCCCCACCCCAAGCGTTGCTGCCTTCGTCGTCGCCTGCATCCGCGTGAACAGGTCCGGCATCCGCAGGATCCCCAGCGCCGCCACGGCCATGAGCGCCGAACCCACCACGAGCAGCACCGCCACTGTCAGTTCACCCATTCGAACGCTCCCCCGGGTGGCTCCCCTTCTCGATGTAGTACGCGAACGCCGTCGTCGCCAGGAACGTCACCAGCGTCAGCACAATCCCTACGTCCAGGTACGCCGTCCGCCCCGTCGCGATCGCATACACCGTCAGCAGCCCCAGCCCCTGGACCGTCAGCAGGTCGAGCGCCACCACCCGGTCGGGCAGGCTCGGACCCCGGATCAGCCGGTAGCCTGCCATCGCGACCCCGGCGCACAGCATCGCCACCGCGAACACCTCCGCCACGTTCCCGTCCAGCACCCCGCTCATTCCAGCAGCTCCTTCACGCGCCGCTCGAACCCCTCCTTCTGCTCACGGCGAAACGCATCCGCGTCGCCCACCCACATCCCGTGCACGTACAGCATCTTCCGATCCTCCGAAACATCGAGCGCCAGCGTCCCCGGCGTCAGCGTCATCACCACCGCGAACAGCGCGATCGAGGCATCGCCCTCCAGGTCGAGTGGGATGCCCACCACCCCTGGCGCAATCGGCGGCCTGGGCGAAAGCACGTCCCGCGTCACGCGCAGGTTCGCCATCACCAGCTCCACCACGAAGAACACCGCGAACGATGCCACCTGGCGCATCTTCCGCAGGTAGTCCGGCCCCGCCCCGCCGATGAACGCCAGCACCGCCGCCCCCAGCGCCAGCCCCACCGCCAGCTGCAGCCCCGAGACCACGCCGCTCAGCGCCGCCCACGCACCCCCAAGGAGCAGGATCCAGAGCAGTCCCCTCATTGCTGCCCTCCCAGTACCGCCTCAATGTACCCACCGCGGTCGAAGATCTGTTCGCCCGCCAGCTCCATCGGCCGCCACCACCATTCCGCCCCCACCCCCATCGCAATCGCCATCAGCGCGAACCCCGCCACCGGCAGCCACGCGGCCAGCCCCACCGGTCCCTCACTCACCGCCCCGCCGGGACTCGGCTTCAAAAACGCCTCCGTCCAGATCTTCACCATCGAGAACAGCGTCAGCAGCCCCACGCCGAGCATCACCCCGGCCACCGCGTACTCCCGCGTCTCGATCGCCGCCCGCACCATGATGAACTTCGCAAAGAAACCCGAAAGCGGCGGCACCCCCGCCAGGCTGAACGCCGAAACGAAGAACGCCACTGCCAGCCACGGGTGCGCCCGCGCCAGCCCCCCAATCTCCTTCAGCTCGTAGCTCCCCCGCAGGCGTCGCACCACCCCCGCCACGAAGAACAGATTCGTCTTCGCCACAATGTTGTGCACCATGTAGAAGAGCGCCCCACCGAGCGCCAGCGGTGTCGCCAGCGCTATCCCCATCGTCATGTAGCCAATCTGGCTGATGATATGGAACGAAAGGATCCGCTTCATGTCCTGGTGCGCCGCCGCCCCAAGCACGCCGCTCACCATCGTCGCCGCCGAGATCCACAGCAGCAGCTCCCGGGTGTACGCCGCGTCCTGCGTGAACACCAGCGGGAACACCCGCAGCAGCGAATACACCCCCACCTTCGTCAGCAGTCCCGCAAACAGCGCCGCAACAGGTGCCGGGGTCGTGTGGTACGAAGCCGGCAGCCAGAAGTAGAGCGGGAACACCGCCGCCTTCAGCCCGAATGCCACCAGCAAGAGCATCGCCACCACCGTGAAGTACCGCGCATCCTCGCCGGACTCGCCGACCCGCACCGCCAGGTCGGCCAGGTTCAGTGTGCCCGCCGCTCCGTACAGCAGCCCCACCCCGGAGAGGAACATCACCGAACCCACCAGGTTGAGCGCCACGTACTTCATCCCCGCCTCGAACTGCGGCCGCTCGCCCCCCACCACCATCAGGATGAACGAGGCCATCAGCATGACCTCGAACCAGACGTACAGGTTGAAGATGTCGCCCGCGAGAAACGCCCCGCACACCCCGACCAGCAACACCTGGATGAACGCGTAATACCCCGCGTGGATGCGCCCCACATCCACCACCCCGAACGAGTACACCGTCGCGCCCAGGGCCACGACCCCCGCGACCGTCACCATCACCGCGGCCAGCATGTCGGCCACCAGCACGATGCCGAACGGCGCCGGCCAGCCCCCGACCTCCAGCACGTGAATCCCGTCCCGCCACGTCCACGCCAGCAGTGCTACCCCGGAAGCCAGCAGGCCCGCGCTGCCGGCGAGCCCAATCACCTCCGGCCACCGCCGCTGGGTGCGCGCAAGCATCCCGGCGATCGCCGCCGCCAGCGGGAGAACGATCGGCAGCGTCACCAGCAGCGTCATGCGTCGCCCTCCGCCTGCTGCACCACCACCGGCGGTGGCGGCGGCTCCGTCGTCGTCAGCGCGTCCAGGTCGTCGTTCCCCACCGAGCGGTACACGCGGTAGGCCAGCACCATCGCGAACGCCTGGATGGCGAACCCGATCACAATCGCCGTCAGTATCAGCGCCTGCGGCACCGGGTCAGCCGTCCCGTCCTGCAGCACCTCCTGCCCCTCCCCGATGAGCGGTGGCTCGCCCCGCACGAGCCCCGCCGCCACAAAGATGAGCAGGTTGGTCCCATTCGTCAGCAGCGCCAGCCCAATCACCACCTGCGCCAGCGTCCGCCGCAGGAGCAGATACAGCCCGCATGCATAGAGCCATCCCACCACGAGCGCCAGCAGAAGCTCCACCCTACTCCTCCTCCCCCATCAGCGGGACAATCACGGCCAGCGCCACGCCGATCACCACCAGGTAGACTCCGGCGTCGAAGAGCAACGGCGTCCCCACCTTCAGCCCCTCGCCCACCTCCAGCGTCACCCACCGTCCCTCGAGTAACGTGCCGCCATCCAGCACCGCCAGCAGCCCGCTGCCGAGCGCCACCGCCAGCCCCAGCGGGATCAGGACCAGCGGCGAAAGCCGCGTCGCCCGCCACCCCGCCATCGGCTCGTACGCCACCGACACCAGTACGAACGCCGCTGCCGCCATAATCCCGCCCGCAAACCCACCCCCGGGCGCGTTGTGGCCACGCCACAACAGGTAGAGAGAGGCCAGCAGCAGCAGCGAGGCCAGCAGCCGCGCCATCGTCCGCAGGATGATCGAGTTCATCCGACGTGCCTCCGCACCCGCAGCAGCGCATACACCCCCAGCGCCGCCGTCCCCAGCACCACGATCTCCCCGAGCGTATCCAGCGCCCGGAAGTCCACCAGGATCACGTTCACCACGTTCTTGCCGAACGCCTCCACGTACGCCGTCTCGCCGAAGTACTGCGAAATCGGCCGGTCGTGCCCCTGCCCCAGCGAGGCCAGCACCAGCACACTCATCGTCGCCCCCACCGCCAGCGCAATGGCCCCATCGCGCAGCCGACGCCGCAGCGGCCCCCGGTCCACCAGCTTCGGCAGCCGGTAGAACACCAGCACGAACAGCATCACCGTCAGCGTCTCCATCACGATCTGCGTCAGCGCCAGGTCCGGCGCCCCGAACAGCGCGTAGATGATCGCCACGCCAAACCCCACGGCACCGAGGGCAGTCACCGCGGCCAGCCGCGACATGTGCACGATCGCCGCACCTGCCCCGGCCATGATGGTCAGCGCCACCACCGCCTCGTAAAAGGCCGGCCGCAGCCACTCCCGCTCGATTGGCCCGCCCCACCGCCCCACCGCCGCCGTCACCAGCCCCACCGATGTCAGCAGCACCACCGCGATGTACCCGCGCAGGTATCCGCGCTGCACCCACACCGTGTGGAACCGCGCCACCCGCTGCATCCCGTAGTACAGCCAGTCGTACACCTTCGGACCCGACGGGAACCAGCGCGCTCCCATCACCCGCCCCGTCAGAGCCGTGGCCCGGCCACCCGCCAGCCCCACCAGCACACCCCCCGCGACCGAAGCAGCGCTCAGCCACAGCGCCGTGTTGAACCCATGCCACAGCTTCAGGCTCACCTTCACCGGCTCCCCGGCGGTCGCGGCCGCCGCCGGCGCGATCAGCCTCCCCTCGATCACCCCCGGTGCCAGCGCCAGCGCGACGGAGAGCACGCCCAGCACCAGCGGACCCGCAAGCAATCCGGCGCTCCCCTCGTGCGGATGGTGCGGCGCCCGCTCGGCCCCGGCGAACGGCCGCAGGAGCATGACAGCGGCCGCCGTGAACAGGATCCCCGAGAACACCGTTGCCGCCACGCTCCAGGTACCCGCCGCGCCCCGCTCCTCCAGCCCCGCCTCCAGCACAGCCTCCTTCCCGATGAACGACAGCACCGGCCCGAACCCGGCCAGCCCCACCGCACCCGCAATCACCGCGACCATGGTCCAGGGCATCGCCCGGCCGAGCCCCCCGAGCTCGTCCACCATCCGCGTGCCGGTCCCGTGGTCGATGGTCCCGGCCGCCATGAACAGCGCCCCCTTGTAGAGCGCGTGCCCCACGGTGAACACCATCGCCGCCTTGATCGCCAGCTCCGTCCCCAGGCCCAGCAGCATCGTCAGCAGGCCCAGCGCACCGACCGTCGTGTACGCCAGGATCCGCTTCAAATCACGCTCGTGCACCGCCACCAACGCCCCCACCGCCAGCGTCACCGCCCCCACCGCCGTGACGGTCACCCGCCAGCCCTCCAGGTCGCCCAGCACCGGGTGCATCCGCGCCAGCAGGTACACCCCTGCCTATCTCATCGTCGCCGAATGCAGGTACGCGCTCACCGGCGTCGGCGCCGCCATCGCCCCCGGCAGCCAGAAGTGGAACGGCACCTGCGCCGACTTCGTGAACGCACCAAGCAGCACCAGCACCAGCGCCCCCTGCGCCAGGCCGCTCGCCGCAACCGCATCCGCCTCCATCGCCGAGATACGGTAGGTGCCGGCCGCCTGCCCCAGCACCACCAGCCCGGCCAGCAGCGCCAGGCCACCCGCACCCGTCACCAGCAGCGCCTGCACCGCCGCCTTCCGCGCCTTCAGCTTCTCCTGCTCGAACGAAATCAACAGGAACGACGTGATACTCGTGAGCTCCCACGCCACGAACAGCGTGATCACGTCATCCGCCAGCACCACGCCCAGCATCGCCGCCATGAAGGCCAGCAGCGTCGCCTCCAGCCGACCCGCCCCCGGCTTCTTCGCCATGTACGCCTCGGCGTACACCAGCACCAGCGCACCAATTCCCGTGATCAGAAGTCCGAACAGCAGGCTCAGCCCATCTGCCCGCAGGGCCAGCTCCACCCCAAGCGAGGGGAACCACGCCACCGCCCACGCTGCCGGGTCCCCCGCCTGTGCCCGCTCCAGCAGGCTCGCCAGGTACACGAAGGCCCCCGTCGGTACCAGCGCCAGCACCAGCCCCCGCCAGCGCCGCGCCGGCAACACCAGCGCGAGCGGCGCAGCAGCGATGACCACCGCAAGGACCAGCGCCAGGCCCAAGCGTCACTCCTCGTCAGCGAACTGAGCGGCCGGCGAAGCCTTCGCCGGCCGTCCAACGTCCCTGCCTGCCGTCACCCGGTGCCGGGGTGCGGATACGTGAGCTCGGCCCGCTCCTGTGGGCCTGGCGAAGGCGCCAGCCGGGCACCCGCCTTCGCTGCCATCCTGCCATTCCTACCTTATCCGAACGTTGAAGGTCGCACCAAGCCCGGGCATGTCGCAAAATTCACGAATCAGGTTCGCCCCCGCTGGCGCCCCGCCGGCCCCTACCGAGGTTGCCCGTGGCCACGAGCTCACCCGCAGACACGGCACCCCACACCCCGCGACGCCCCCGCCTCCGCGATTTCGGCCTCGCGCCGCTGGTGGTCCTCTTCGTCCTCAACGCCGTCGACGAGCTCGACCGCGCCGTCCTCGCCGTCGCAATGGAGGACATCCGCACCGACTTCGGCCTCGCCGATTGGGTCGTCGGCCTCCTCCCCCTCGCCGTCGTCTTCATCACTGGCATCATCTCCCTCCCCGCCGGCAACTGGGCCGACCGCTGGCGCCGCGTCAGCATCCTCTCCGGCGGTGCCGTCATCTGGGGCAGTGCCGGCCTTCTCGCCGCCGCCTCCCAGAACTTCGTCCAGCTCTTCCTCACCCGCGCCCTCCTCGGTTTCGGCCAGGGCACGATCGTTCCCACCCACGCCAGCCTCCTCTCCGATTACTACCCGGTCTCCGTCCGCGGGCGCGCGCTCGGCTACCACCGTGCCGCCAATCCCCTCGGCCAGGTACTGGGCGCTGTCATCGGTGGCGCGATCGTCGCCGCAGTCGGCTGGCGCTGGGGCTTCGCCGCGGCGGCCATCCCGGGCCTCCTCCTTGGCCTCTACGCGCTCCGCCTGCGCGAGCCCCACCGCGGCGAAGCCGACCTCCTCGTCGCCGCCCGCCAGGACCCCCTCTTCGCCGCCTTCCTCCAGGACCCGCCCGATAAACTCTCCTTCCGGCGCAGCCTCGGCACCATCTTCCGCATCCGCTCCCTCCGCTTCCTCATCTTCACCAATGCCGCCTTTGGCTTCTCCCTCTTCGGCGTCACCTTCTGGATCCCGGCCATGTTCGAACGGGAGTACGGCTTCTCCACCACCGGCGCCGGCGCCGCCCTCGCTGCCCTAGCGCTCGCCGCCTTCATCGGCACCTGGTACGGCGGCCCCTACGCCGACCGCAACGTTACCCGCGGCTTCCGCTACGTCGGCCGCGTTGGCGTCGTCGCCACCATCGTCCTCACCGTTACCTGGTCCCTTGCCTTCCTCGTGCCCAACGCCGCCCTCTGCCTCCTCCTGCTCTGCGCTGGCGCTGGCATCGCCTCCCTCGGCACCCCCGGGCTCATCTCCATCGTCGCCGCCGTGTCGCCGCCGCGCATCCGCTCTCAGTCGTTCTCCGCCTTCGGGCTTGCCCTTGCCGTCTTCGGGGCCGCCGCGGCCCCCGTTGTCGTCGGCGCCATCTCGGAGGCCCTCCAGGCCTCCGCCGACATGAGCGAGGGCGAAGCCCTCCGCTGGGCGATGTTTGCCGCCACCGCCGCCGTCATGGCCCTCGGTACCTGGCTCGCCTACCAGGCCTCCCGCACCTGCGCCGAAGACGCCCAGCGCACCATGGCCGACTTCCTCGCCGACTACCAACGCCGAGCTGCCGCGGCCGCAGCCGCCGGCTCCGGTGCCCGGTAGCTACCCCAGGAACGGGTTCGGCACCGCCGCAATCCCGAACTCCTCGGCCACCGGCCCCGCAATCAGCGCCCCGCGGTAGGTCGAAAGCGCCTCGGCCAGCGCCCGGTCCCGGGACAGCGCTCCCTCCACGCCCAGGTCGGCCAGCGCCTCGATGTACGGCAGCGTCGCGCTTGTCAGTGCCTGCGTGCTCGTCTGCGGCACGGCCCCCGGCATGTTCGTCACGCAGTAGTGCACCACCCCCTCCTCCACGTACGTCGGCGAACTGTGCGAGGTCGGCCGGCTCGTCTCCGAGGCACCGCCCTGGTCAATCGAAACGTCAACGAGCACCGCCCCCTCCCCCATCGACCGAACCATCGGCCGCGTCACCACCTTCGGCGCCGCCCGACCGGGCACCAGCACGGCCAGGATCGCCAGGTCCGCCCCCGCGAGCTCCTCCGCCACGGCCTGCGGCGACGAGACCCGCGTCCCGATCCGGCCGCCAAAGTTCTCCTGCAGATACGCCAGCCGCGAGAGATCGCGCGACATCACCATCACCCGGGCGTCGAGCCCCATCATCACCCGCGCCGCCGCCGTCGCCACCTGCCCCGACCCCACGATCACCACCCGCCCCGGCGGCACGCCCGCCACACCGCCCAGCAGCTTCCCCCGTCCCGGCCCCGGGTGCTTCAGCAGGTGCGCGCCAATCTCCGCAGCCATCCTCCCCGCCACCTGCGACATCGGCGAGAGCAGCGGCAGGCTCCCATCCGCCTTCCGCACCAGCTCGTACGCCAGCGCTGTCGTCCCCGAGGCGATCAGCCGCTCCGTCAGCGCACGATCCGCGGCCAGGTGCAGATACGTAAACAGCGCCAGCCCCGGCCGCAGGTAGCCGTACTCGCTCGCGATCGGCTCCTTCACCTTCACCACCAGCTCGCACGTGCCCCAGACCTCTTCCGCCGTCGGCACCACACGCGCCCCGGAGACGGTGTAGGCCGCATCGCTGTGCCCCGACCCAATCCCGGCGCCCGTCTCCACCAGCACCTCGTGCCCGCGCACCGCCAGCGCGTGCGCCCCCTCCGGCGTCAGCCCGACGCGGAGCTCCCCGTCCTTCCGTTCCCGAACGGTCCCGATGCGCATGCGCTCACCTCCTGCGCCCATATCCTGCCACGTCGACCGGCCCGTCCACCGATCCGTTACGGCGAATCAGGGATTTCCCTCCCCGAATTGCTGCTCCGCCGATGGCGCCAATCTGCCGATGCCCATGGCGTAGCCCCGCATCGGAGGCCCGCCATGCACGACCCGCGCTCCGAACCCGCCCGCCGCACCTGGCGTACCGCACTCGCCCTCCTCTCCCTCGCCGCCATCGCCTGGGGAACGGCCCTCGCCCTCGTCGCCCGCTCCCACGATGCGGCCGCCCAGTCCACCCCCGCCTTCCGCGACGTCGAAACCGTCTTCCTCGTCCCTCAGCACGGCGAGTGGTACCTCGTTCGCATCGCCTTCTTCATGCACGACGACGGCACCGGCACCTTCCCCCAAGCGGCCGACGCCGCCCGCCGCGAGATGCTCGCGCGCTTCCCCGGTGCCTACGAAATCCCCCCTGGCTCCGTCTCCGCCGCCTACGTCACCAGCGGCTTCAAGTGGATGTCGGGCACCGCATCCTGGGCGTACAACGGCGACGGCGCCGCGGCCGCGGTCGCCGCCCAGGCCCACGCCGTCATGCAGGCCGCAGCCTCCACCTGGTCCAACGCAGGCGCCAACTTCCAGTTCACCGGCGGCAGCACCACCACGGCCGGCACCGGCGCCTGTGGCGGCGGCACCGACGGCCAGAACACCATCGGCTGGGCCCCCCAGAGTGGCTCCGTCCTCGCCGTCACCTGCTCCTGGTTCACCACCACCGGCAGCCCCTACCGCACCGCCATCGAGTTCGACATGCAGTTCGACCCGGATTGGCCCTGGACTACCTCCGCCCCCGCCTCCGTCGATCTCGAAAGCGTCGCCCTGCACGAATTCGGCCACGCCCTCGGCCTCAACCACTCCACCCTCACCGCGGCCGTCATGTACGCCTCCTATGCATCCGGCTCCATAAAGCGCTCGCTCCACCAGGACGACATCGATGGCCTCTACGCCATCTACGGCCAGCAGGGGTCCTCCAGCCCCACCCCGACACCCACCAGCACGGCCACGCCCACCTCGACTCCAACGCCCACGCCGACACCATCCGGTTCGCCATCGCCATCGCCATCACCATCCCCGTCGCCGTCACCATCGCCGACCGCGACGCCCACGCCACCCTGGATGCCGACGCCCACGCCCACGCCGACACCCCCCGTCGTCTTCCCCACCTCCACACCAACTGCCACCCCCACGCGCACCCCGACTGCGACCGCTACACCAACCCGCACCCCCACCCCCGTGCCGCCGCCGTCGCTCCCCATCGTCCCGGGAGCCAACCTTCTCGCGTGGCCCGCGGGCGATGCCCCACCCGCCGTCGCCCTCGCCGGCGCACCCACCATCCGCGCCGTCTACGAATTCGAACCCTTCAGCGGCCAGTGGCGCCGCTACGTCGCCGGGGCCCCCGCCTACGTCAACACCATCCCCCTCCTCCAGCGCGGCCGCGTGTACTGGTTCATCGCCACCGGGCCCGCCACCATCGCTATCGAACCCTGACCCGCCCGGGGAGCGTGCCTGTGCGCCGAGCGCTCGTCCTTGCCTTCACCGTCGCTGTGGCGGCCGTCCTCACGGCCGCCCCGCCATCCCCGCCCCCGGGCCGCGCCGCCGTTTCCGTCACCCTCGATGTCGTCGTCGAACGCCCGGCCGGCCCGCCACTGCTCCTCCAGTTCCTTATCGCTGCCCGCGATCCAGCCGATGCCGGGCCCGCCGTCGCCGCCGCACTCGATACGCTCCGCCTCCGCCCCGTCGCCGGCGAGGCGCGAGCCGCCTGGCAGCCCTGGGGCTGGGCCTGGACCGACCCAGAGCTGCCCGTCTCCGTCGCCTACAACCCGGCCGGGGCGCCGCCGTCCGTCGGCCCGGATGCCGTCATCGCCGGCCTCCGGGCGTGGTCATCCGTCGAAGGCTCCCGCTTCGCCTTCCGTTACGCCGGCATCACCGACCGCACCGCCTCCATCCTCGAGGCCGGCCCCGATGGCGAGAACGTCGTCTCCTGGGTTCACCTCCCGTGCGATCGCGGCTGTGTCCTCGGCCTTACCAGCAAGGAAGCGGCGCGAGAGGTGGACATGCTCCTCAACAGCAACCCCCGCGCGCTCGCAGAGCTCGGCCTCGATGCCGTGCTCGACTGGCGCACCGTCATCCTCCACGAGCTCGGCCACATGGCTGGCCTCGGCCACTCCTGCCCGGCGCCGTGGGGCCCCTGCACCCCCGCCGAGCTCGCCGCCGTCATGTACTTCCAGTACACCGGCATCAACCGCTCTCTCGCCCCCGATGACCGCGACGGCCTTCGTGCCCTCTACCCTGCCCCGCCACCTCCCGGCACTCGCCGCCTCTCCCTCGAACCGGGCTGGAGCCTGGTCGTCCCGCCCGCGCTCCCACTGCCAGCCGTCGCCGAGGCCCTCCCCTGCCTCGCCGCGGCCTACGTCTACGATGGCATCGCCTGGAGCCGCTGGTTCCGGGGCCTCCGTGCCGCTCTTTCCAACCTCGGCGCCTTCCCCCCGGGGGTCGCTGCCTGGCTCTTCGCATCCGAACCCTGCACCGCCGACCTCCCCGCGCCCTGACCGCTACCGGTAGCGCGATTCATCCAGCACGAGGTACATGAAGTCCCGCTCCTGCGTCTTCAGGAACCGCCCCGGCGAATCCGGCATCGCCGGCAGGAACCGCTCCGGCTTCACGCTCCCATCAGGCTGCGGGAAGAACAGCGCCGTCAGCACGTACGGGCTGTTGATATCGAGCTGCATCGCATACTCCGCGCCGGCC
>FWPV01013057.1_pt1 | contig 12587 bp, 17 predicted proteins | sample 2228371 | NCBI WGS metagenome assembly FWPV01 (sample SAMEA103939776, study PRJEB20133) | metagenome | reverse complement strand
CTCTGTGGATGGCTCTGCCTTCAGAGAGCTGGAGGCCAAGAGGTCTGCCGCCGTGGGCGACGATGGAGTCCATCCCCGGCGCGTGGCTGCCCGGGGCCAGGGCCGGCCGCTGGCAAGCAGGCAAGCGGGGCGGTCGGCCCGACCCTATTCCAGGGGCACTGCCATGGGTGACACCCACGTCGCGGCCCTGACCTCTGCCCTGGCCGTCGCGATGAACGCGCGGACGAACCAGCTGGCCCAGCACCACGTCGACGACATGCGCACCAAGGCAGAGGAGCTTCTGCCGCGCGAGCATCAGGCCTACCCGGTGATCATGGCCTTCGCGACGCAGTACGAGCTGCACCGTCGCAATCCCGAGCAGCTGGCCGAGCTGGGCCGGACGCTGGAAATGGGCATCCGCATGGCCGTCGCTCCCGCCTCGCCCGAGCTGCCTTTCCGGAGGGACATCGATGGCTGACTTCGACCCCGTTCCCGAGCTGAGCCCGTTCTTCAAGGGCCTGGTCTTCGCCGCCGGCATCACGCTTCTGGGGATGGCGGCATGGGGCGTCGTGTTTGTCCTCGCCGTCGCGATCCGCTTTTTCCTGGCACTGCCATGACCGCGCCCCGCCTGACGATCTGGGACCAGGCGCTGATCAACCTGGCAGGATGGCTGGCCTGCAGCCGGTATCCGGATCCGAACAGGGAGATGATCCTCGACCAGGTGCGTCGCCTGGTCCCGAACGTGAACCACGATCACCCGCTGATCGGGCCCCTCGCCGAAGCCGCGCAGGCGGTCGCCGACCAATCCCGGCACCCGTCCAGCATGGAAATGCTGAACGCCCGCGGTCGGATGGAGGCCGCCTTGACCGCCGTGTTCATGGCGCGCGGATCCCAGGCCTGCGCGCAGATCTGGCCCGACGAGAACACCCAAGCCCCTAATCCCACCACGGAGAGCCCGCATGCCGCTGAATGACCTGGACCTCGAGCAACTGACGGAACTGGCCGGGACGCTGCAGCAGCCGCAGGAAGTCGGCCAACAGCTCGCCGCCTTTGGTCTGTCGCCCCAGTTCGACCTGACGCTCGGCCTTTACGAGGACGCGGACGGCAAGAAGATCCGCCGCTTCAAGCGCGAGGACGTCCTGGCGGCCCTGAAATCCCTCACGCCCGGAAAGGCGGCCTGATGCCATGGCGGGGCAGCGGCAGACATACTCGATCGAGGAGATCAAGGAGCTGATCGTCGCCAGGATGGGCGAGTTCGCCTATCACTACGCACCGCCGGCCAAGGGAAGCTACGAGGACAAGGGCAAGTACTTCACCCTGAACCCCGGCCGCGCTGACAGATCCGTCGGCAGTTTCGTGATCCACCTGTCCGGCCGGAAGGCAGGCAAGTGGGAGGACTTCGCCACCGGCCAGCATGGCGATGTCTTTGACCTGATCGGGTTGCGCCTGGGCCTGGCCAACATGGTCGACCAGCTGCGCGAGGCCAGGCACTTCCTGGGCCTGCGCACGGACAGCCCCGAGGAAGCCCGTCAGCGGGAGGTGGCCATCGCCACCGCCAGAGCGCGCCGGGCCGAAGCGGAGGCAGCTGCCAAGCGCGACCAGGACCGCGCCAGCCGCAGGGCCGAGGCGATGTGGCTTTCGGCCGAGCCCACGATCAAGGGCACCCCTGTCGACCTGTACCTGCAGGCCCGCGGCATCGACCTGGCGACCATCGGCCACGCCCCCCGCGCCCTGCGCTACCTGGCGAAATGCCGCTACAGCTTCGAGGACAAGTCCACCGGCGAGCTGATCGAGTTCGACGGACCCGCCATGCTGGCCGCAATGACCAACCTGCAGGGGCGCACCGTGGCCGTGCACCGCACCTGGCTGGCCATCGGACCCGACGGCCGCTGGGGCAAGGTGAAAATCCCGCACCCGTCGCAGGAGGGGCAATTCCTGCCCGCCAAGAAGGTCTATGCCTGGGGCGACGGCTGCGCGATCCGCCTGTCGTCCGGCCTGGGGCCGAAGGGTGGCAAGGGCGCGCCCCTGCACCGCTGCCCGCCCGGCACCAAGGTCTACATCGCCGAGGGCATCGAGACCGCCTTGACCGCACGGATCCTGCGCCCCGAGGCCCGTGTCCTGGCGGCCTACAGCCTTTCCAACATGGGCAAGGTCGGCCTGCCCCCGGAAGTGTCCGAGGTGGTGCTGATCACCGACCACGACATGAACGACCAGGCGCAGGCCCAGCTGGCCGAGGCCATCGCGGCCCACCAGAAGGCCGGCCGCCTGGTCCGCGTGTGGAAGTCCAGCCGCCCCGGCTGCGACCTGAACGACGAGCTGATGCGGGCCTTGGCCCAGGAGAGACAGGAGGGCGCGGCATGATGCCGATCTGCATCTACCACGGCAACTGCGCCGATGGGTTCACGGCTGCCTGGGCGGTCTGGCTCACCCTCACGCCGCTTGGCGGGGTCGAGCTTTACCCCGGCGTCTATGGCGAGGACCCGCCCGACGTCACGGGCCGCGACGTGATCATGGTCGACTTCAGCTACAAGCGCCCCGTGATCGAGGCGATGGCTTCCACCTGCAGGACGATGTTGATCCTTGACCACCACAAGACCGCAGAGGCGGACCTTGCCGGGTTCCCGCTGCCCGTTGGGCTTGGGCCGACTGGTCCGTCTCCAGCGGACTGGGGTGTCGTTGACGTCGTGTCCGGCTACTACCCGGACGTGATGGCGGACTGGGCACGGATATGCGGCGCACCGTCGGCAGTCCATGCGATCTTCGACATGAACCGATCCGGGGCGCAGATTGCCTGGGATTTCTTCCAGGGCGCGCCGCATGGCCTGCGCTCTGCGCTTGTCGATTACGTCGCCGATCGGGATCTCTGGCGGTTCGATTTGCCCCGATCGCGTGAGATCTCCGCCTGGCTCTACTCCCAGCCGTTCGACATGGAAGTCTGGACCCTTTGCGGTGCCGAGCTGCACCTGCATTTCGACCAGGTCGCCGATCAGGGCAGGGCAATCCTGCGACAGCATGACAAGAACGTCCAAAGCCTGATCCGCAACACCCGCCGCGAGATGGTGATCGGGGGGCACCGCGTTCCCGTCGCCAATGTCCCGCATTTCATGGCGTCGGACGCAGGTGGGCTACTCGCCCAGGATCAGCCCTTCTCAGCCACCTACTACGACCGGCCTGGTGCCCGTGTGTTCAGCCTGCGGTCCCGCGAGGGCGGCATCGACGTGTCCGAGATTGCTGCGAGCTACGGCGGGGGAGGGCATCGCCAAGCGGCAGGTTTCCAGGCAGCGCCCGGCTGGGAAGGCGACGCATGAGCTGGCTCCTGGTCCTCACCTATACCTTCCAGGGGCAGAGCGGCGACGTGCCGGCCGGCCTGATGGCTGACCAGAACACCTGCATTGTCGCCGGCAAGGGCATGGAGCTGGTCCTCGAAGCAACCAACCCCGGGCTCGACGTCGGCTGGACCTGTCTTCCCCCCGTGGGAGAGGCTGGCGCCTGATGCCCGAAGCAGAGAACCCTACCGGAACCGCAGACGACTGGCTGCCTGATCCGGCGCCCGCACCCGTGGCCACGGCGCCGAAGGGCAAGGGGCGGAAGTCCCACCTGCGCCCCGTGGAAGCGCTGGCGGCCGAGATCGAGGAGCCGCCGGTCGCGGCCGAGCCTGATCCCGACGCCAAGCCCAAGGGCAGCCGCAAGCCCAAGGACGACGCGCCGCCGGTCGAGGATCCGGACATCGACCTCGAGCCAGACCGCCCCGAACCCCCACGGGGCCGGCCGACACGTCCGAAGGGCGAGATCTGGGATGGCTGCCCGGTGAAACCGCTGGGGGTCAACGGAAAGTATTGCTTCTACCTCGACGCCCTGGGCCAGATGCAGATGGTGGGCAAGCACGAACGGCAAACGATCGCCCAGCTCTTCGCGCACCGCCTGCCGGCGCTGTTCCACGCGTTTGCCAAGGTGAGCGTCGACAAGGAGACCGGCGCTGTCCGGCGCAAGCCCGACGACTTCGAGGCTGACAAGGCCGCCTTCGCCATGATCGCCGCCTGTGGCGAGCGCGGCCTCTTCGACCCCGACGGATCGATCCGCGGGGTCGGCGCCTGGACGGACGACGACGGCCGCCTGATCTACCATGCCGGCGACGTCCTGATCACGCCCGACGGCGAGCTGCCGCCCGCCACGCACCAGGGCAAGATCTACCCGGCCTACCCGGCGATCCCGAAGCCGGCCGAGCTGGTGAAGGACGCCGACGCGATCGGCCGCAGCGTCCTCGAGACGCTGGACACCTGGAACTGGCAGCGAGACGTCGACAGCATGGTCATGCTGGGCGTCCTGGGCACCCAGATGCTGGGCGGCGCGCTCGACTGGCGGCCGACGGTGTGGATCACCGGCGGCAAGGCGGCGGGCAAGTCCACCCTGCAGAACCTGGTCAAGCACATCCACGGCGGCGAGAAGGGCCTGGTCCAGTCCAACGACGCGACCAAGTCGGGCCTCACCAGCCGCATCGGCCACGGATCGCTGCCCGTCGCCCTGGACGAGCTCGAGCCCGGCGACGAGCGATCGTCGAAGGAGAAGGACATCATCACCCTGGCCCGCGTCGCCTCGAGCGGCGGCCAGTGGTTCCGCGGATCCAGCGACCAGAAGGGCGCGGGCGGCAACGTCTACTCGACCTTCCTCTTCTCCTCGATCCTGATCCCGGGCGAGCTGAAGCCGCAGGATCTCTCGCGCCTGATCGTCCTGTCGCTGAACGCCCTGCCCGATGGGGCCACCGCCCCGACGCTGCGCGCCGACACCTGGCGCGGCCGTGGCGCCGCCCTGAAGCGCGTCCTGATCGATCGCTGGCCCACCTGGTCGAAGCGGCTGGAGCTCTGGCGCGAGGCCTTCGCGATCGAGGGCATCGGCGGGCGCAATGGCGACAACTGGGCCACGGTCCTGGCGATGGCGGACATGGCGCTGAACCAGGGCCAGCCCACCGCCGACGAGCTGGCCAGCTGGTCGCGTCGCGTGGCCAAGCTGATCCGCGCCGACGTGGCCGACCTGGGCAGCGATGCCGACGGCATGCTGATGCACCTTCTGACCCAGAAGTATGACATCTACCGCCGGGGCGAGCAGCACACCGTGGCACAGTGGCTGATGGCTGCAGCGCTCACCCCAGGCTACAACGAGCACCTTCTGGGCGGCGACACCTGGGTCGACCAGGAGGCTTACGCAAAGGCTGTCAATGCGAAGCTCGCCAGCGCCGGAATGCGGGTCTACGGCAGCGGCGCAGAGGCCCACCTGTTCCTTGCCAACGCCCCGATCCAGGGGCTTCTCGACCTCTTCGCCAAGTCCGAATGGGCAAAGACCGTGTGGAAGCAGTCGGCGGCGCGCGTCACCGGCGCACAGCCTGTCGAGACGCCTGCAACGCTTGCCGGGATCCGCACACGCGGGTGGAAGATCCCGTTCGCCTCAATCCCCGGGCTCATGTCGTTCCCGATGGACCGCGACAAGGCACCCGCACCCGCTGACCTTCCCGCAATCGAGGCAGACGATTACGCATGACCGACGCGCGCACCCTTCAAGGCCTTGGAAACAGGCGGGTTTCGCGACCCTTGCCCCGGACCCCCATTGGTGCCAGAATTGCGCTGCGCGGGGCGTTTCGCGGCGATGGGTTCGGGGCTGTCTATCCTGAAACCGACACGGCAAATGTCGCAAATGCCCACAACGCCACAACGGTTGAAGGTCGTTACCGTTGTGGGTGCCGTTGTGGGCTTTTTCCCTTCCAGATCAATGGTTTAACCCTACCCACAACGCCACAACGGCTTTCGCGCGCGCGCGTATACGTGCGCGCATCACTCGCATGTGCGCGCCTGCGCGATCGCATGCGCGACCGTTGTGGCGTTGTGGCGTTGTGCCCCTCTCTCTTCTCTTCCTCTATCTTCCTGAAAAGTAAGAAGAAAAGGGCAGTGATAGCAGGGCCTTGGGCCACAACGCCTGCTGATCCTGCCGTTGTGGGTACCGTTGTGGGATGGGTCAAACCGTTGAAATTCCTCGAAAAGAGGGGGTTTTGACCATGCCGAAGGGGTCGCAGTTCGACGAATTGGCCCGCGATGCCGCCCAGCGGATCGAGGACGCGCGCGCGGCGGGCGAGCAGCTGACCTTCCTGCCCGACGAGCCGCAGCCTGACGCCGTCGCTGCCCGCGCCCCGCGCGGCAAGGGCAAGATCACCAGCCAGCTGCGCGACTGGTGCATCGCCAAGGGCTACCGCCTGCCCGAGGAGCAGCTGATCGAGATGGCCGGCATGGCGTCGACCGAGGATGCGATCCTGACGGCCATGGCCCGGACGGAACGGATCCTCGCCTGGGCGCAGGACGGCGCGGCCAGCGAGGAGAGCTGGGTGAACGGCGAGGGCGTGACCAAGACGCGCCACCTGCGCACCGAGCCGACGCTGGGCGAGAGGCTGGAGACGTTCAAGTTCGTCTTCACCGCCCAGCTGCGCGCGGCCGAGGCCCTGCTGCCCTACGGCCTGGGCAAGGTCACGCCGGACGCGGCACCTGCCCTGGTCGTGCCCGTGGTGGTCGCTGCGCCCAGGGGCGAAGCGCCCGCGCGACCAGGTGACCAGGCGCGCGACGTGACGCCGAAGCCCGGTCGGATCGGCCCGCCGCCGATGCCAACACGACCCCAAGGAAATCAAGGACTTAGCGAAGCCTCGCCCGTCCAGTCGGACGCGGCCAGTCGGACGGAAGGGCCAAGCCGTTGAAATCGTTGACAGATCACCATGCCAACCGGCTGATCAAAAATCAGCAGCGCCGCGCCCTGGTGCAGGCCGCCTCGACCCCCACCGCCCTTCGCTTCCCGGCCGATCGGGCGCCCGCGCGCGACCCCCGGGGGGGCCCTGCGCGCCAGTCTCTCTCCCCCTCGCTCCGACCCCATGCAATAGTTTCCGGTCCCCAGGCCCGTTTCTGGGCGCGAAGGGGGGGTGCGGCTAATGAGGTGGGGAGTGCGGCCCTTGCCCATCCCGGTCGAGGGGACCGGGTGAACCTGGCCGAACGGGTGCGGACATGACCGCGACCCTGAGCGCCGAAGAGATCCTTGCGAAAGCGGAGAAGCTGGCAGGTCTGTCGGCAAGCGAGGCAATCGAGAGCCTAGACGGCAACTTCGCGGAAGGCAACATCCCCGAGCTGACCGAGTTCAGCTTCCCCGGCCCGGTGGCCGAAGCGTACTACTGGGACGACAGCAGCGTCGTCGCCATCCAGGGACCGGTCGGCAGCGGCAAGACCACCACCAAGATGCGCCGGAAACTGCGCCGGGCGGTGATGATGCCCCGATCGGTGATCGACGGGGTGCGGTACTACAAGGTCCTCTTCGTCCGCGAGACCTACCGCCAGCTGTGGGCCACGGTGATCCCGTCCTACCTGGAGACCTTCCCCAAGTCCCTGGGCACCTGGTCCGGCGGCCGTGGTGACCCGGTGCGCCACCACATCCGGTTTGCCGACCAGGACGGCGAGATCGACTTCATCGCCGAGTTCATGGCCTTCGGGGACAGTGTCGCGGAAAGCCTGCGCGGCCTGCAGATCACCGACCTGGACATCGGCGAAGCGGACACCAACCCCCTGGACACCCTGACCTTCGGGGTTGGCCGGATCATGCGCTATCCGCCCAAGCAGCACTTCGAGGGCTACCCGGCCGAGTACCTGTCGTACGGCCAGATCGACTGCGACTTCAACGCTCCCGACGAGGACAACTGGACCTTCAAGGTCTTCCACGACGAGAAGGGTCGCGAGGAAATCGCCAAGCAGCTGAACGCAAGCCTCCCCAAGGGTGCGCGCGCCATCAGCTTCGCCTTCCACCGCCAGCCCGGCTATGGCGAGCCTGGCACCGAAAACATGCAGAACCTGTCGCCCGGCTACTACGAGCTGCAGATCGCGCTAAACAAGCTGGCGGGCAAGTCCGACGTCACCGACCGGATGGTGTTCAACAAGACCACCTACCTGCGCGCCGGTGAGCCGGTCTTCCAGCGCGAATTCAACCGCAGGATCCACGTCGCCGAGGCCACCATGCGCGGCGACCCGGCCCTGCCCCTGCTTATCGGCCTTGACCAGGGCTTCAAGGGTGCGGCCGTCCTGGCCCAGTTCGAGGAACCGTTCCACTGGACCATCCTTGCCGAGCTGCACTTCGACAAGGAGCGCCTGATGGCAGCCGAGTTCGGCCGCCGCCTGGCGCAGCTGATCGAAAAGCGGTTTTCGCACCTGACCCTGGGCGACGGCTGGGGCGACATGGCGGGCGAGCAGGGCGCGAGCCAAGCGACGGATGAAAACGCGACCTGGAACCGGATCGTCGGCCAGACCGTCGGCTTCCGCGTCCGCCCCCAGCGCATCGGCACCAACCGCCTGCAGCCGCGCCTTGAGGCCGTGCGGGCGGCGCTGGAGTTCATTCAGGGCGGCAAGCCCGGCCTGGTGAGCGACCCCGGCAACAAGTTCCTGAACCGCGGCTTCGAGGCCCGCTATGTCTGGAAAGACGAGGTCGATGCCAGCGGCGACAAGCGGAAGGTCCCCGACAAGAGCTTCACCGAGGCGAACGTCATGGACGCCCTGCAGTACCTGCTTTTGTCCAAGCACAAGGGCAACGGGCTTAGCCCGATCAGCTTCCCGTCGCGCCCAGGCGCGGCCGGAGACGGCGACCGATCCGGCCGCCCCACCGAGGCCGCCGGGGGCCTGTCGACCCGGTACGATCCGATGAACCTTTATGGAGATTGATCATGAATTCCCTTGAAGTGAGCGACGCCAAAGCGGCCGCTGTGCAGAAGACCCCGCACCGCGTCACGCTGGAAAGCTTGAATGCGCTGGTGGCCACCGAGCAGTACGTCCACCCGGACGCCGCGCCCCACGTCACCATCTGCATCCTGACCCTGACCAGCGGCTTCGTCCTGGTCGGTCATTCGGCCCCCGCCGATCCGGGCAACTTCAACGCCCAGCTGGGCCGCGAGTTCGCCCGCAACGAGTGCATCCGGCAGATGTGGCCCCTTGAAGGCTACCGGCTGCGCAACGCTCTGGCCGAAGCGGCCTAACCCCCAGCCGCCCCCGCGAGGGGCAGAAAGGACTGACCAATGAGCAAGACAAAGACCGAGGCCGCCGACGCCGAGAAACCGCCGGTGACCAGCCCCGAGGGGCAGGACACCGTTGCGGCCACTGACCAGGCCCCCGAGGGGCAGGACACCGTTGCGGCCACTGACCAGGCCCCCGAGGGGCAGGACGCGGCGGCGAATGCTCTGCTGCAGGTCAAGGCGGTGACGGACGCCATGGCGCAAGCCGAGGCCGAGGCCGAGGCGGCCGCCCAGCCCACCACGGACCCGGATGGCAACCCGCCCAGCGACGGGACGCCGGAACCCGCGCCCGGCCCGAACCTGCGCGTCCTGAACCACCTGACCAAGCAGGTCGACATGCTGAACCACTACGGCCTGCGCCAGGGCCTGGTGGACGAAATGCGCGACCTGTACGGCGCGGAGATCGACGAGCTGGACGGGACCTTCGCAATCTCGATCGAGGGCGTGTCGATCGATCCGGCGGACAGCCTGGAGAACGCCCTGACGCTTTGGGCCAACGCCGCTCGCCGCGCGATCCTGGAGGCCACAGCCTGATGATCCGCGTCCGCCCCTTCGATGACCTGGCCGCCATGGCGGTCTTCCACCAGCTTGACGTGAATGATCACATCGAGGCCGAGCTGGTCCGGGGCGTGAGCTACACCGCGCTTGGGCTGTTCGCCGAATGGCGGATGGCCCAGGGGCAGGGGGCGCTGTCGCTGATCGCCGGGACGGGACCGGCGGAGCGGCCCTTCGCCGTCTTCTGCCTGGGCCACACCGGACAGGCAGGCGTGGCCCAGGGCGCGCTTCTGGCGGCCCATCATGACCGCCACCGTGTCGCGCTGGCCCGTCTGGCGCTGGCCATCCGCGACAAGATGCCTGCGTTCTGTGCGCAGATCGATCCGCCCATCCACCGGATCGAGGCGCGGTGCTGGGCGGGCCACCCCACGGCCGCCCGCATCCTTGCCGCAATGGGTTTCGCCCATGAGGCCGACATGCCCGGCTTTGGTCCGGGCGGCACCCACACCTTCCGCCAGTTTGCCTGGACCCGACCCACAACCGTGCCGCCTGCACAACCTGACCCGCAACCCCTAGAGGAGATCTGACATGTGCGTAATGAAGGTGAAGGCCCCCAAGCCCGTGCAGGTGGCCGCCTATGACAACCAGGAAGCGCTCGCGCAGGCTGACATGGAAGCAGCCCTGCGTCGCCGCCGGCGCGGAGCGGCTGCCAATATACTGACTGGCCCGTCCGGCATCCCGGCCAGCGCGACCATGGGGGGTGCGGCATGAACGCCCTGAACCTAGCCGCCTTCGAGGACGGCAAGACCCGCGCCGAGCGCGACATCGCCCGCTGGGGCGAGCTGAAGACCAACCGCAGCCAGCATGAGCGGATGTGGGAGGAGATCGCCCGCCTGATCCGCCCGCAGCGCGGCGGCTTCGGCCAGACCGACCCCGCCGGGCGCATCCTGGAAAAGCCGCTGTCCAGCGCCCCGATCCATGCCAACAGCAACTTTGCCGCTGGCCTTTATGGCACCCTGACCAACCCGGCAAACCGCTGGTGTGGCCTGGCGTCCAGCGACCCCGAGGCGAACAAGAACCACGAAAACCGCCTGTGGCTGGACCGGGTGTCGGACATCGTCCTGAACAGTTTTCAGCCGTCGATCAGCACGTTCTACACCGCCGCCCACCAGGTCTACGGCGACATCGCAGCCTTCGGCAACGCGGCGCAGTACGACGAGATCCTGATGGACGAGCGCAAGATCCTGGACGTGACGGTCAGTCTGGCCGAGATCGTCTTCGAGATCGACGCCTTCGGCCGTGTGACCGAAGTGGTGCGCCGGTTCATGCTGACGCCCGAGCAGGCCCTTGGCATGTTCCGGCAGCCCGATGACCAGGTGCCCGAGAAGCTGCGCACCCTGGCAACGAAGGGCGACCGCAGCCGCATCGCGTTCTACCACCGGGTCGGCCGCAACGACACCTTCCGCAAGGGCCGCCTGGGGCCGGACGGCAAGCGCTGGTATTCCCGCTACTCGACCGAGTGCGACTGCACCTTGATCCGGGTCAAGGGCTATGACGAGATGCCCTTCTTCGCGCCCCGCTGGGACGTGGACACCGGCCACAGCTATGGCACCGGCCCGGCCTATGCCGCCATCGCCAGCGCCCGGCTGCACAACCGGATGACGGACTCCACGCTGCGGGCCGCGCAGCGCGCCGCCGACCCCACGATCATGGCCCCCGACCGGGGCGACTGGCCCTTGAACGGGAAGATCCTGCCAGGGCAGGTGGTCTACGGCGCGATGAACCTGCAGGGCAAGCCGATGCTGCAGCCCCTCGACGTGGCGGGCCGCCTGCAGCTGACACTCGAGGAGCGGCAGGAGGTCATGCAGGAAATTCGCGACGCCTTCCACTACACGCTGATGAACCTGGCTGGCCGCACCGGCATGACCGCGACCGAGGTCATGGCGATCACCGAGGAACGCCAGCGCCTCTGGGCCCCGCACCAGGGCCGCCTGCAGGAGGAATACCTGGCACCCAAGGTCGGCCGTCGCTTCGCTCTGTTGTGGAAGGCGGGCCAGATCCCGCCCCCGCCCGAGGGCTTGAAGGGGACCGAGCTGCAAGTGGTGTACAAATCCGCCGCCGCCGCCGCCCAGCGAAGTGTCGAGGGCAACGCCGTCCTGCGCATCCTGCAGGACATCACGCCCTTGGCCCAGCTGAGCCCCGACGCGGCCCAGCGTCTGGCCGACCGGCTGGACCCCGACGGAGCGCTTGAGGTCCTGATCGAGGCGCGCGGTGCCCCCGCCGCCCTGATCCGGTCGCGTGAGGAGGCCGACGCCCGCACCGCCGCCCGTCAGCAGCAGCAGCAGCAGGCGCAGACGATGGCCGCGATGCAGGCCGGGACCGGCATGCTGAAGGACGTGGCCGGGGCCACGGCCCAGCTGGCCCCGCAAGGGCAGGGGTCAGCGGCGTGAGTGCAAGACCAGGTCCCCAGTCGTCCAAGCACGACCTGGGAGACGTTGTCCGCTTTGGCAACATTCTCGACCTGGCAGGGGTGATCGAAGAGATCATCTGGTGTCGCAACATGGCCGCCCCCTTCTACCTGGTCGAATACTGGCATCAGGGCCAGCTTTGCCGGGCGCGGATCCATGAGGAGGACTGCCGATGACCGTCTGGCACCCCCTGACCACCATCGCGGCCCTCCTGCCGTTCCAGGCGAAGCGCGAGGCGCTGAACCTTGCGCGGCGCTGGGGCAAGGCCGCACAGGCCGACCCCCGCCTGGCCGAAGACCTGATCCGGCTAGGTGGCGTCCTGAACGGGCAGCCCGCCGTCCTGGAGGACGGACGCCCCACCCCTGCGCTGCCCGATGCCCAGCTTCTGGCCTACCAGGCCGGGCGCCGCGACATGGCGCTGCAGCTTCTGGCGCTGATGAACCTCTCACCCTACCAGCTTAACGACTTGATGAAGGAGCCCGACTATGACGTTTCGCTTGATGATTGACCCGACCCGCGACCGGCGCACCTTCGCCCCCGCGGACGATCCGCCCCCGCCCGCAGGCGACACC
>FWPV01013052.1_pt1 | contig 12591 bp, 14 predicted proteins | sample 2228371 | NCBI WGS metagenome assembly FWPV01 (sample SAMEA103939776, study PRJEB20133) | metagenome | reverse complement strand
CGAGCAGCACCATTGCGATTGAGCGTGTTGACAAAGCCATTCGAACCAAGGCAGATAGCTTCGAAATCGGCGGTCAGACGTACAGCATGGCTGATTATTGGCCAATGGTAGTCAGCCACGTTCAATCGTCGTTTGATGAAATGCGCGCAGCCGTTGGCGAACTCTTTCTGGTTGTTGACCACATCATTCTGAGTGGTGGTGGCGCACACATTCTGCAAATGGCCCTCGAGGAAAAGTATCCCGAAATTTCTCCTCGCATCCACATTGATGGGGACCATGTCTTTGGCAATGTCAAAGGGTTTCACCAAATCGCTGAGGCTTATAGCGAGGATTGAGTAAATGGCAAGCCAGAGCGCAACGACTCCCACCAGACTTCGGTATCGCTTGACTATTGAGTCAAACTTGCATCCGCTTCTCTACACAAAGCTCAGGCTGCTTGAGAAAAAGAAGCGGGGCATTTCGGTTTTGCAGCTGGCCAATTTCGCGGTAGAACCGAACATGGATACCGAAGCTTTGCTGGTGAACGCCATACTGGCGGTCAACTCGGAATGCCACGGCAGTGGCTTGACGATAGCGATTGACAAAACCGTTCAAAGTGGGGAGTTAACAAAGTTGCTCAGTCTTCTTGGTTCATGCCCCAAAAGTGTCCGCCCCGACGTCGTTGTGGGCCTGGCTAACCTTGCTGTGAGTCAATACAGTGCGGCTGAAAAGGTTAGTAGTGAAACTCAAAGCCCTGCAATCACGGCATTGCCACCTCAGCGTGAAATTGGGCTGCAAGAAAGTGAGCCAGCACGAGCGCGCCCCGTAGAAACCCCGGAAGTGAAGCCTGCGCAAAACTTCAAGGTCAACATACGCAGGGCTGTTCAAGCAAGTACGGATGATCTGAAATAGTGACAAAGGGGGCTACACCCCCTCTTGCGCGATTTGAAACCTGTGAGAACCTGACTGAACAAGACCGATCCCCGGTCAGTACAGAAGAGGTACCAACATGACAACTCCCACCAAATGGGTGAGTCCCCACCGCCAAGGCGCTATGGAACTGAATCCCGACATGGTTCAAAAGATCGATGACGAGATCGAGTTCGAACTGGACACCATGCCGGACACCGAGATCGTCCGTCACTGGATGTTCAGCGACGTGTCATACCGAAAGGCGCTGGCCGACCTGATCGTGGCTGTGCGCCGTGTCCAGATCGACTTGCGCATCCCAGCCACCCTGACCGATGTCCAGATTGCGGGGAAGCTCTTGCGGAACTACGGCTTCTGGACGGTTCCACGCCCGACGACGACCTGGGAGAAAACCCGCGTGCTGAGCCGCTTCCTGGCCACCTACGCAACGATCTTCATGAAGGCCCGCAAAACCGTTCGCAACGAACGCCTGCACACGCGCCAGCAGAGTGCGCGGGCACACACATGACCAACAGTTGGACCAAGGTCCGCCAGATCGAGCGGGCCTGCATCGCATCTTGAACCTCTCAAAACTCAGTTTGGCCCTCTGTTCAGCGTTCGTTGTGACAGCGGGAGGAACAGATCGGTCAAGCGGCTGCCTCGTGGTGGACACTGCGTTGGTCAACTTATCCCAAAAGCGCCTGCTTAAACCTGTGGAAAACTGCGGGCACAACTCCCCCAGGCCGCAGCGGCATTGACTTGCCAAGCAGTGCGCAAAAATCAGGCAGAAACAAGATTCGGTGGATTCGGGGGCTGCAGTGGCGAAGCCAAATGCCCAGAGAAATGCCCAGAGGCAAGTCAGAAGGCGTCGTCTTCACTGATCCAGGCCACCATTACTCGTCCTGCCACGGGTCCCTCGAGTAGGTGATTGGAGCCAGCGTTGCCGGCGCCCGTCAGTTGCGACATTCCAGCATCGGGTGCAGCCGAGCAGCCTGCGCCGTCAGAGGAGGACACTTCGTCGGGAAGGTCGCGCCTGCTTTGCGGCTCACGCACTCGGGAATTCGCGTCGCCTCAGAAATTACAGAATACAATTCAAGAACAAATTGGCATCTGTATTTTCCAAATCTTTATGCCCAAGCCCAGCGCGTCACTGGCGTTTTTGCCTCCAGCCGTCGAAAACCAGTTGGCAGAGTTGGGCGCCAATCTGCAAATAGCGCGCAAGCGGCGTGGTGAGTCGCGCGCGGCATGGGCGTCGCGCCTGGGCGTCACGTCGCCCACGCTGCTGCGCATGGAGCGTGGTGATCCCAAGGTCTCGATGGGCACCTACGCCACAGCACTTTGGCTCATCGGGCGGTCCGATCAGTTGCCCCTCGCGGCGGCCCCCCATCTGGACTACGCCGCAGCCGAAGCAGAGGCACGCAAGGTCTCCGGCGCGGTTCGGCGAATAAAGGGCGCACCCGAATGATCAACGCCGTGCAAGCCCATGACTACGTGCCACAGGACAGGCTGTTCGTGTTCTGGCTGCACAACCCGGCCGAACCTCGGTTGGTGGGCACGCTGGACCTGAGCCCGCGCCTCAAGGGTGGCGTTTTTCAGTACGCGGACGCATGGATCAAAGACGGGTACTCCTTGAGTCCAGACCTGCCCTTGCAAACGGGGGAGTTTTTTCCCGAAGCGGAACACCTGCCGGGGGCCCTTGACGATGCGCGACCCGACCGATGGGGGGAACGGGTCATCAGACACATCGATGCGCCCAAGCGCCTGTCCATCTTTGAATACCTCTTCTTCGCGGGCGACGACCGGTTCGGGGCGTTGGGCATTTCCCTGGAAGCGCAACGCTATGTGCCCTGCAACAGAGGGCCAGCGCCCCACTTGAGCGATGTATCGGCCATCTACGAGTTGGTGCAAGCGATCGAAAGCGGTCAAAAGGTGGAAGAACACCTGGCCCGGTTGATCCGCCCTGGGGCGACGCTGGGGGGCGCCAAGCCCAAAGCCTTGGTGAACATCGACGGTCAGACCCACATCGTCAAGTTTCCAGAGCGCGATGAGGCCATAGACGTAGGTCTGGTGGAACACGCCACGATGACGCTGGCGAACGTGGCCCATCTGGTACCTGCTGGCACCCGCACCATCTCTCTTGGCCAGGGCAAAGGGCATGCGATTGCTGTGCAGCGGTTCGATCGCCAGTGGGTTGGCCAAGGCGCGGCGGCCACGCGCCACCACGCGATGTCGCTGCGCACCGCTCTGAGAGCTGTTGGCAGCGACTTCAGCTACGCCAACCTGGCGCAGTACCTTCGCCGCTATGCCCCGGCCGCCGAAGCGCAGGCCATGGAACGCACTTTGTTCAAGCGGATGGTCTTCAACATCCTCATGGACAACACCGACGACCATGAAAAAAACCACGCGCTGGTTTTCAGCGAAGGGGAGTTGCCACGGTTGGCACCCGCCTTCGATGTGCTGCCCTCGTGCCAGAACTTGGGGTATCAGCAGATCGGTGTGGGCGAACGGGGTGCAGAGTCCACGCTGGAGAACGCGATGAGCGCACACAAGGCGTTTCGCCTCTCGGCGGCCCAGGCCAGGTCGGCCGCGAGAGAGGTGGCCAACGTGGTCGACAACTGGCGCCTGCACTTTGAGTCCCTGGGCGTGACCGCGCGGGACATCGAGATGCTCAGCGCCAGTATCGATCGGCCGTTCCTGATGGAACAGCGCAGGTGGGCCCAAGGCTAGGGTACGAGCACCGTTGGAAGGGCTTGTGGCAACAGGTTCGGCCAATCCCGGTTGAAGTGCAGACCCCGGCTTTCGTGGCGTTGTTGGGCGCAGCGCACGATGAGCTCGGCCACTTGCACCAGGTTGCGCAACTCCAGCAAGTCGCGACTGACCCTGAATTGGGCATAGAAAGCCTGAATCTCTGACTGCAGCAGAGCGATGCGATTGGCCGCACGCTCCAGCCGTTTGTCCGTGCGCACAATGCCCACGTAGTCCCACATGAAGCGGCGCAATTCATCCCAATTGTGTGAGATCACCACACGCTCATCGGGATCGGTCACGCGGCTTTCGTCCCAGGCGCGCACCGTGGGTGCTTCCGCCGACGTGCTCTCGCGAATGGCGGCAGCGGCAGCCTGCGCAAACACCATGCACTCCACCAGCGAATTGCTGGCCAGGCGGTTGGCGCCGTGTAGTCCCGTGTTCGCCGTTTCGCCCAACACATAAAGCTGGGCCACATCGGTACGACCGGCCAGATCCGACACCACCCCACCGCAGGTGTAGTGGGCCGCCGGCACCACGGGGATGGGTTCGCGGGTGATGTCGATGCCCAATTCGGCACAGCGCGCCAGGATGTTGGGGAAGTGCTCGTGCAGGAACTCGGGGGGTTGGTGCGAGATGTCCAGGTGCACACAATCGAGGCCGTGTCGTTTCATTTCGGCGTCGATGGCACGTGCCACCACGTCTCGAGGCGCCAGTTCGGCGCGCGCGTCGTGGTCGGGCATGAACCGCCTCCCACCGTGGGAGGGCGGCAACTTGAGTTGCCCGCCTTCACCACGCACCGCTTCGCTGATCAGAAAGCTCTTGGCGTGCGGGTGGTACAGACACGTCGGGTGGAACTGGATGAACTCCAGATTGGCGACCCGGCAGCCCGCTCGCCAGGCGGCGGCAATGCCATCGCCGGTGGCGGTGTCCGGGTTGCTGGTGTAGAGATACACCTTGCCCGCGCCACCGGTGGCCAGCACGGTGTGGCTGGCGGTGAAGGCGATGACGCGGTCATGTGCCTCATCCAGTGCGTAAGCGCCCAGACATCGCCTGGGACCGGGAAGATTGGCGTGTTTGTCGCTCAGGATCAGGTCCACCAAGGTGTGGTGTTCCAGCACGCTGATGGCTGAGTTCGCCCTGACACGCTCGACCAGGGTTGCCATCACGGCCGCACCGGTGGCATCGGCCGCGTGCACCACACGCCGTGCGCTGTGCCCCCCTTCACGGGTGAGGTGCAACTCACCGTCTTCTTCAGAAAACGGCACCCCCAGACCCTGCAGCCAACGGATGGCGTCGGGCGCGCCGGCCACCGTGGCGCGGGTGGCATCAATGTCGCACAGACCGGCACCGGCCACATGGGTGTCGCGCTCGTGGTCTTCCAGGCTGTCGCCCTCAGCCAGCACAGCGGCAATGCCACCCTGGGCCCAGTTGCTCGCGCCATCGGTCATGGCCCGTTTGGTCAGCACCGCCACGCGGTGGGTGGGAGCCAGGTGCAGCGCCGCCGAAAGGCCGGCGAGACCGCTGCCAATGATGAGTACGTCGAAATGGGAATTCACAATCAAGCCTAAAAAAGCCAGTGATTCAACTGCCTGGAACACGGCACAGCGCCCACGATGGCAATGGCGGTCAAGGCAAACGGCGTGCACACGGATGTGCTCTGACCCCTATGTTGGGTGTGTCGATGAAACGGGCTGTGATCGCCATCCCGTTGCTTGGCAAGACGCTTCGCCTGTGGTGCGGATGGATACCAACAGCGCGGTCGACCATCGAACGAAGGCGGGCCCCGACAGCAGGACACGACTTCTTCATGGCTCCAAATTGGCGCGGATTCTAAGTGGGCCACACGGCGCCCCTGTGCACAATCCGCGCATGCAATCTGCTCACGACCGCAATCCGCTGCGTCCGACTGCGTATTCCGATCAAACCCGCCACCTGTTCCAATCCAAACCTGTCACCGGTTCCAATCCAAACCCACCAGTCATTCCAGTTCAAACCGACCGCAGATTCCGATTCGGGATCACCTTCTCGGATTGACTTATTTGTGTGCGCCGATCCAAATTTGAGCCACCGGGCCGACTGAATATTGAGCCAGGGTTGGAAGCCGACTTTCAGAGGGTCGGCTGTGGATTCGTGTACGGGTTGTCCTTGTTTGGAGATCTCCTTGTTGTTGTGTTGAAGGCGATGGGCAAGACGCGGAGGGCTTAGCCCGTAGCGGCTTGCCCATCGCGGAGCGTGCTCAGAATGGGTCGGACTCTGCCGGCGCAGAGATCCCTTTGCGCGCCAGCTCGCGGGCCTTGATCCGCTTCTTGGCTGCAGCCGTGCTGCGACTGAATCGGATCGACTCGTTGCCTGTCTCCACGATGTGACAGTGGTGCGTGAGGCGGTCCAGCAGCGCGGTGGTCATCTTCGCGTCGCCGAATACGCTTGACCATTCGGCGAAGTCCAGGTTGGTCGTGATCATCACGCTGGTGTGCTCGTACAGCTTGCTCAGCAGGTGGAACAGCAACGCCCCGCCGGCCTGGCTGAACGGCAGATAGCCCAGCTCGTCCAGAATGACCAAGTCCATGCGCAGCAGGCTGGTGGCGATCCGACCGGCCTTGCCTTGGGCCTTCTCCTGCTCCAGTGCGTTGACCAGATCCACCGTGGAGTAGAACCTCACCCGCTTGCCGTGCCGGGTGATGCCCGAGACGCCCATGGCCGTTGCTAGGGATGGTGTTCAAAACCCCGGTCAAGCCCGGATGGCGTGAGCGAGTTGCGACCGGAACAATGGCGTCATGACCCAACAAGAACTCGGACTGAACCTGAGCACGCGGCGCACGCGCAAGGCCGTGTTCCTTGACGAAATGAACCTGGTGGTGCCGTGGACGGAGTTGCTGTCGCTGATTGCGCCTCATGCACCTCGTGCCAAGACCGGACGCCCGCCGTTTGAGCTGGTGACGATGCTGCGCATTCATTTCTTGCAGCAGTGGTTCGGTCTGAGTGACTTGGCCATGGAAGAAGCCCTGTTCGAGACCGCGCTGTACCGCGAGTTTGCAGGGCTCTCCAGTGTCGAACGTATTCCCGACCGGGTCAGCATCCTGCGCTTTCGCCACCTGCTCGAAGAACACCAACTGGCCCCGCAGATACTGGCCGTGGTCAACGCCACCCTGGCCGACAAAGGCTTGATGCTCAAACAAGGCACAGTGGTGGACGCCACCTTGATTGCCGCGCCCAGTTCGACCAAGAACCAGGACGGCGAGCGTGACCCCGAGATGCACCAGACCAAGAAGGGGAACCAGTGGCACTTCGGCATGAAGGCGCATATCGGCGTGGATGCCGACTCGGGCCTGGTTCACACCGTGGTCGGCACGGCCGCCAACGTCAATGACGTGACGCAGGCCGGCGCGTTGGTTCATGGCGAAGAAACGGATGTGTTCGCTGACGCCGGCTACCAGGGCGTGGCCAAACGCGAAGAAGTCCAAGGCATCCAAGCCAACTGGCATGTGGCCATGCGCCCGGGCAAACGCCGAGCGTTGGACAAGGACAGCCCCATGGGTGCCGTGCTCGAGCAGCTTGAACACGTCAAGGCCCGTATCCGAGCCAAAGTGGAGCACCCGTTTCGGGTCATCAAACGCCAGTTCGGACATGTGAAGGTGCGCTACCGGGGACTGGCCAAGAACACGGCGCAGTTGCACACGCTGTTTGCGCTCTCCAATCTGTGGATGGTGCGGCGTCGGCTGTTGCAAGGGTTGCGGGCATGAGTGCGTCTGCAAGCGGCCGAGGGGCCGCCAGAACTTCGAAAACGGGTGGTTCAAACGCAGAAACTGCGTTGAATTCGCCGATTCTGGGTCCCGCTGTTTCATGTCGCGGCAAGCCGCCCGCTACCGGCTGGCGCCAAACGTGTTTTGAACACCATCCCTAGATGCGTCTTGCCTGTGCCCGGCCCGCCCACCAGCACCACGTTGTGTGCCGCGTCGGTGAAGGCCGTGGTGGCCAGTGTCTCCACCAGCTTGCGGTCCACAGATGAGACCTCGAAGTCAAAGCCCGCCATGTCGCGATGCACTGGGAACTTTGCCGCGTGCATCTGGTGGCTGATCGAGCGCATCGCCCGGTCCGTACCCTCAGCCTGCAGCAGGTGCTCGATCAACCAGCGCGAGGACTCGATGCCCACACCGCCCGCCTCGCCACCGCCTTGCTCGACCAGATCGGCCCACGCCCCGGCCATGCCGTGCAGACGCAGCGCCTTGAGTTCGACCAGTACATCAGTCTTCATAGTCGGCCCCTTCGGTGGTAACGCCCAAGGCGTCCGAGCGAAGACTGTCATAGCGTGCCGTGTTCGCCAGCGGCGGCGTGGCCATGGTGGCAAATCGCTCGTTGACAAAGCGCCCCTTGGTTGAACCCGATGCAGAGTTGTCCACGGTGGTGGTCGGTCGGCACTTGCGACGAACCAACCGACCAACGCGGTGGAAACTCGTGTTCAAAGCGAAGGAAGCTCTTCTCGATTTTTTGGCACGCTCTTTCTCCGGACGCAGTGACTTACGCATCGCCTTGGTTTATGAGTTTGCCGAGCGCCGCCGCTTCGGCCGCAGCGATTCGCCAACTAGGTCGATTCGATGGGCATCGCTGACAACGCGGTCCATGATGGCGTCGGCAACGGTTGGATTTCCATCCGCAAGATAGTCGTGCCAGCGCTTGACGGGCAACTGGCTGGTCACAACAGTCGCTCTGGTGCCTGAGCGACTCTCAACGACCTCTAGGAGGTCGGCTCGCCGCTCAGCCGTAAGCGTGTTGATACCCAGGTCGTCAAGGATCAGCAGATCGAGCTTGCCGATCGCGGTAATCCGCTTTCTGAAGGTGCCGTCGGAGTGCGCAATGGCCAGCTCCTCCAAAAGCAATGGCACGCGCTCGAATTTGACCGTCATTCCATACCTGCAGGCTTGGTTCCCCAGTGCACAAGCGATCCACGTCTTGCCTAACCCAGTTGCGCCCGTCAAGATGACATTGACCCCATGCCTGATCCAGTTGCACAGTGCCAGTGACGCCATCACTGATCGCTCAAGCCCGCGCTTTGCCCCGTAGTCGATGTCTTCCATGCAAGCCGGCTCACGTAGCTTTGCATTGGTCAGCAGCCTCCGAAGACGCTTGTCATCGCGATAAGTCACTTCGTGATCGACCATCAGGCCGACTCGTTCCTCGAAGCTCAGGTGCCCGGTCACAGCCGATTCGATCTGCTGCGAAAAAGCATGGGCCATGCCAAAGAGCTTGAGCTCATTCAGCTTACGGATAGTGTCATTTGTCATCATGGTCTGGTTCTCAATGCGAGGTCAGTGATAGTGCTTGGGGCCACGCAGGTTTTCGTGAGCGAAATTGGCTTCGGTGATTTCCGAACCCTGCATATCCAGCCGGTTCACGAGGATCGCGCGCAGGCTGGCTACAGACGTGGCTCCGCTGCTGATCGCTTTTGTGCATGCGGCCTCGACACGATCTACTCCGAATTCAGCGCTTAGCTTGCGCATTCCAATGCCGAGCCGGTAACCGGCTGTTTTGCCGCCATTGGCCGCCAGCTGTTGTTTCACAAATGCTGTGGTCTGCGGACCAATGCCACTGGCCCACAGCAGTTCGCGCTCAGGCGTCCAAAGACCATACGCGTGTTCGGCTGGCGACAGGTGCGCCGGATCTATGACCGGATCGTCACCTGGCGTTTTAACGTGGCTCGCAACCCGGCGGCCATCGAAGATCAGTTCGACCAGTGTTGCCGTCACCCGGATGTCGACGACCTGTGACACAAGCCGCGCCGGCGCGGAGAACAGACGCCCAGCCACATTTACCATCTTGCTCATGTCCACCCGAGCGCGACGGAACTCAACGTATTCATAGGAGGTCGCCGGCAGGCTGCGCAGCAGTGGCGCATCCAGGCTTTCAAAGGCACTACGCCGATTGCCTGCCAACTTCTGAAAGGGACGGTTGTTCAGCTCATCGAGGAGTTCAAGAATCGCGCAATTAAGCTCACCCAAACTGGTGAAGACGCGTCGGCGCAACCGGAACAGTATCCAGCGCTCAACGATCAGCACATGTCCTTCTACCTTGGCCTTGTCCTTCGGATGTCGAGATCGGGCCGGTTGAATTGTTGTGCCATAGTGGGCCGCGAAGTTCTGATAGCTGTCATTGACCAATGGCTCCGTCAAACTCGCTCGGGTAACTGCCGACTTCAGGTTGTCGCATACGATAAATTTGGGTACGCCTCCGAAGAACTCCAGCATCCGCACGTTTGCGGCAATCCAGTCCGGCAGCGTTTGCGACCAATGGGCCTCGGCGTAGGTGTAGTTCGACGCTCCAAGTACGCTGACGAATATCTGCGCCCGAAGGACGCAGCCCGAGACGGGATCATGGATTGGAACGGTCGGCCCAGCATAGTCGACGAATACCTTGTCCCCGGCCAGGTGAGTCTGCCTCAGATAGCTCTTGAGACTGCGGCACCACGTGCGGTAGAGGGAGCAGAACTGGCTGCGCTGCATACCGTCGGGGTGGGTAACAAGGTACTCGGCGTGCAGTTGCTGGAGCGTTGCGCCAGGTAGCTGCATGTCCCGGTGCACGTCGACCCAGTTCGGCTCTGGACGGCGTGCGCGCGTCCCGGGCTCAATTGGGTACAGTCTTCGTTCAAGCTGGGCATCATCCAGGTCTTCAGGCAATGGCCACGTTAGGCCCGCACTTGAGGCACGCACGAGGTAATCCGTCACCGCGTCGCGTGAGATACCCAGGCTGTCAGCGACAGCACGGCGGCTCAGCAGCGAGTCGTGAGACAGCCGCAGAACCTCCCGGATCTTTCGCATGTGAATTCTCCGATTGACCATCGTTCCTTGGCCGCGATCAGGCCGTTCTTGACAGTCCAAACGACGGGGAGGAGAATCCAGCTTGAAGTGCCCACTTCACTGGAACCAATCCCGTAGGCGGCCCACAGCCATCGCTGTGGGCCGCTTGCGTTTGGGCGCCTGTTGGGTTTTCTGGGGTGGGTATCAGTCTGTCGGCATGGATGGCTCTCCTGTGGCCTCACCTCGCCGACGGAGTGAGCGTCCGCGAGGCCGAAAGATGTAGCGCTGCGGCCAAAGTTCACTCGGAGGCATACCGAGCAAATTGGCGACATGACACGCCACCTGAAAGGACGAAATCCGACCGTGGATCACGTTGCCGACCACACTGGCGGATACACCCAGATCGCGCGCAATGTCCGACTGGCTGACACCGAGGCGCTTGAGGCGGTAGGCGATGTCAATCCCGTCCATTGCGACAGCCTCGTCATTTGCGAGTAAATTAAGCACAATCAGTAAATAACTGTTCTCTATAGAAACAGAATATACGCCTAAGAGATCACCAATGCAATGTGCCACAGACCCACTGGCAGCTATACCTGCACGCTTGGCCCAGGTTCTGGCCTATGCCGGGGTGAACCAGGCAGAGCTGGCCCGGCGCATCGGCGCGTCTGCTGGTTTTGTTAGCGATGTTCTTCGCGGCGTAAAGCGGCCTGGAGTGGAGATGCTCATGGGCTTGCGCGAAGCCTTCGGTGTATCTATAGACTGGCTTCTGTCAGGTGAGGGCACAATGACCGGCGGGGCCGGCATTCGCCATGACCTCTTCCGCGCTATCCGCCTTCAAATTGCTGTGGCCCGGTCTGCAGTGATGGAACAGGACGCAACCGCAAGAGCGCTGTTGCTCCTGATCAAGGAGGGCCAGTTAGCCGCTGCAACCGAGGATACGGCGTTCAAGGAACTTCTGGATCGAGTTGCACCCGAGGACGGTGATCTGGATCTGGCCGTCGAGTTGTACAACGGCCATCAGTGGGCCACCGACCCGATCTCTCAGCGGCGCAATCTGCTGGCAGCCGCTGTCGCGCACTTCGAAGCCCGCAAGCCTGTGGACCGTCTGGCGGCGCTGACTGGTGCTGATGCCAATGCACCACTCGTACAGGTCAACACCGGAAAAGGCCAGCGCGTTGCTGGTCGCGATTTTCACGAGCACAGTAGGCGCAAGAGATGAATTCCAGCGAACATGAACCGGCCATCACTCAGTTCAACCTGGGGGAGCGCAGCCGCATCGCTGGGCGCGACTATTACGAGGGACGAATTCCCGACTCCATCAAGGTGTACCTGGCTATCACGGCATCAGACCGGCTCGATGAGGAGGCAATCGATAACGAGCGACTCTTCTATTACCGCTTCGGTATCGACGTGCGACGACCTGTCCGTGAACAGGTAGTCGCGCTTAAACGCCAATATGGCTTGACGGATGCAGAGTGCCGATGGCTGCGCCATTCGGGGCAGTTTTCCATCAACCATGAGGGGGCCAAGCTGGCGCCTGACCGGGTAGTCCCGGCAGCGGCATGGTTCTACGCGTTCGTCCTGGCGTACTACTTTGGCAGCAGCCTGCTGCTCATCAACTTTTCCGGCGCAGCTTCTTGGAAGCAGTCACTGGGCTCGCTTACCCTCGTTGGACTCTGGTTCGGGTCCATGTGGGCTATCGACAGGCTCTTCTGGGCGCCTTGGCGTTGGGTGAAAAAAAGCGTAGTAGCGAAGGCGCTGTACAGTGATACGCAATTGAGGCACCCTTCGGGCACGTGACAGCCGGTATCGGCATTGACCGGTCAGCCGCGTGCGCGCGAATTCCAGATCTCCTTGGTGCTCCGACGTCAGCAAGATGCCTGTTGTAGGCTGGCTGGGACTGACGCGGTTTCATCTATGGCTTGACCGAGGCGCCCCCTGACCGGCAGTGGCGCTGTCCAACCACCTTCGCCAGCATCACTCGGGCTGTGACCTGGCAAAGGTCGAGCGTTCTTACGCGGTGGAGTTGCCACGTGGCACACCTTGGTGTCGTTGGCGTCATTGCCCTTGAGGCTAGCAACCGTTTGATCGGGGGTCTCCTCGTTTTCAGTGCAATAAGTGACGGTACGCAAAGCTAGCACTGGCGCGGGGGTGGTCTGGGTAG
>FWPV01013051.1_pt1 | contig 12591 bp, 13 predicted proteins | sample 2228371 | NCBI WGS metagenome assembly FWPV01 (sample SAMEA103939776, study PRJEB20133) | metagenome | reverse complement strand
GGTAGTAGTTTTATGTTTGGTATCAGTAAAAAAATTGATTATGGTTTGGAATTAATGTTGGCTTTGGCACAACATTATTCCTGTGGGCCAGTTTCTTTAAAAAAAATTGCCAAAGAAAAAAAGCTACCTTATAAATTTTTAGGTCAATTAGCTTCAGAATTGCGTCTTGGTGGCTTGATTGATTCTAAAGAAGGGAAAAAAGGTGGCTATTTTTTAATCAAATCGCCTCAAAAAATTTCCATTGCACAAATTGTAGAGATTTTAGAGGGGCCGGTAGAGATTGGCTATTGTTTCGGTTGTCCCAAAGCTAAAATTTGCGGACAAAAAGATGTTTGGAATGAGGTTGGTGAGAAAGTGAGGAAAACGATTAAAGAAAAAACCTTAGCCGACTTATTATGAAAAAAATTTATCTTGACCATGCGGCAACTACATCGGTTGATAAAGAAGTACTTGCGGCAATGAAGCCTTATTTTAACCAAATTTATGGCAACCCTTCTGAACCACATCTTTGGGGGCAACAGGCTAGAAGGGCAATTGATCAAGCCAGAGAAAAAGTTGCCAATTTTTTAGGCGCTAAGCCTCAAGAAATCATTTTTACTTCCGGAGCAACAGAAGCTATTAACTTAGCTCATAAAGGTTTAATTGAGGCGCTATACAAAACAAAAAAAAGAAAACTACACATTATTACCTCTTCAATTGAACATAAGGCAGTTTTAGAAACTTGTAAACATTTGGAGAAAATAGGCTGGGTTAAAGTAGCCTATTTATCCGTTGATAAGAATGGTTTAGTAAATCTTAAGGAAATTGAAAAAAATATCAGACCAGAAACGGTTTTGGTAAGTATTATGTATGTTAATAACGAGATGGGTGTGATTGAGCCAATAAGAAAAATTGGTCAGCTAATTAAAAAAATTAATACCTCACGTCTTTTATCTCGAATTCCACCTGTTTATTTTCATACCGACGCCACTCAAGCTGTTCAATATTTAAATTGTAAAGTTGATGAATTAGGAGTTGATTTGCTTTCTTTAAGCGGACACAAAATTTATGCCCCTAAGGGTGTCGGCGCTTTATTTATCCGAAAAGGCGTACCCATTGTTCGTCAGCAAGACGGTGGTGGTCAGGAGTATTACTTACGAGCCGGGACAGAAAATGTACCCTATATCGTAGCCCTCGGCAAAGCCACTGAGTTAGTAACAAAAAACAAAGAAACAAAGGACATAGAAAAGCTAAGATATAAATTAATCAAGGGAATTATAAAAATTCCTGGGGTGACATTGGTTGGTGAGGCTCAAAAAAATGCTCCTCATATTGCGACTTTTTTGGTTGAAGGAGTTGAGGGAGAAGCGATGCTACTTTTGCTTTCTGATGAAGGAATCGCCGCCTCATCCGGTTCAGCTTGTACCAGTGGTTTGTTTGAGCCTTCTCATGTTTTATTAGCCATGGGTTATAAGCCGGAACAAGTTCATGGCTCATTGAGATTTTCTTTAGGTAAGGACAACACTGAAGAAGAAATCGAAAAAGTTATTAAAGTTTTACCTGGGATTATTCAAAAATTAAGAAAAATGGCACCAAAACTATGAATTTTCAATTTTATTCTCAAAAAGTTTTAGAACATATTCGTCATCCGCGAAATATGGGGGAGATAAAAAATCCTGATGGAGTGGCGACGGTGGGTAATCCTGTTTGTGGCGATATCATGAGGTTGTTTATTAAGGTTGAGAGACGTAAAACGAGGGACGCAAAACGAGAAGAGGAGTATATTAAAGAGATAAAATTTCAAACGCTTGGTTGCGGGGCGGCTCTAGCTACTTCTTCGATGATTACGACGATGGTGAAAGGTAAATCACTTTCTGAAGCCGAAAAGATTACCAAGCAAACGGTAGCTGAAGCTTTAGGCGGTTTACCACCAGCAAAAATGCATTGTTCACTTTTGGCAGCTGAAGCCTTAAAAAAAGCCATTGAAAATTATCGACAAAAAAAGGAAAAAAATGTTAAGATTAAAAAGGTTCGTTAGTAGATTTGACGTTTAAGAAGGGAGGTGAGAAACAGTGTGCTTCCAGAAAAAAACCTGGCAAAAAATTTCTAAGGTTTTAATGGTTTTGTCTTTGTTGGCGGTAGTAGCTGCAGCTTGGGGTTTTTTGGCCTCTGATTTTTGGTTGGCTTCCACTCAATGGTTATTGGTGGCGATAACCTTAGCCGCTTTTGGTTTATATGTCAGGATGGAAAAATAAAACTAAAGATGATTTTTGTTAATTTTAAAACCTATCAACAGGGGACAGGTGAGGAGGCGCTTAAATTGGCCAGAATCTGTGGCGAGGTAGAAAAAGAAACTAGGATTCAAATTATTCCTTTGGTTCAGACGGCAGATATTTTTCGTTTAAACCAGGAGGGTTTAGGTTGCTGGGCTCAACATATTGACGAAGTTGATTTTGGTCCTTTTACCGGAAAAACTTTGTTGAGGGCAGTTATTGAAGCTGGAGCGAAAGGAACATTATTGAATCATTCAGAAAATAAACTTTCTTTAGAAAAAATAGAAATGATTCTAAAAAAAATTCATTCTTTGTCTGATAAATTCCAAACTTTAGTTTGTTGCGCTTCAATTGAAGAGGGTCAACAAATTGCCAGTTTCAAGCCCGATTTTCTTGCTTATGAACCGCCAGAATTGATTGGAGGCACAATTTCTGTTTCTCAAGCCAAAACGGAAATAATTAGTGAATTTGTTAAAAAGATAAAAGAGGTGCCGATTTTAGTTGGTGCAGGTATTCACCAAAAAGAAGACGTTCAAAGAGCTTTAAATTTAGGAGCAAAAGGGGTTTTAGTGAGTTCTGACGTGGTTTTATCAACTAATCCTCAAAAGGAATTATTAAATTTAGTCGGAGGTTTTAAAAATGAGACAATATAAAATTTGTGTTTCTGGTGGTGCAGAGGGTAAAAACGCTCAAAAAGCTTATGAGTTGGCACGTAAAGTAGGAGAAGCCATTGCTAAAAGAGGTCATGTTTTAATTACAGGTGCTACGAGTGGAGTTCCTTTTGAAGCTGCCAAGGCTTGTAAAAAAGCGGGAGGCTCTAATATTGGTTTTTCCCCAGCGGGAACACCAATTGAACATGCCAAAAAATATCGTTTGCCGATGGACCCTAAAATTTTTGACCATATTATTTATACCGAAGCTGGTTATGCCGGACGCAATCTTTTAATGGTAAGAAGTGCTGACGCTACTATTATGATTGATGGAAGAATGGGTACTTTAAACGAATTTACTGACGCCTATGAAGAAAATGAAATTGTGGGAGTTTTAGAAGGTTCAGGTGGTACGGCTGATTTAGTGAGAGCAATTATAGAAGCTGCCGGTAAAGGATTAAGAAAGGTAGTTTTTGATACCGACCCTGAGCGTTTGGTAGAAAAAGTGATTGAAAAAATTAAAAAAGAAAAAGACGGTCAAAAAATTTAATGAGAGAAAAACTGCCTCGTCTTCAAGATATTATTTTAAAAAGAAAAACGGTTTTACTCCGAACTAATTATGATGTTCCTCTAAAAAAGCGGGAAAATAAAAAAGAAAAAAAATGGGAGGTAGCCGATGATTCGCGAATTAGAGAATCATTTTCAACCATCAATTATCTTCTTGAGCAAAAAAATAAGGTTATTATTTTATCGCATTTGGGTAGACCAAAAGGAAAATTTTTTTTGTCTTTGAGTTTGGAGCCTGTTTTAAAAGTAATTTCCCATTTTGATTTTCCGGTTTTTAAGAAGTCATCAATTTCAAAAATTAAATTAAACGAATTTGAAGGTTGGAAATTAAACGAGAGTCTTTATTTAATGGAAAATTTAAGGTTTAATTCCGGCGAAGAAGATAATGATTTGGATTTTGCTGAAAAATTGGCCAAGTTAGGTGATTTTTTTGTTAATGATGCTTTTGCTTGTTCCCATCGTGAACATGCTTCAATTGTAGGGATTCCTCAATTTTTGTCTTCAGCTTTTGGTTTTGATTTTTTGAAAGAGGTGGAGGTTTTATCTGAGGTGAGAGAAAATCCCCGTCGTCCGGTAACAGTGATTTTAGGAGGAGCAAAAGCAGATAAGCTGGAAGTGATAGACCAACTTTTGAATTGGGCGGATTACATTTTAATTGGTGGAAAGTTGCCCTTGTTAATTCAAAGTTCAAAACTTAAAAATCAAAAGTCAAAAAAAGTTATTGTAGCTGATTTGAAACCAGACCACAAAGATATTACACTAGGATCAAGCCGTCAATTTAGGGAAATAATTAAACTATCAGGAACTATTCTTTGGGCTGGACCAATGGGGGTTTTTGAGGAGAATAAAAGCGAGGAAGGCACAAAACAAATTGCCAAAGCAGTTGTGGAAAGTCAGGCTTTTAAGGTTGTGGGAGGAGGAGATACCGAAGCCGCCTTAACAAAATTTAATTTGGAAGAAAAAATTGATTATCTTAGTTCTGGTGGGGGGGCAATGTTTGAATTTTTAGCTAAAGGAACATTGACTGGAATAGAAGCAATTATTAAGAAAAGTTAAAGGAAAAATTAGAAATTATGGTTAAAATAGCGATTAACGGTTTTGGTCGAATTGGGCGCATTACTTTGAGAGCCATTTTGACCAAATATTTAAGTAAGGCCAAAGTGGTGGCTATTAATACTTCTGGTTCAATGGATATTGAGGGTTGGGCTCATCTTTTTGAATATGATAGTGTTTATGGTCGTTTTCAAGGCAAAATTAAAACCCAAACGACAAAACTTAAAACGGATAAGGAAATTGGTTTTTTGGAGATTAATTATCAGAAAATTCCTTTTTTAGCCGAACGAGATCCAGCTAAAATTCCTTGGAGCGAATATGGGGCGGAGGTAGTTTTAGAGGCAACAGGAGCTTTCCGCGATCGTCAATCAGCTTCATCTCATTTTCAGGGAGGGGCAAAAAAAGTTATTGTTTCAGCCCCAGCTAAAAATGTGGAGACTTTTGTGATTGGTGTTAACGAAAAAAACTATCGAAACGATTTGATTATCAATAATGCTTCTTGTACTACCAATTGCGTGGCGCCAGTAACTAAAATTATGATGGAAAACTTTGGGATTCAAAAGGCTTTAATGACGACAATTCATGCCTATACAGCAGATCAAGAGTTAGTTGATGGTTCCCATAAGGACTTAAGGAGAGCTAGAGCAGCGGCGATTAATATTGTTCCCACTTCAACTGGAGCTGCTATTGCTACAACTGAAGTTTTACCCAATTTAAAAGGTCTTTTTGATGGTTTGGCTTTGAGGGTGCCAGTGGTTTGTGGTTCTTTGGCTGATTTTTGTTTTGTAATTAGTAAAAGAACAACTGCGGAAGAAGTTAATAAAGCCTTTATTAAGGCTGCCCAAGAAAAATATAGGGGAATTGTAGAAATTACCAATAAACCTTTAGTTTCCTCTGACATCATTGGCAATTCAGCTTCGGCGATTATCGATTTATCTTTAACTCAAGTACTCGATGGCGATTTAGTTAAAGTAGTAGCTTGGTATGATAATGAATGGGGTTATTCTTGTCGTTTGGTAGAGGAGGCAATATGGATAAACGAACATTAGCTAAGTATCTTGATTTAGCTAATCATCGTCCGGAAACAACAGAAAAGGAAGTAAAAGAATTATGTCAGGCAGTTAAAAAGTTTGGCTTCCACTCTGTTTTTGTTAATCCCTGTTGGGTAAAATTAGCCAGAGATTTGTTGGGTCCTTTAGGAACGGTAGGAACTGTGGTTGCCTTTCCTTTGGGTCAGGAAACTAAAGATATCAAAATTTTAGCAGCGATTAAAGCTGTGGATCAGGGGGCTAACGAACTTGATATTTCTATGAATGTTGGTTTATTTAAACAAGGAGATTATAAGGCTGTTTTATCAGAAATGGAGGCAATTGTTAACGCTGTTAAAGAATTGAAAAAGGCAACTTTGGTGAAATTTATTATTGAGACTGGTTTGCTGACAGGTGAAGAAATTAAAAAAGCCTCTGAATTGGTCTTAAAATCTGGAGCTGATTTTGTTAAAACTTGTTCTGGTTGGGGTCCAAGAGGAGCAAGTTTGGAAGACATTAAAATTATCAAAAGCGTGGTGGGTGGAAAAATTAAAATCAAGGCCGCTGGTGGTATTGACACTTATAAAGAAGCGATGGATTTTATTAACGCTGGAGTACAGCGAATTGGAACTTCTAAAGCAATTCAAATTTTGGAGGATTATCAATGAAGACGTTAGAAATTTTAACCAGGGCAAAAAATGAAGGTTGGGCGTTGGGGGCTTTTAATGCTGGTAATTTAGAAATTACCAAAGCCATTATTCAAGCAGCTCAAAACCAAAACTCTCCTCTTATTTTGGAGACCTCCTTTGGCGAGGCGCAGCATTTTGGAATTCAAAACTTTTTATCGGTGGTAGAAAATTTTCGCCGCGAGACAGACTTAGTCTTTTTGACTAATTTTGACCATGGTGGTGGTTTGGAAGAATGTCAAACAGCAATTGAAGCTGGTTATAATTTAGTTCATTTTGATGGTTCAAGTTTACCCTATGAAGAAAATATCAAAATTACCCAAGCTTTAGTAAAACAAGCTCATTTAAAAGGTGTTTTAGTAGAGGCAGAAATTGATAAAATTTTAGGTGATTCTAAATTTCATGAAGAAGACGCCGAATCACTTCAGGCAACTGGCAATTATACCGATCCACAAAAGGCAGCTAATTTTGTGGCACAAACTGGTTGTGACATTTTGGCTGTTTTTATCGGCAATCTTCACGGAACTTATCCTTATCCTCCCAAGTTAGATATTGAAAGACTTCGTTTAATCGCCCAAAGCGTGCCTTGTTTTCTTTCTCTTCATGGTGGTTCTGGTTTGTTGGAGGAAGATATTAAAAAGGCAATTGAAGTTGGTAAAGTGGTTAAAATTAATGTTAATACTGAATTGAGAATAGCTTATAGACAGACTTTGGAGAATGTTTTAAAAGGCTCTGATGAAGTAGTCATTTACAAAATTATGCCTCCGGTAATAGCCGCAGTTCAAAAAGTGGTGGAAGAAAAAATTCAGGTGTTTGAAAGCAATAATAAATTAAATTCTGAAGAAATTACAAATGCTAAACCCCAAACAATATCCAATGACCAAAATTCTAATTCTAAACAATTTGGAATTAGTGACTAAATTTTTATGAAATACGATGTTATCTGTTTTGGCTCAGCTACCTTAGATGTCTTTTTAAAATCGCCTGATTTTCAAATTGTAAAATTTCCTGAAAAGGCTTTTGTCCAGACTTCCTTAATGATTCCTTACGGAGTTAAATCAGAGGTAAGTGATTTGGTGATAAGCTCTGGTGGAGGAGGAACTAATACTGCTGTGGGCTTTACTCGTTTGGGTTTAAAAAGTGCGGTGGTGGCAAGAAGTGGTTGGGATTTTGCCGGCAAGATAATCCGTCAAGAAATTAAAAAAGAAGGAGTTTCTGATGAATTGCTTACTCAACTTGAGGTAGAAAAGACGGATTATTCAACAATTTTAATTGGTCCTGATGGCAACCGAACGATTTTGGTTTATCGTGGTGAAACGAGATTGGAAAAATCTTTGATTGATTTTAAAAAATTAAATAGCTTTTGGTTTTATATCGCTTCTTTAGAGGGGAATTTAGATTTGTTAGAGGAAATCATTAAATGGGCCCAAAAAAACCATATTAAGGTTGCTCTCAATCCTGGTAAAAAGGAGATTAAACAAAAAGAAAAATTATTAGAACTATCAAGAAAAGTTAATGTTTTTAATGTTAATCAAGAAGAAGCCGATCTTTTAGTGGAAGAAAAAGAAGCTTTTAAAAAATTGAAAGAACTTTTGCCAGAAACGATAGTAGTGGTAACCAAAGGAGAAAAAGGTGTGGTAGCTAATTTTCCTCAAAAAGGAGTTTTAATAATGGATGGTTTTAAGGTTAAAATGGTTGACCAAACAGGGGCAGGTGATGGTTTTGGTTGTGGTTTGGTTGGTGGTTTAATCAAGGGTTTAGAATTTGAAAAAGCTTTAAAATTAGGTGTAGCCAATGGGGCTTCAGTAGTAGAAAAAATTGGAGCTAAAGAAGGATTAATTAGAAAGCAAGAGATTGATTATTGGCTGGAAAAGCCTTTAAAATGCCAATGGCAGAAAAAATGAGAAATTCTAAAGAAAAAGAAAGTAAAACTTTTATTAATTTAGGGGTCGTTTTGAATTCTAGGGGTGAAGTTTTATTGATTAAAAGAAAGAAACCGGAGAAGGGAGAAAAAGGAGCGGTCTTAACCTGGGCTTTTCCTGGAGGTAAACAAAAGTATGAAGAGTCAAGAAAACAAGGAGTTGAGCGAGAAGTTTTAGCAGAAACAGGTTATAAAGTTAAGGCACTTAAAGAAATTTCTTTAAGGTATCATCCGGAATTTCCGGTGGTAGTAGTTTATCATTTATGTAGGACGGAAAATTCCAAGCCTGGCAAAACATCTGAACCTTGGGAAATTGAGGAAATTCGTTGGGTAAAACCTCAAGAAATCAGAAGTTTAATTACTTCTAATCTTGATGAAAAAGTTGCCAAAGAACTTAAAATTTAATTTTTTTTGTTAAAATTTCTTACTCAAAATTTTATGGTTAAAATTGAAAAAGTTTCGTGGGGAAAAGTTAAAGTTAATGGCCAAATTTATCATCAAGTTTTAATTATTGACGAGAAAGTTTTAGCAAGAGACAAAGAAAAATTGGAAAATCTTTTTGGTACTACCCATCAAATCGCTGCTTGGGAGCAAAAGGAGCTTTTATCGGGTAAACCAGATATTATTTTAATTGCCAGTGGTTGGAACGGAGTTTTAAAAGTTGATGAGAAGTTCAAAAATCAAATAGCAAAATTGGGCATTGAATTTAAAGTAGTTTTAACCCCGAAGATTATTGATGAATATAGCCGATTGGTATCAGAAGGTAAGCGGGTTAATTGCTTAATTCACACTACCTGTTAATTAAATTGTTAATAAATTATTAAAATGATTGATCTTCATTTTCATACCAGTGCCTCGGATGGCGTTTTGGAACCTGAGGAAATGGTTAAAAAAGCTAAGGAATTTGGTTTAAGTGCTGTGGGTATTTGTGACCATGATCAAATAGTGGGGATAGAGCCAGCGCTTCGGGCAGGTAGAAAATATAAAATTGAAGTAGTCCCAGGAATGGAACCCTCTTGTTATTGGATAGAAAAGAATCGTAAAAAATTCCATATTTTGGGTTATTACTGTGACTATGGGAATCGAAAACTTTTAGAAAGGTTAAATTTTTTCCAGACTGAAAGGAAAAAAAGAGCACAAAAATCATTATTAGTGTTAAAAAAGTTAGGTTATAAAGCGAAGTGGGATGATTTACTAAAAATCGCCAAGGGAACGGTTAGTCGACCACACATTGCTCGGGTAATTATCGAAAACCCAGCGAACCAAAAGATTCTCATTAAAATCTTTGGTCGGATTCCAAATGCCCATGATTTTATCGAGAAATATATGATTCCTGGCAAGCCGGCTTATATTAAAAAGGCTGGTTTTGAACCAAAAGAGGCGATTGATTTAATTCACCGACTGGGAGGAGTAGCAGTGGTTGCTCATCCTGGACTCGATATCGCGATTGGCGATAAAGAGACGATTAAAGCCTTGAAGAACTGGGGTGTTGATGGCCTAGAAGCAATTGCCTCAATTGAAACACCAGAACGGACGAGAGAGTGTATTGCTTATTTTTCTACGATTGCCCAGCAAAATGGCTTTCTGATTACCGGTGGTTCAGATTATCATGGGATCGAAGGCATTGGTGCCGGTTTAGGAATGAAGGCTTGGGGGTTTGAAATTGAAGAAAAATATTTAGTTAATCTTAAAGCTTTTTGGAAAGGTGGGCAGAAATGATTTTTAAGGCCGAACAACAAACTCTTCCTGAAACGAAGACTTTTGGAGAAAAAGTTGTTATTGAAGGAAAGAAAAAAACCAAAAAGAAACAACCGCCAAAAGGCAGCCGTTGGACTATTGTTACTCTTTTTGGTTTGACTTTATTGGCGATTGCCTTCTTTTATTTGAAAAACCAATTACCTTTATGGTGGCAAAAAATTACCTCTCCTTTGGTAATTACCGGTGGTAAGCCAAAACCTGCTTTTAATCATGAATTAATTTTAGCCAATATTAGTAATTTAACTAAAGATTTAAGAGGAGAATATGGTTTTTATGTTTATCGTTTTGACGACTTGTCTGTTGGTGTGATAGGCCAAAATGAATATGGTTTGCAACAAGATGAAACTTTTCCAGCTGCTTCTTTAATGAAACTTCCAGTGATGTTGCTTTTTTATCAAGAAGTAGAGAAAGGAAATTTAAATCCAGAAACAAAATATGTTTTAAAAGAAGAAGATAAAGTTTTGGGTGCAGGAATTCTACATGGTAAGACTGCTGGTTCAACTTACACCTATAGGCAACTGATTGAATTTATGGGGCAATATTCTGATAATACAGCTTTTAAAGTTATGCGCCGAATTTTAGGCGACAAGAAAATTGAAGAAAGCCTTGATGAGTTGGAGATGACTAAAACTTCATTAAAAGAATTTACCACGACACCGGCGGATATTGGTAAGTTTTTCCGAAAACTTTATCAAGGTAAAATTATAAATGGCCAACATAAAGAGGAATTTTTACAATTTTTGACTCACACTGCTTTTGAAGATTGGTTGCCTAAAGGAATTCCTTCAGAAGTTAAGATAGCTCATAAAATTGGTAAAGATTTAGGTACCTTTTCTGACGGCGGAATTGTTTTTGCCGATAAGCCCTACATAATTGTGGTTATGTCTAAAGAAGCTAAAGAGACAGAAGCCAACGAGGTTTTACCCAAAATTAGTAGTTTGGTGTGGGAGTGGGAGAAATCTTTTTCATCTCTTTGATTTTTTCCGGTGAACAGTGAATTTTAGGTTCTGTTCCCGGCAAAAAATATTCCCATTTACCTCCACAGCCTTCACAAGGCAAAGTTCCGACTTGAGGGCAAATTTCAACTTTGACTAAATCTTCTGGTTGAGGGAATTCTTTATCAGGAATCTCTTTAAGGAGAAAGGTCATAATTTTATTCCAAATTGGAGAAGCTCCTGTTACTCCGGAGGCAACATAACTCATAGGTGAGTTATCATTATTTCCTACCCAAACAGAAACTACATAATCTGGTGTATAGCCAATTGTCCAGTTATCTCTTAAGTTTTGTGTTGTGCCTGTTTTAACAGCCACATGAGGGTGATCTTTAATGTTAAGCCAAGAAAAGGCACCAAAAGCTGGCGTTCGGGCAGCATTGTCAGATAAAATGTTGGTTAAAAGATAGGCAACATTAGATGGCAAAACTTTTTGGTTACTAATTGCCAATTTTTCCAAAACTTCTCCTTTATAATTTTTGACTTCCAAAATGAGATTTAAGTCAACTCTTTCGCCTAAATTAGCTAAAGTTCCATAAACTACATTCATATCAGTCATTTTTACCTCTCCGCCTCCTAAGGTTAAAGATAGGCCGAAACGTGAAGGGTCATCCCAGGTGGTGATACCCATTTTTTGTCCTAATTCAATCATTCTTTCAACACCAAAAGCCGATAAAACCTTAACTGCTGGAACATTATAGGAAGAAGCAAGAGCGGTTCTTAAAGAAACATTGCCATGGAAACGTTGGTCATAATTTTTAGGGGAGTAAGGTGGTTGTCCAGGGAGCATATAGGTGATAGGCGTATCGGAAATAATACTGGCCGGCGTAAAACCATTTTGTAGAGCTACAGCATAGTTAATTGGTTTAATAGCAGATCCAGGTTGCCTGGGTCTTAAAGTAACATTGACATTACCATCAATTTCTTTATCAAAATAGTCTTTAGAACCAACCATGGCCAAGATTTCTCCTGTTTTAGGGTTGGTTACCAAAGCAGCACCATTGGTAATGCGGAGCTTTTTCAGTTGATTGATTTCTTCTTTAACAATTTTTTGTATCTCTTCTTGTAAATTTAAATCTAGGGTTGTTTTAACTTCCAAACCTCCTTCTTCAACCATTCTTTCACCATATTTTTGAGCTAAAATTTCTTTTACATACATCACAAAATGGGGAGCTTTAATGTCGGTTCTTTGGGGAGCTAAATAGATTGGTTCTTTAGCAGCTTTTTGGCGTTCTTCTTCAGTAATAAAACCTTCTTGTTTCATTCTTTTTAAGACCAATTCTTGCCTTTCTTTGGCTTTTTCAGGATGAGCGCCAAAAGGAGAAAAACTCGTTGGTGAAGCAGGAAGCCCAGCCAACAAAGCAGCTTCTGCCAAAGACAATTCTCCAACATGTTTACCAAAATAAAGTTGCGAAGCTTCTTCAACACCATAAGCTGCGCCACCATAGCCAACTTCGTTTAAATACATTTTTAAGATTTCGTCTTTGGAAAATTTGGCTTCTACCAACAAAGAAAGAATAATTTCTTTAATTTTACGTTGCCAAGTACGTTGGGGATTCAATAAGGCGTTTTTAACTAATTGCTGGGTGATGGTAGAACCGCCATAAAGTTTATCTCCCTTTAAATTACGTAAGGCAGCACGAAAAATACCTTTAAAAGAAAGGCCGTGGTGATGATAAAATTC
>FWPV01013050.1_pt1 | contig 12591 bp, 12 predicted proteins | sample 2228371 | NCBI WGS metagenome assembly FWPV01 (sample SAMEA103939776, study PRJEB20133) | metagenome | reverse complement strand
AAGGTGATAATCGCCGGATGCGGGAGAGTGGGTGCGCAGCTGGCGGACATGCTCTCCCTGGATGGCCATGAAGTGACCGTGATGGATAAGGACCCAGGAGCATTCCAAAGGCTTTCCAAGCTGTTTTCTGGAGACGTGGTGGAAGGCTTCGCCTACGACGAAGAATCCTTGAAAAGAGCGGGGATAGGGTATGCAGACGCCTTCGCAGCGGTGACCAACTTCGACAATACCAACCTGATGGCTGCCGAGGTAGCCAGAAAGATTTTCAACGTCCCCCGGGTCTTGGCTCGACTCTACAATCCCGATAAAGAACAGACCTACCAGGCGCTAGAGATAGATTATATCTGTGGCACCAAGCTCCTGGCTCAGGTGCTGCAGGAACGAATCTTGCGTCCACTGGTGCGAGTTCGCGACCTTTGCTGCAACAACATGTTGAGCCTGGTGGAGTTCGATTGCCCCGCCAGGTGGTCGGGAGCGAAGGTTGGCCGGCTAGAAGAGGATATTGGCATGCGCGTAGCTTTCCTGGTACGGGAGGGCGAGGCGATCTTTCCTCACCGGGATTTCGCTTTTGAGAAGGGAGACGAGATAATCGCTCTGATCCCTACCAAAAGGATGGCCAGGCTGGAGAGGAAACTGCGCGGCCGTGAAAGAAGGTGGTAATCATTTACATAGTTATCAGTGGAGGGGGTAAGGTAGGGTCATTTCTGGCTAAGCAATTGGTGGCGAAGGGCCATACCGTGGTGGTTATAGAGCGAGATAAGAACATCTGCGAGAGGCTAGCCTCGGATATCAATGTGCTGGTGATCCACGGGGACGCCTGTGACTACCGCTATCAGGAGGAGGCAAGAGTAGACCGGGCTGATGTCTTTGCCGCGGTAACCGGCGATGACGATGATAACCTGGTGGCTTGCCAGTTGGCCAAGGTCTCATTTAATGTGCCCCGAACCGTCGCCCGGGTGAACAATCCCAAGAATGAGAGGATCTTCAATCTTATGGGGATCGACGCCATCTCCAGCACCACCATCATTGGTCAGCTGATCGAGGAGGAGACCACCGTGGGAGAAATCATTACCCTGCACACCTTGAAACGGGGCAAGCTGGCCATAGTGGAAGTGGATATTCCGGAGAGGGGAAGCAAATCCTGTGATTGCGCCATAAAGGAGCTGGGGCTTCCCAAGGGATGCGTGCTGGTGGCTATCATCAGGGGGGATGAAGTAATCATCCCCCATGGAGGAGACCGATTGCAGCCGAAGGATTCGGTTATAGCGGTGACCTCCTTGGATAAAGAGGAGAGCTTGAAAAGGATATTGACTTCGCTCTAAGCGTCGATCATGCGTATGGGGGCGGAAAAGTTCCCATGATGCTCGATTGGCTGGGTAAAAGGATGGGTGAAGATGGCGAAAAAAAGCCTCGATGGCCTGATAGGACGATTGCGCAGATGGGGCGAGTACGCGCTGGGGATGATGGTTGAGACATCAATCGTCTGCGCGATCTCCCTCGCGGCTTTGCTGATAATGTTCATCATCAAGGCGATAGTGAGATGATTCTACGTCCCTCTCGAGACGATGTAAAGTTGATCGGTTGGGCCATAGGAAGGGTTATCCTAGGTATAGCCCTGATCATGCTCATACCGCTGGTTGTGGCCTTGGTGAATACCGAGTGGTGTGTGGTATTCGATTTCCTGGTGGGAATACTGGCCTGTGTGGCCTTCTGGCTGACCATGGAGAATCTCTGTTATACAAAGAAGGAGCTGGGCTGGTTTCACGGACTTATAGTCGCCTCGGCGGGATGGATTATCGCCATGCTCTTCGGCGCTATCCCCCATTTTCTCTCCGGGCATTTCCGATCCTACCTGGACGCATGTTTCGACCTGATGAGCGGTTATACCACCACTGGGCTGTACCTGCTCCAGGACCTCGATCATGTCTCCCACGGGCTGAACATGTGGAGGCACCTGCTCACCTACGCAGGAGGGCAGGGAATCATCGTGATTGCCCTCACCTTTCTTTTTGCTGGGACGGCAGGGGCTTTCAAGATATATGTGAGCGAGGGAAAGGAAGAGAGGCTTCTTCCCAATGTAATTCGCACCGCCCGGGCTATCTGGATGGTAAGCTTGACCTATCTCTGGGTAGGAAGTGGCTTTCTCTGGATCTCCTTGGTGAAGGAGGGCATGTCCCTGGGTCGCGGTTTTCTCCACGCCGTGTGGCTATTCATGGGAGCCTGGTCCACGGGAGGATTCGCGCCACAGGCCCTTAACCTCCTTTACTATCACAGTTTCTGGGTGGAGTTCATCACCCTGGTTATATTCGTCATTGGCTCCTTCAATTTCGCCCTGCATTACACGGTGTGGATAGGAGACCGTAAGGAAATTCTACGCAACGTGGAGGTGCGTTCCTTCGCCACCACGCTTCTTTTAGGCACTTTCGTCCTTTCCCTGGGATTCGGCAAGTTAGGCGTATACACCACGCTTGGCGAGTTCTTTCGCAAAGGATTCTACATACTCGTTTCCGGGCATACCACCACGGGCAACAGCACCATCTATTCCGTCTCCATTTTCCGGGAGTTTGGCTGGCTGGCCATGTGGGCTACGGTGCTTTGCATGGCAATAGGCGCTAGCGCCTGTTCCACCGGGGGAGGCTTCAAAGGGTTACGCATGGGCATTATCTTCCGCTACCTGAGAGGAGAGGTGAGGAGACTGGTTTCTCCAGATGCCTCGGTGATTACCGAAAAGATACATCATATAAGGGATATCTGGTTGAATGATGACATAGTTAAGGGAGCCATGCTCATCGTGATCAGCTACGTAGTTATCTATTCCCTGGGATCCATGCTGGGAATCATATATGGCTATGAACCCTCGGTGGCCATCTTTGACGCGGTATCCGCCGGGAGCAACACCGGACTTTCCGCCGGTCTTACCAGTCCCCTTATGCCTGCCCTGCTGAAGCTGTTCTACATATTCGAGATGTGGGCGGGCAGGCTGGAGTTCATCTCTGTCTTCGCCTTGCTGGGCTTCGCTGGAGCGCTAGTGAGGGGCAAAGGGAAGCGCGCTTTTTTAAGGAGGAGGGGATGAGAAGACCGGTCTCAGCGATACTTATGGCCCTCGTTTTGATATTGGGGGTAGCATTCCTTCTTGTGGAGCACGCTTCCGCCATCTGGGCGGATGAGGGAGAAGAAGAGACCCCGGAGGGAAACAGGGTGACTGTCGATCAGCTTATTAATGGTGAGCGGGTTGTGGAGGGTAGATTGATAGGCAACATGGAGTATTACGATGGCAAGACGATCACCATTGAGGGCGAAGCGATCGGGGACATAATGTACCGGGGGGGTTACGCCTGGATAACCGTGAACGATGACTCCTACAGCCTGGGGAAGAGCCTGGAGGAGGGAGGGGATTTCGTTGGCCTGTCCAACCAGGGTATCGGTGTGTGGGTGAGTAGGGAAGATGCAGAGAAGATAAAAACCTGTGGGGGATATAAATATAAGGGCGACATGGTGAGGATAACCGGGGAGTTCCACCGAGCTTGCCACATGCACGGAGGTGATACCGACATTCATGCTGGAAGCCTCGAGGTGATCGCCCGTGGATATGCTTTTTCTCATCCCTTTCCCTTCGGTAAGCTATTGGTGGTGCTGGTCTTGAGCTCGGTATGCGTTTATCTTTATTATTTAAGGAGCCAGAAGATAAAGAAGGTCGTCCGGGAGGGATAGGGGGAAGAAGAGGATGACTGTAGAAAAATTGGTCAAGGTAAAGAAAGCCGAGGAAGAAGCCCGCCAGATACTGGAGCGGGCGACCCAGGAGGGCAAGGAGCTGGTTCTCAAAGCTCGCGAGGAAGCCAGAAGACTGCGGGCGGAAGAAGAAGCCCAGGCGCAGGAGAGAGGCGAGAAGGAATTCCGAAAGATTCTTGCTCAGGCCGAGGATGAGGTCAGGCAGATAAAAGAGTCGGCGTCCGTAGAGATTGGAAGAATAGAGGGGCTGGCGAAAGAGAGGGAGGCGCAGGTAATCGAGTTTCTACTGTCCGAACTCAGGTGAACCTGTAGGCGAATGGGGATATCCGTGGATGCAATGATTCTCTCTTCATAAAAACTGGGTTGCGCAAGCACCAAGTATTTTATTGCAGTGATTCTGCTGTTATCATATCTTCAATACATCTCTAAAAGGTAGATGGCGGGATGCTTAAAGGAGAGAAGCATTGGCTGTTGCGAGGATGACCAGAGTGAGCATAGTGGCCCCTCGGGAGATGAGGGAAGAACTGGTAGACAGGCTTCATCGGATGGGGGCGGTCCATCTCATCGACCTTTCCAAGACCCTCGGGGAGAAGGAAGAGTCGAGGGAGATATGTCAGTTCCTCGATATGGACACTCGCTTGCTGCATTTGGAACTCTCCCGCACTGAGTTCCTCATAGAGCTGATCGACCGCTTCGAAGAGAAAAAGGGCGGGCTCTTGTCCAGCATGATTAGGGAGCGGGTTCACGTGGATTATCGAGATTTCCTGGCGATACGAGAGGAAGTAGACCTGGATTCCCTTTATCGCGAGGGAGAAGAGCTGGACATAGAGTTGAGGCACTTGGAGACCCGAAGGGCTGAGCTCCAAAGGGAGAGGGAGGCACTGGAGCCCTGGTTGGACCTGTACTGTTCCATTGAAGAGCTGGGGGAGCTGGAGAGGGTAGAGGCCAGGCTGATGACCCTTAGCCCCCTGGCCCTGTCTGCTTGGTCCGAGGAACTGGAGAATCTCTGCCCCGCTTCTGATTGGGAAGAGATCTTCCGGACGACAGACCGTGTCCATCTGCTGGTCCTAGTGGAACGTGATTTCATGGAGGAATTCAACTCCCTGGCTCAACGTTACGGCGCCGAATCGGTATGGTTCAGGGATAAGACCGGAAGCCCGGCCGAGGAGATAGGGGCGCTCGACCGTGCGATTGAGGAGGTTGATTCCAGGAAAGAAGAAATTCAGGAAAGGATCAGGGATTTGCTGCCTCCGAGGGAAAAAATTCTAGTCCTCTACGATTACCTTTACAACTTGTTAATAAAGGAGGAAGCCAAGGAGAGTTTCGCCCATACCGAGAGGGTGTTCGCCCTGGAAGGATGGATCGAGAAAGGCAATGAAGATAAGCTCGAGGAAGCTCTGGTAGAATTGGGGGAGGAGGTGGACATATCCTTCAGCGAGCCCGGGGAAGAGGATGTGCCTCCCACCTTACTGCGCAACCGCAGGTTTTTAAAGCCCCCGGAAGGACTGGTGAGACTCTTCGGCCTGCCCCAATATGTCGAGAGCGATCCCACCTGGATAATGGCGCCTTTCTTCATCTTCTTCTTTGGCCTGTGCATGGGAGACGTGGGATACGGGGTAATCATTGCGCTTGCCTTCTGGCTGATGGAGAAGAAGCTGGATGTATCCGATAACGTTAGGGATTTTTTGCGGCTCTTCATGTACTGCGGTTTTGCGACCATTATCGGGGGAATCTTGACCAAGAGCTATTTCGGAATCTTCGCCACCGATCCGGAGAGGTTCCCCCGGTTTCTCCAGTTCAAGTTCACCTTCGATACCCTCTTCAACCCCGTTCCTTTCATGGGTTTCTGCTGCGCCCTGGGCCTGCTGCATATATCCTTGGGAGTGGGCATCGAGATGTACGATAACATCAGGAGCTCGGGATGGTGGAAGGGCTTCTGTGAACAGGGCACCACCCTGATCGTATGGCTGGGGATTCCCGTTCTGGTCGCGGGGGCGGTATCGCACAACTCCATCGTTTTGAAGGTAGGACTTTATATCCTGGCGGCGGGGGCGGCGGGAGTGGTCTTTTTGAGCAATATATCCGCTAAGACTGTCCTGGGAAAATTCTTCGGTGGCCTCTATAACCTCTACGGGCTGCTAGGAGGGACGGTAGGTGATGTCGCCTCCTACCTCCGCCTCTACGCTCTGGGATTGGCTACGGTGGCTATCGGGGATGTGGTAAACAAGATGGGAACCATGTTCCTGGGAATACCCGTTCTGGGCGTCATAGCTCTTTTCCTGGTTCTCGTCGTAGGGCACGCTTTCAACTTGGTGATCAATCTCCTGGGGGCTTTCGTGCATCCCCTCAGGTTACAGTATGTCGAATTCTTCGGGAAATTCTACGAAGGAGGCGGGGAGGTGTTTAAACCACTCGCTATAGACGCGCGCAGGACAGTGATAGAGAGATAGAGGAGGTTGGCATGGAGACTTTCGCAGGCCTTTCCGGGTTCCACTGGGCTTTGCTGGGAGCGGCGGTGGCGGTGATCGGCGGGGGCATAGGTTCCGCCATGGGTATCACCTACGTAGCCAATGTGGCCTCGGGGATCCTCACCGAGGATCCGGATAAGTTCGGCCCGCTCCTCCCCGTGGTGGCCATCCCCGGCACCCAGGGAATTTACGGGTTTATCACCGGGGTTATGGTGGCGTTCGTGATGAAGCCGGGGGTGGAGGGGGGATGGAACGCCCTTCCCGGCATGTATGGATTCTATATCTTTCTGGCTTGCCTGCCGGTAGCATTTAACTGTTGCATATCCGCCATCTACCAGGGCCTTACCTCGGTGGGGGCGGCGGGAATGGTGGCCAAGAGAAGGGAAGAAGCGGGAAGGGCGCTAGTTCTTCCCGCCCTGGTGGAAACCTACGCCGTGCTATCCCTGATCACCACCATCATCCTTCTGATCGTGGCGGTAAAGCCAGCCATTGATGCGGCGTTGAAGGCATAACGGGCATTTCGGGGAGGAATTGATGTCCCTGGAGAAGTTGCTGGAAAAAATCGAGGAGGACGCCCGAGCGGAAGCGGAGGAGATACTGGCCAGAGCCAGGCAAGAAGCTGAGGAGACAAGGAAAAGAGGCGAGGAGGAGGCACTGAGGGCGGGCCAGAACATCCTGGCCACTTTCCGCGAGAAAGCGGAGAAGGAACGGGTAAGGATGATCAGCGCCGCCCGCATGGAGAAGCGACTGGCTATCCTTGCTGCAAAGGAAAGGATACTGGAAGAGACCCTAGCAAGTACGATCCGGGCGATGGAGAACATGCCCTTAAAAGAATACCGGGAGTGGTTGAAATCGATGCTTGTCAGGCATGTGGTGACCGGAAACGAGGAAGTGATCCCCTCTTCCTTCGATCGTGAGCTTCTCCAGGATGGCCTGTTGCAGGAGATCAATCAGGCCTTGGGATCCATGGGAAAGCGCGGTGAACTGCGCCTCTCCTCCGAGGGGGCTCCATTCAGCCGGGGCGTGATATTGCGCGATGGAAACATCTTTACCCGGCTTTCAGTGGAGTCCCTTTTACGCGAGGCGAGAGAGAAAAACGAGGAAGAGATATTGAAGGCCCTCTTCGGTGCGGGAAGTGATTGAAGAGTATGGCCAGGAATTTGAAGGATAGAAGGGGCCAGATGCTGGATAGAAGTCTTTCTGCCCCTAGGCTGGAGAAGGGAACGAGGAAGACCATCCCCACCTATCGCCGGCCTAGCCTTCGATCCCTTAAATCTTACAGTGAACCGGTACGCTATGGATATGCCGTGGGGAGAATCAAGGTGCTGGAATCCAAGCTGCTCTCACATCACCGCCTGAACCGGCTGATCGAGGCAGATTACCAGGAAGCGTTACATATCCTCGACGAGGTGGAGCTGGGAGACTACCTTAAGGGAGCGCGGGTAGCCGGGGAGGTGGACGCCGGGCTCATCCGTTATCTTAAGGACGTCTATTCCCTGCTGGAAGAGATGCTTCCCGCAGATTCTTGCCTGGTGGATTTCTTTCTCAGTCGCTATGATTTTCATAACCTCAAGGTAATCCTGAAGTCACGCACGGATGGCAAGGAGGAAGGTCTCCTGCCCGGTTTGGGTCGCCTGGAGGTGGATGATCTCCGCAAGGGTGTAGAGCAACCCCAGCTGCTACCACCGGTATACCGAGAGGCGCTGGTGGAGTTGGGGGAATCTCAGCTCTCCCCCCAAGCGGTAGACATGGTGCTGGACAGGCACTTCCTGAGCTACCGCCTTCAACTGGCGGAGAGGGAGAAGAACAGCTTTATCAAACAGTATGCTCAAAGCGCCATCGATTTCGCCAATCTCAAAACTCTCGTGCGAGGACGCAAACTGGGAAAGGGAAGGGAGTTCATGGAGCTTGCCTTGGTGGAGGGGGGGAAGCTGAAGAAAGAGGATCTCCTGGAGCTTTTCGAAAAACCCTATGACGAGATGGTTCGGGCACTGGGAAAGGCTCGTTATCCAGCTGCCCTGCTGAGCTTCATGGAAGGAACCGACGAGATCGTGCGTCTGACTGAATTCGACCGCAGGGCCGATGACTACCTCATGGAGCTTACTAGGAGGGCCAGGCGCATCTCGGTGGGGGTGGAACCTATTTTTGGCTACGTGCGGGCGCGAGAAGTGGAGGTTACCGTGGTGCGGATCATACTCATGGGCAAGCTGCACAACCTCTCTCCCGTGGACATCGAAAAGATGGTGAGAAAGCTTTATGTGGAGTAGGAGTAGGGACGAGGCAGACTGGACCGGAAAGCCACGATAGTGGGAGAGGTTTGCGAAGGCAGTAGAAGGAGAGTTAAACCGAAGGAACGGGCATGGAAAGATATAAGGTTGCCATAATCGGGGGGAAGACCTCCGCCATGGGATTCAAGGCGGTGGGCGTGGAGCCTTACACCGCCGCAGTCCCCGAGGAGGGGCCGGAGATATGGAGATCTCTTCCGCAGGAGAGATACGCGATAGTCATGATCACTGAGCCAATCTACGGAGTGTTGCTGGAAAAGGTTCCGGGGTTTCCCCCCCAAGGCAGGCTTCCCATCGTGCTGGTTATCCCGGCGGTGACCGGCTCCCAGGGCATGGGGCTGGAGATCTTGAAAAGGAAGGTAGAGAAGGCAGTGGGAGCCGATATTGAGAGTGGAGGGTAAGTTTAACATGATGTTAATTTAAATATATTAAAAAGAGGAGAGGGCTTATGAGCGAAGGACGCATTGTAAAGGTTTCGGGACCTTTAGTAGTAGCGCGGGGCCTGGCCAATCCCAAGATGTACGATCTGGTCAAAGTAGGAGAGAACTTGCTCATGGGCGAGATCATTGAGCTGCGGGGAGACCGCGCCTCCATTCAAGTCTACGAGGAGACTTCCGGCCTGGGTCCAGGAGACCAGGTGATCGACACCGGGCAGCCCTTGAGTGTTGAGCTTGGCCCGGGCTTGCTCTCCTCCATCTATGACGGGGTACAGCGGCCCCTGGATGTCATCAGGGACAAGTACGGAAACTACGTGACCCGCGGGGTGGAAGAGCCAGGGCTGGACCGTACCCGCCGGTGGCATTTTCGACCAACGGTGAAGGTGGGGGACCGGGTAATGGCCGGAGACATCCTGGGAGAAGTGGAGGAGACCACCGTGATCACTCACCGGATCATGGTGCCTCCTGAAATGGAGGGAACGGTTGCCCACATCCAAGAGGGAGAATTCACGGTAGAGGAAACGGTGGCAGTGATATCCACCTCTTTGGGAGAGCAGTCCGTGAGCATGCTGCAAAGGTGGCCGGTGCGCAAGGCCCGCCCCTACAAGGAAAAATGGGCTCCCCACCAGCCCTTGGTGACCGGGCAGAGAATCGTGGACACCTTCTTCCCCATTGCCAAAGGGGGGACCGCTTGCGTACCTGGACCCTTCGGCTCGGGAAAGACAGTGCTTCAGCACGCCATCGCCAAGTGGGCCGATTCCCAGATAGTGGTGTTCGTCGGTTGTGGGGAACGGGGAAACGAGATGACCGATGTCCTCCTGGAGTTCCCGGAGCTCACCGATCCCTACAGCGGCGAGCCACTGTTGAAGCGCACCATCCTCATCGCCAATACCTCCAATATGCCGGTGGCGGCGCGGGAGGCTTCGGTCTATACCGGGATCACACTGGCGGAATACTACCGAGATATGGGATACAACGTGACCCTGCAGGCTGATTCCACCTCCCGCTGGGCGGAGGCGCTGCGGGAGATTTCCGGGCGCCTGGAAGAGATGCCTGGAGAGGAGGGTTACCCCGCCTATCTAGGCACCCGCCTAGCCGCCTTTTACGAGAGGTCGGGAAAGGTGATATGCCTGGGTTCCGATAACCGCGAAGTATCCGTGAGCGTGATCGGTTCCGTCTCCCCTCCGGGGGGAGACCTCTCCGAACCGGTCACCCAGGCGACTTTAAGGGTGGTCAAGGTATTTTGGGGCCTGGAGGACAGGCTGGCCTTTGCCCGGCACTTCCCCGCTATCAACTGGCTGAACAGTTACAGTCTCTATCTGGACAAGACCGAGGATTACTGGAGAGAAGAGGTGGACCCGGTTTTCACGGAATTAAGGGAAGAAGCCATGGGCATCCTGCAGAGGGAGGCCGAGCTCCAGGAGATCGTCCGATTGGTGGGCGTTGAAGCCCTCTCTCCCCAGGAGCGGCTGATTATGGAAAGCGCCAAATCCATACGTGAGGATTTCCTCCAACAAAATGCCTTCGATGAATCCGACGCCTTCACCTCCCTGAAGAAACAGTTTTTGCTGTTACGCTTGATAATCTCTTTCCACCGCTGGGCCGAAGCTGAGCTGGAGAAGGGGAGGGATATTTTGGAGCTCATCACTGCTCCGGTAAGGGAGGAGATTGCCAGGGCGAAATTCATTCCCGAAGACCAGCTTCATCGTTTCGATGATTTGGAGCAGAGCATAAGGGAAGAGATCGCTCCCATGCAAGCCGAGGTCGCGGAGCCACAGGTGGGACATGTCGAGTCTTGACTGATAGGACGGTTAGAGGAGGACTGGAGACATGCTGAAAGAGTATCTTACCGTCAGGGAGATCGTGGGGCCCCTTATTCTAGTGGAAGGGGTGGAAGGGGCCAGGTACAATGAACTAGTGGAGGTCGAGTTCCCCGATGGCTCGGTGGGACTGGGCAATGTTTTAGAGGTGGAGGAAAATCTGGTCCTTCTCCAGTCCTTCGAGGCTACCAGCGGTTTAAACGTCTCCCAGACCAGGGTTCGCTTTACCGGGAAAAGCCTGGAGCTTCCCGTCTCCAGGGACATTCTGGGCAGGGTGTTTGACGGCTTGGGAAGGCCGATGGACAAGGGGCCGAGCATCATCCCCGACAAGAGGCTGGACATCAATGGGAATCCCATCAATCCCTATGCCCGGGATTACCCCACTGATTTCATTCAGACGGGGATCTCCGCCATCGATGGACTTAATCCCTTGGTTCGAGGACAGAAGTTGCCCATTTTTTCTGGCTCTGGCCTGCCCCATTCTCGCTTGGCAGCCCAGATTGCACGCCAGTCCGGGGTCTTAGGCAGAGAGGAGGAGTTCGCGGTAATCTTCGCCGCCATGGGCATTACCTTCGAGGAGGCAGACTTCTTTATCCAGGAGTTTCGCTCCACTGCAGCCATCGAACGGGCGGTGCTCTTCATCAACCTGGCGGACGACCCGGCCATCGAGCGTATCGCCACCCCCCGCATGGCCCTTACCGCCGCCGAATACCTTGCCTTCGAGCTGGACATGCATGTACTGGTGATTCTCATCGATATGACCTATTACTGCGAGGCTTTAAGGGAAATCTCCGCAGCACGCAAGGAGGTTCCCGGACGCCGGGGTTATCCTGGCTATCTCTACACCGATTTGGCCACCATCTACGAGCGGGCGGGAAGGATCAAGGAGGCTAAAGGTTCCATCACCCAGATTCCCGTGCTCACCATGCCCGACGATGACAAGACCCATCCCATTCCTGATCTAACCGGCTATATCACCGAGGGCCAGATCATCCTTTCCCGGGGCATCTATCCTCCCGTGGATGTGTTGCCTTCCCTTTCCCGGCTTAAGGAGAAGGGTATCGGGGAAGGAAAGACCCGGGAGGACCATTCTCCCCTCTCCAACCAGCTATTCTCTGCCTATGCACGGGGCAAAGAAGCTAGGGAACTCTCAGTAATATTGGGGGAGGCGGCGCTCTCGGAGGTGGACAAACTCTACGTGAAGTTCAGCGATGAGTTCGAGGATCGCTTCGTCCGCCAGGGCGAATACGAGAATCGCCCTATCGAGGAGACCCTCTCCATAGGATGGGAACTGCTGAGTATATTGCCTCGCTCGGAGCTAAAGAGGGTCAAGGAGGAGCAAATCAGAAAATACATGGAAAAAAGGGAGGCTGACTGATTGGCGCGCATCCAGGTAAACCCCAATCGCATGGAGCTGCTCAAACTGCGCAAGCGCCTAGCCATAGCTCAAAGAGGGCATAAGCTGCTTAAGGATAAACTAGATGAACTTATGAAGAAATTTCTTGACCTGGTCAGGGAGGCTCGTTCCCTGCGCAGGGAGGTGGAAAGCCGGCTGGCGGAAGCCTACGTTGTTTTCGCCATTGCCCGCTCCGAGATGATAACCGAGGAGATGGAAGAGGCGCTGTCCAGGCCTCTTTCCGTCTTGGAGTTGGAGACGGAGCAACAGAACGTCATGGGAGTACGTGTACCTCATTTCCAGGTGCACCTAGAGGGAGATTATAGCTGCTATAGCCTTTCCACCACTCCCCTCTCCTTCGATATAGCCCTGGAGAACTACCAGGCCCTGATCCCCTCGCTTGTCCGCTTGGCCGAGGTGGAGAATAACGTGAGCCTCATGGCCATGGAGATAGAG
>FWPV01013049.1_pt1 | contig 12593 bp, 6 predicted proteins | sample 2228371 | NCBI WGS metagenome assembly FWPV01 (sample SAMEA103939776, study PRJEB20133) | metagenome | reverse complement strand
AGCTTTTCCTGACGTCGCTTCGGTGTTTCAGCACTATCTTTCGCGCGGCAAACCGGGTTACGTGCCGCACGAATGGGCAGTGCTGGAGGATGCCGTGCGCTGGATCCGGGCGGCCGGCGGGGTGGCGGTGCTCGCGCATCCGCAGCGCTACCGGCTGAGCGAACGGGAATGGAAGGAGTTGCTGGACCGTTTCGTCGCCGCCGGTGGCGAAGGGTTGGAGGTGGCCTCGCCATCGCACGACGCGGCGGCGATCGCGCATTGGGCCTCGGTGTGCCGGCGCTACGGGTTGAAGGCCTCCGCGGGATCGGATTTCCATGCGCCGGCGGAAGGTCGCTGGGATCTGGGGGAGGCGAGTCGCCATTTGCCTGCGGAACTGCCCGGGGTTTGGGAGCGGTTTTTTTAGAAGCGTCGAGTTGTGTGCTGCCACTTGCAGAAGGAGTGCCTTGCAAAATTTCGAGTTACCGTTGAATTACCGAAGATCGCCCGATGATGGGCGATGAGGTTGGTTTGGTGGGTGTTACAGGAGACTCAAGAGGTCCCGAAGTACTGCTTTGTGCATTCATGAAAAACATGTTCCCTCCCCCCATCGACCTTACCCCCTTACGTAAAGCGCTGGACGCGCTCGAAGCGGCTTTGTACTACTGGCAAGCCGAACCCGACGATTCTGGACGCAAACCGCACTTGCGCGCCGGAGTGATTCAGTCTTTTGAATTCACCTACGAGCTGGCGGTACGCCTGCTGCGGCGCGTGCTGATCGAGCGTGCCATTGCCGCGCCGTTGGTTGCAGACCTTTCATTCAACGACCTGTTGCGCGCCGCAGCGGATGCGGGCCTAGTGTCCGATCCCCTGAGGTGGCGGGCCTGGCGCGAGTACCGCAACCGCACCAGCCACAGCTACGATGAAGCGCAAGCGCAGGACATCGCCGAGGCGGCGCAGGCGTTTTTGCAAGATGCCCGTAAACTCTTGAAACGGATGGAAGACGTTCTTGCCGCTGAGAACTGCGAGCGCAGCGCGTCGACATGAGGAACTCGGCTTTATCGTCGAACTTGGCGATCACCGAAGCGCAGCGCGTCCAATTGCGGGCGTTGATCGACACGGTGATCCCAGGCGCGCGCGTTGCCATGTTCGGTTCGCGAGCCACCGGCCGCGCCCGGCCGTTTTCGGACCTGGACCTACTGATCTTGGAACCTGCCCGCTTGACCTGGCAACAACGCGCCGCTTTGCAGGACTTATTGGAGCAAAGTGACCTGCCGTTCCGGGTGGACGTGGTCGAAGCCGGCAGCGTCCCGGCAAGCCTCTGGAAGCGCATCAACGCCGAGGCGGTGCCCTTGTGAAGAAGCCGCGTAAAGTCACCTGCCACTGAGTGGTACTCTCTACTTGGATGCACCCAAGGGGTTGAGCGGCATTATTTGACCCAACGCAAATTGGATGTTGTCCAACCTTTGCGTAGTAAAAGTATAATGTCCGATATAGCCTTACCCCCCATGATCATGGCGCGAAGTTTTTTCGCGGCTTTTGCGTTACTTCTCTTCGGGTTCGCCAGTGTTTGGCCAAGCGGCGTCTGTGCCGACGATCGTACCCCGCTGCGCTTTGGCGTGTTCGCTTATCTGGGCGTTGAGGAGACCCGCGCCGAATATCAGCCGCTCGTCGATTATCTCAATTCGGTGCTCAAGCACGAGCGCATCGAGCTCCTCGTGCTACCGCAACCGGAAATCGAAGCCGGGATTCGCGCGCGCACGCTCGATATCATCACCACCAACCCGACGCATTTTCTGGTGGCGCGTACGATCGAACGGCACACACGGATCTTGGCCACCCGCGTCGGTATGGTCGAGGGCCAGCCGGTGCGCTTCTTAGGCGGGGTAATCCTTGCGCGCGCCGACAACGCGCGATCCAGACGCTGCACGACCTCAGAGGGCGTATCGTGGCCGCGCCATCAATGGACAACCTCGGAGCGTTCCGAACCCAGGCGCGCGAGCTCAAGCGCGTCGGCATCCGCGCGCCGCGCGATTTTGCGCGTTTCGTCCAGATCGCGTCACAAAGCGACATCGTGCGCGCGGTTTTAGCCGGCGAGGTCGAGGTGGGTTTCGTGCGCGATGGGGTACTCGAGCGAATGATCGCGCGCGGTGAAGTCCCCGCCGACGCCTTCAAAGTCATCCACGAGCGCCGCGACTTTGTGCATCCGTTTCGGGTGTCGACCGAGCTTTATCCCGAATGGCCGGTGTTTGCGTTGCCGCACGTCAGCGAAAAGGCAGTGCGTCACGTTGCCGCAGCCCTATACGCGCTGGAACCCGATCACCCGGCGGCGCGGGCGGCGCGCATCTTCGGCTATACGGTAGCCAGCGACTACAGCTCGATCGAAGCGCTCACTCGCGAGCTGCGGTTGCCGCCTTACGATCACATTCCGGATTTTGGCTGGTGGGACGTTTGGGAGCGCTACCAGTACGTGGGGGTGGGGTTCCTGCTGGCATTGGGCACGAGCCTAGTGCTCGTGATGATGCTCGCGTTCAAAAACCAGCGCTTACGTCTGCAGCAAGAGCAACTGGAACTGGCGGCGAGCGTTTTTCGCAATGCTGGCGAAGGCATCCTCATCACCGACGATCGCGGCGTCATCCTCGACGTCAATCCCGCTTTTTGCGCGATCACGGGCTACAATGCTGACGAGGCGATCGGCAAAAAAACGAACCTGCTCAAATCAGGCCGGCATGACGCGGCGTTCTACGCCCGCATGTGGCAGCAGTTGCTCACCACAGGGCGCTGGCGCGGCGAGATCTGGAACCGGCGCAAAGATGGCCAAATATTTCCGGAGCTGATGTCCATCGACGCGGTGCGCGACGCCAGCGGCCGCATCCGCCAATTCGTCGCGATCTTTACCGACATCTCTGAAGCGAAAGCGTTCGAAGAGCGATTGCGCCGCGCCGCTTACTACGACCAATTGACTGGTTTGCCCAATCGTCACTATTTGAGCGAGTTTCTCGAGTCCCTCCTTGAGCTCGACGAAACGCAGAAGCAAAAATTTGCGCTCCTATTGCTCGACCTCGATGGCTTCAAAGAGATCAACGATCGTTATGGCCGCGATGCCGGTGATGCTATGCTCATACAGCTGACGGCTCGCTTGCAGTTGGTGGTGCCTAAGCAGGGTTTTCTGGCGCGTATCGCCGGCGACGCATTTGCGGTCGTGGTCCCGGGTGTTTGCGATCACTCACAAGCCGAGAGGGTAGCACATCAGCTCATTGCATCGATTGCCCAGCCCGTGAGCTGGCAAGACCACGGGTTGAGTGTCACCACGAGCGTTGGCATCACCTTATACCCGCAAAAAGAACCCATCATTGCCGAGCATCTGTTACGTCAGGCCAATCAGGCGCTTTATTATGCCAAGGTCGCGGGAAAAAATCGCGCTGAGTTCTTTGACTCCAACAGCGAACGTAACGAACGCGAGCGGCAGCAGGCGCTCGCGCGCATCGCCGAAGGGATCGCGCGGCGCGAGTTCGTGCTCTTTTATCAACCCAAAGTCGAACTCGATACTGGGCGCATCGTCGGCGTGGAAGCACTCATTCGCTGGCGCCATCCCGAGCGTGGTCTGTTGCCGCCCGGACAGTTCTTGCCGCTCATCGAAGGCGAGCCGGTCGAACGCGCGCTGGGTCATTGGGTCATCGCCGAAGCACTGGCCCAGGCCGAAGCCTGGCGGCGCAGCGGCCGTCACTGGCCGGTGGCGGTCAATATCGTCATGCAACAGTTGCTGGCCGACGACTTTCTCGACGAAGTGGCAGGGATGTTGCAGGGCTACCCGGAAGTGGCGAACGAAGGTCTGCTGTCGTTCGAGGTGCTGGAAACGTCGGTATTCACCGATCTTCCGTCGGTGGCGCAGCAGATCGAAGCTTTGCAGGCGTTGGGAATTGCCATGGCGCTCGATGATTTTGGTACGGGCTATGCGTCGCTCGCCTACCTCAAAGCCTTGCCGGTGCGCACGCTCAAGATCGATCGCTCGTTCGTGATGGACATGACCGAAGACCCTGAGGATCTGGCAATCGTCGAAGGCATCGTCGGCTTGGCGACGGCGTTTCGGCGCGACGTCGTCGCCGAAGGGGTGGAAACCGTCGCGCAAGGGGAGTTGTTGCTTCGTCTGGGTTGCCGCATTGGACAGGGTTTTGGCATCGCCAAGCCGATGCCTCCAGAGGAGTTGGAACGTTGGGCGCAGTCATGGCGTGTGCCGCAAGCGTGGCGCCTCGCTCGTCCGGTACCGCGCGAAGCGTTCGCGCTGGTGGCTGCCGAAGTGGAGCATCACGCCTGGATCGCCAAGTTGCGCCGCCGTTTGTTGGACGGTAACATCATCGCCACACCGCCGCTTGATGAACACGCCTGTCGCTTCGGGCAGTGGTTTTTCGAGACTTTTGCTGACGACTTGCAAGAGCCGCAAGTGGCAGCGGTACGTGACCATCACAGCAAGGTCCATGAGCTGGCCAATGCGTTGATCGCAAAAAGCTTAGAGCCAGAAGCAAGCGTTGATCCTGCCGAGTTTACCGCGATCGAAACCGCAAGCAGCGATTTCGTCGCTGCGATCGAAGCGCTGATCGAATCGCGGTTTGGTGCTTAGATGTTCCTACTTGCTTGTCTTGTGTTTTCGCCCTCAAAGTCTCGCCTCGATCCCAGAGCTTTTCTGGTCCGAAACACAGCGAGCTCGCCAAATGACCGCGTCATTTCCGCCTTTTGGGCGGCAGGTCGGTACAGCTGCCCTCGGCGACTTCCGCCGCTAGCCCCACCGATTCGCACAGCGTCGGGTGTGGATGGATGGTGTGCGCAATGTCCGCGGCTTCCGCCCCCATCTCGATCGCCAGACACACTTCGCCGATCAGCTCGCCGGCATTGACGCCCACGATGCCGCCACCCACCAGACGATGCGATTCGGCGTCGAAGATGAGCTTGGTAAAGCCCTCGTCGCGCCCCAGCGCGATCGCGCGGCCGGATGCCGCCCACGGAAACACCGCCACCTCTACCGCTCGCCCCTGCGCTTTGGCCTCGGTCTCGGTCAGCCCCGCCCAGGCGATTTCCGGGTCGGTGTAGGCGACCGAGGGAATCTGCAACACGTCGAACGCGCGCTTTTTGCCAGCGGCGGCTTCTGCCGCGACGTGCCCTTCATGCACCGCTTTGTGCGCGAGCATCGGCTGACCGGTAAGATCGCCGATCGCAAAGAGGTGCGGCACGTTCGTGCGTCGCTGCGCGTCCACGGGTACTGTGCCGTTGGGCGCGATTTGCACCCCGGCGGCGGCGCAACCGAGGGCCGCCGCGTTGGCGCGCCGGCCGATCGCCACCAGCACGAGGTCAAAGCGCTGTGGCTCCTGAGGCGCTGCGGCGCCTTCCAGGCGTACCCATACCCCATCGTCCCGCGACTCCATCGCCGCGACTTTGGTCTGGGTCAGAAGCGCGGCAAAGCGCGGGCGGTTGATTTTTTCCCAGGCGCGCACCAGATCGCGATCCGCACCGGGCATCAAGCCGTCGCCGGCTTCGACCACCGTGACTTCGGCCCCCAACGCCGCATAGACGGTGCCCATCTCCAGCCCGATGATGCCGCCGCCCACCACGAGCATGCGCGGCGGCAGAAACGGCAGCGCCAATGCGCCGGTCGAGCTGACGATGCGCGGGTCTTGCGGTTGTCCGGGCAGGCGCACCGGCTCGGAACCGGCCGCAAGGATGGCCTGCTCGAAGCGCCACTCGCTCACTTCCCCGGTGGGGGTGGCGTCGCTGCCCGAGCACAAGCGCACGCGCGCGGTATAAGGCGAGGTCAGTTCGGCCAGTCCTTGCACCACGGTGACGCCCCGGGATTTGGCCATCGCCGCCAGGCCGTCGTTGAGCTTTTTCACCACTCGCGCTTTGTGTGCGCGCAGCGCCGCAAGATCAATTTCAGGCGCTGTGAAACGGATCCCGGCATTTGCCAGGTGCTTCGTTTCCTCGAGGATCGCCGCCAGATGCAGCAGCGCCTTGGAGGGAATGCAGCCGACGTTGAGGCACACGCCGCCGAGCACCGGATAGCGTTCGACCAAAGTGACCTGCATGCCGAGGTCAGCGGCGCGGAATGCCGCGGAGTAACCGCCCGGACCGCCGCCGATGACCAGAAGTTGTGTCGTGTTCATCGCGCGGCTCCTCTATACCAGTACGCGGCGAAAGTCCGCCAGAAGTTGCGTCAGAGAGACCAAAAAGCGCGTCGCGTACGCGCCGTCGATGAGGCGATGGTCGGCAGTGAGCGACAACGGCACCATCAACCGCGGCACGAACGCTTCACCGTTCCAAACTGGCTTCATCGCCGCTTTGTTGACTCCAAGAATCGCCACTTCCGGTGCATTGATGATCGGCGAAAAGCCCGTGCCGCCGATGCCGCCCAGACTGGAGAGGGTAAACGTCGCTCCCTGCATCTCGGTCGGCGCGAGTTTCCCAGCGCGCGCTTTGGCGGCGAGCTCGGCGGTCTCGCGTGCGATTTCGCTCAGGCTCTTTTGATCGGCGTTTTTGAGCACGGGCACCACCAGCCCGTGCGGCGTGTCGGCGGCAAAGCCGATGTGCCAATAGCGCTTGAACACGATCTCGTTGCCCTCCAGACTGGCGTTCATTTCTGGGTAGCGCTTGAGGGCCACCACACACGCCTTGATCAGGAAGGACAGCAAGGTGAATTTGACGCCTTCGCGCTCGAACTCACGGTTGAGTTGCTGCCGAAACGCTTCGAGTTCGGTGATGTCCGCTTCGTCGTGGTAGGTCACCGCTGGGATCATCACCCAGTTGCGTGCCAGGTTCGCCGCGGAGAGTTTGCGGATGCGCGGCAGTTCTTGGCGTTCGATCGGGCCGAATTTGGCGAAATCCACCTTTGGCCAAGGCAGCAGTTCCAGCCCAGCAACGCCAGCGCCGGCCGCGGCTGGGGTTTTCCCGGGAACGATCCCCGTGCTCATCGCCTGTTTGACGAAGGCTATGACGTCATCGCGGCGGATGCGCCCGTTGGGGCCGCTGGGGGTGACGAAGCGCAGGTCCACGCCGAGCTCGCGCGCATACGCCCGCACCGCGGGGCTAGCGTGCACCTTGGCGCCAAGCGCCACGCCCGGTAAAGGTTGCGACAACGGCGGAGCTGCCGGAGCAGCGGCTGAAACATCAGGGGCAGGGGAAGCGTTACCCTCGGGAACCACCGCAGCACTGGCGGCAGCGGGGTCCGGTGCGGAGGTTTTAGGGGTAGGGGCAGATGCTGTGGTGATGGGGGTTGCCGCCTCTTGTGCCGCCGCTGCCTGTCCGAGCAAAGCAATCGTGGCGACCGGCGTGCCGGTGTTGACCTTGTCGCCGACTTGGATCAACACTTCCTGGATTACCCCGTCGGCAGGAGCGGGGACGTCCATCGTTGCTTTGTCGGATTCGAGCGTGCAGATGGGGTCTTCTTTCTTGACCGCTTGCCCGGGCTGCACCAGCACCTCGATCACCGGCACATCGTGAAAGTCCCCAATGTCTGGGACGGTGACGGTTAGGGTTTGGCTCATCGTCGCTCCTCCTCAGACCAAACGGGGGTTGGGTTTGTTGGGGTCGATGCCGTATTTGACCATCGCCGCGGCGACCTTGTCTCGCCCAATGATCCCGTCTTGCGCCAACGCCATCAGCGCCGCCAGCGTCACCCAGCGCCGGTCGACCTCGAAGAAATCGCGCAGCTTCTCGCGCGTATCCGAACGGCCAAAGCCGTCGGTACCGAGCGTCAGGTAGGTGCGCCCAACGAACGCGCGGATCTGCTCAGGGAACGCGCGCACGTAGTCGGTGGCCGCAACGACCGGCCCCGGGTGGCCGGCGAGCTGCTGCGCCACAAACGGCTGCCGCGGTTCCTCCAGCGGGTGCAGCATATTCCAGCGCAGCGTGTCGTGCCCGTCGCGCGCGAGTTCGGTGAAACTGGGGCACGACCAGACGTCGGCGCAGACCCCCCAGTCGCGCGCCAGAAGGTCGGCGGCGGCGATCACCTCGCGCAGGATCGCACCGCTGCCCATGAGCTGCACCCGTGGCGCATCGGCACGGCGCGCCGGTTGCAACAGATACATCCCTTTGAGAATGTGTTCGCGCACCGCGTCACCCTCAGGCATCCCTGGGTGCTCGTAGTTTTCGTTCATCACGGTGATGTAGTAGAACACGTCTTCCTGCGCTTCGAGCATGCGGCGCAGCCCTTCATGCACGATCACCGCGACCTCGTACTGGAACGTCGGGTCGTAGGCGACACAGTTGGGGATTACTGAGGCCAGCACGTGGCTGTGGCCGTCTTCGTGCTGCAGGCCTTCGCCGTTCAATGTCGTGCGCCCGGAAGTGCCGCCGATGAGAAAACCGCGGGCGCGCTGATCTGCCGCGGCCCAAGCCAGATCCATCGTGCGCTGCAGTCCGAACATAGAGTAGAAGATGTAAAACGGCACCATCGGCACGTTATGCACGCTGTAGCTCGTGCCGGCGGCGATGAAATCGCACATCGCGCCGGCTTCGTTGATGCCTTCTTCCAGGATCTGCCCGTCGCGCGACTCTTTGTAGAACATCAGTTGGTCGTGGTCTTCCGGGACATACTTTTGCCCTTCCTGACTCCAGATGCCGAACTGTCGGAACATCCCTTCCATCCCGAAAGTGCGCGATTCATCGGGGACGATCGGCACGATGTGGCGCCCAAGCCCCTTGTCGCGCATCAGCTGGATCATGATGCGCACGAGCGCCATGGTGGTGGAAATTTCGCGCCCTGGGCCGGTGGCTTCGAAAAAGCTCTTGAACGCCGACAGCGGCGGCACCGGCAGCGTCACATCGCTCTTGGTGCGTCGCTTGGGCAGATACCCGCCCAGCGCTTGACGGCGCGCCTGCATGTATTGGTATTCTTTGGAGTCCGGCGCAAAGGTCAGGAACGGCAGCGCGTCGAGTTGCTCGTCCGGAACCGGCAGTTGGAAGCGGTCGCGGAAGCGCCGGATCGCGTCGTGGTCCATTTTCTTGGCCTGGTGCGCGATGTTCATTGCTTCCCCGGCTTGCCCCATGCCAAAGCCCTTGATCGTTTTGGCCAGGATCACCGTCGGTTGGCCCTGGTGTTCCACCGCTGCTTTATACGCGGCATAGACTTTGAAAATGTCGTGCCCGCCGCGGTTGAGCTGCCAGATCTCCTCGTCGGTCCAGTCCGCGACCAACGCCTTGAGTTCTGGGGTATTGAAGAAATGCTCGCGCACGTAGGCGCCGTCTTTGGCTTTGAACGTTTGATAGTCGCCGTCGCACAGCTCCATCATGCGCCGCTTCAAGGCGCCGGTTTTGTCGCGGGCAAAGAGCGCATCCCAGCGCGAGCCCCAGATCACCTTGATCACGTTCCAGCCGGCACCGCGAAACTCCGCTTCCAGTTCCTGGATGATCTTGCCGTTGCCGCGCACTGGCCCATCGAGCCGTTGCAGGTTGCAGTTGACGACAAAGATGAGGTTGTCGAGCCTTTCCCGCGCCGCCATGCCGATCGCACCCAGCGTCTCGACTTCATCCACTTCACCGTCGCCCACAAAGCACCACACTTTGCGCTGCGCATGCTTGGCCGGATCGAGTAGCCCTCTGCACATCAGGTATTTGATGAAGCGCGCGTGGTAGATGGCTTGAATCGGCCCCAACCCCATCGAGACGGTGGGGAATTGCCAGAAGGTGGGCATCAGCCAGGGATGCGGGTAGGACGAGAGCCCTTTGTCGTCGACTTCGCGTCGGAAGTTAATCAACTGTTCTTCGGTGAGTCTACCCAGCAGGAACGCGCGCGCGTAAATGCCCGGTGAAGAGTGCCCCTGGAAAAACACCAGGTCGCCGCCGTGGTCTTCGGTGGGCGCATGGAAAAAATGGTTGAACCCCACGTCGTAGAGCACCGCGGCGGAGGCAAACGAGGCAATGTGCCCGCCGACGTTGCTGTCGCGGTTGGCGCGCACGACCATCGCCATCGCGTTCCAGCGGATGTAGGAGTGGATCTTGATCTCCAGATCCGGGTCGCCGGGAAAGGGGGGTTGTTTTTCCACCGGAATGGTGTTGACGTATTGCGTGTTGGCCGAGTAGGGGATGTCGGCACCGCGCTCGCGCGCTTCTTCGATGAGTTGCTCGATGAGGTAATGCGCGCGCATCTCGCCTTCGCGCTCGATCACCGCATCGAGCGCTTCGAGCCACTCGCGCGTTTCTTCGGGATCGACGTCGTTTTGTAAAACCACTTGACGGTGACGTTCCGGCATGGTTTTTTTTCCTTTACTTTGAGGGAGACTGAGACATTATGCCGCGCTCATGAGATACGCTCAAGCTGCGCCGCAGCATGAAATTATGAAGAGCGCGCGCGACCGGCAGCGTTTCGTGCGCCATCAAGCCAACGGCACCGCCGTGCTCATGCGCCCACGCATCGGCCGCAGCGCCATGCAACAGCGCGCCAAAGGCCGCGGCGGCAGGGGCTGGCCAGTCTTGTGCAAGCAGTGCGGCGATGATGCCGGTCAATACATCGCCCATGCCGCCGCTGGCCATGCCCGGGTTGCCCGTGGGAACGATGGCCCAGCGGCCGTCGGGGCGCGCGATGATGCTGCCGCAGCCCTTGAGAACCACTGCCGCTCGGTAGCGTTGGGCCAGCGCCACCGCCGCCGCGATGCGGTCGCGCTGCACTTCAGCCGTTTGCGTACCCAACAGACGCGCCGCTTCCGCGGGATGCGGGGTGAGCACCGTGGGGGCACGACGTTGTCGCAACTTTGCACCCAGCGCTTCGCCGCTGCGAGCAAGGAGGTTGAGGGCATCGGCATCGAGCACCAATGGCAACTTTGAGGCGATCGCCGCCTGTAGCCAATCGCTCGCGGGCTGATTTTGCCCCAACCCTGGCCCGACGGCCAGCACCGTCGCGTCGGCGGGGATCTGCGCCGGCCACATCAGTTCGGGTACGGTCGGATCGAACGGTAAGCGTTCATGCGCGAGGCTCAACACCGAGACCTTGCCCGCCCCCAGCATCAGCGCGGCGCGCGCCGCCAGGTGCACCGCCCCGAGCATGCCGTCGTTGCCGCCGATCACCGTCACGTGCCCGTAAGTGCCTTTGTGGGAATTGCGCCGCCGCGGCCGCAGCCACGCGCAAAAAACCTCCGGCGAGAGCGTGACTCCCAGCGCGTGGGGCACTTCAGGCGTGCTTTCCTTGGCCGGGTCCTCGTGCTCGCCGGACGCAAACCACGACGCGAGCGCGCTGGCCTCTGGCCACGCGGGGTCGGTGCCCAGTCTTTCAATCCAGACTCGACCGGCATGGTCGGGGCCGTCAGCGGTAAACAACCCCGGTTTGGCGGCAAGAAACGTCACGGTGGCCTCGGCGCGAAACACCGCATCTCCCAGCGCTGCTCCGGTGTCAGCGTTCAATCCGCTGGGTACATCCACCGCGACGCGCCAGGCGGATTGCGCGTTGGCCCAATGGATCCAGGCATCATACGGCGCACTGACCGGACGAGCAAGACCGATGCCAAACAGCGCGTCGAGGATCACCGAACCGGCCGGTACCCGTTCGGGAATCTCGCCAGACACCGTGCCGCCCGTTGCGCGCCACGCTTGCCACGCCGCGCGGGCATCGGCCGGCAAGCGGGCTTCTTCGGTGGGCAGCGCGAGCACCTGCACCGCGCGCCGGCGGGCTAGAAAGTGGCGAGCAGCCACCACGCCATCGCCACCGTTGTTGCCGGGTCCGCAGAGGACGAAAATCGGCGCCTCGGCCGACGCTTGCGCCAGCACGCGATCCGCGAGCGCCGCCCCCGCACGTTCCATCAGGCTTGGAGTAACGGCGTTGAAATTTTGCTCCACCTGCCGCAGCAGCGAAGAATAAGCCAGCAGGGTCGGAGGAGCGATCTCGGGCCAAGTCTGCATCGTCGTTGCGTCGCTATGCTAGAATTGAAAGGTTAGGATACCGCAAACCAAGGAAAACGGATGGACGTGCAAACGCAAACCGATGCCGCGACGAACCCTTCGGATGCCGTCAGCAACCCACTGGAACGCAAGGTCACGTTGCGCATTCCCCTAGAAAAAATCGAAGCGCAAACCCAAGAACGCCTGAAACAGTACGCGCGCAGCGTCAAATTGCCGGGTTTTCGGCCGGGCAAGGCGCCACTGAAGCTCATCGAACGCCAGTTTGGGGCCGAGGCGCGATCGGAAGCGACCAGCGCGTTGCTCGAACAAGCGCTGGAAGAAGCGGTTCGCGCCACCACCGAACGTGTCGCCGGTGGTTTTCGTCTGGAACCGACACAAGAAGCGCAGGAAAACAGCAACGAACTCGTCGTCGTCGCGGCGTTCGAGGTCTATCCACAAGTGGCCATCGCCGATATCAGCGAAGTCGAGATCCGTAAGCCGCTGGTCCGGGTAGACGATGCAGCAGTCGAGCGCACCATCGAAGTGCTGCGCAAACAGCGAGCGACCTTCGAGCCGCTTGATCGCGGTGCGCAAAAGGGCGACCGGGTGACGGTAGACTTCGAGGTCAAACTCGACGGACAGGTCATCGAAGGGGGCGCGGCGCAAGATCGCCAGTTGATTCTGGGCGAGAGCGGTTTTCTGCCCCAGTTCGAGGAAGCCATCCTGGGTATGAAAGCTGGGGAGAGCAAGACCTTCGATCTGAC
>FWPV01013047.1_pt1 | contig 12595 bp, 16 predicted proteins | sample 2228371 | NCBI WGS metagenome assembly FWPV01 (sample SAMEA103939776, study PRJEB20133) | metagenome | reverse complement strand
GGGGCGGATAACCAAATGCTTTCTGCCCTGAGAGCAACGTGATGGCGATCAAGACGAGCGCCGCCATCCCATAGACCAGGAAGATGTAGCCGAGCAATGACACTTTACCCCGCAACTGCCTGCCGATCAGCACATACGCGGCTGCCATAACCGCGCCGGAGAGCGCCAACATATCCCCCAAAAAAGCCTTGCCCCTGATAAACTCACTCAAAGGCGGGCAGGTTAAACGCATGCCCACCATGGTGCAAGTATCGCTTACGCCGATGATGATCCCGCCCACCAGCGCCAGCGACATCCCCAGCAGGATTGTGCGAGTGATAGGCTCTTTGATGGTCAAAGGCGCAAACAGAGCCACCCACAGCGGGGTCGTCGACACGAGAACCACCGAACTGGCTACGCTGGTATATTCGAGCGAGGTGATCCAGGTGGCAAAGTGCAGCGCCAGAAAAAAACCGGAAAGCAGCGCCAGGATCAGGTCTCTACGTGAAAGGGTGGACAACTCGCCTCTACTGCGGAAGTAGGCAAAAGGAGTCAGGATCATCGTCGCCAGAGTCAAACGCCAGGCGGCGATCACAAGCGAAGGTACTTCTTGCTGGGCATAGCGAATAAAAATAGAAGCTGTTGATACAGCCAATATGCCGAAGGACAAAACCAGCAATGGCGGGATTTTGGGGGAGTGAGAGGGTAAATTCACCTGCGTTTACGTATGTGCCACACCACTTTTCCAATCAGGTCATCTCGTTTTACCGGACCGAAGCGACGACTGTCCAGGCTGCGATCGTGACTGCCGATGACGAAGAACTCGCTCCCCCCGGGTAGGATGAAATCAATCTTTTTGATCATCACCCCGAATTCCGGCTGACGAAAAACGATGACATCGCCGGGCTTGAGACGACTCAAAAGGAAGGGGATTTTGGCAATCAAGACAAAATCCCCTTCCTGGAACTCCGGTGTCAGGCTTTCGCCCGACACTTTCAAGAATCTCAACATTAGAGAGCAGGATAAACCATTTCCAGTGGAGGGTTGTACGGCGCTTTGGCTTTCTTGGTGGGAATGCCCTTGGTATCCCAGAAGATTTCAGCGAACTCGTTGATCGCCTCCACAAATTGGAGCGCATTGTCTCGATCGTTGGTCTGGCGGGCTTTCGAACCGAGCTGCATAATCTTGTGTACCAGCTCGCTCACACCCGGGTGCTTTTCGATGTGCTGGGCTTTAATATAATCACCCCAAATCACACGGATCTCGTGCTTGGCTTTTTCAGCGTGCTCCTCTTTGACCGCAATATAGCGAGCCATGGAATTATGATAGGCGGCATCATGCACACCCTTCGCCTCAAGGTCAGCCATTAAGTCAATCATGCGCACGACGGTCAGCGCTGCAATCTGAGCTGTGATTGGATCATAAATACCGCAGGGAATATCACAATGCGCCCGGGCGTGTTCGAAGGATAACTTTGCATCCAACTTCTGGATTAGTTTATAAAGCATTTTGACCTCCTCGTGTCAAGAAGATGATATGTTTTTGTGCGATGCAGAGCGATATCTGCATGAGCATAATTTGGGACGCATAAGATAATACTTTCAAAAGAAGTGCTTGTCAAGATTAAGAGAATAATATGAGTATTTTCTATAAAATTAATCTGTTGTTGAGAAGAATAATCATATACCAAATATCATCTCCAAACCACGCATTTGTCACATTTTTTACTTTACTGATGCTATTGGCTGATATTTGAGGTAAAATAAATTTACCCGATTCGATTCTCCCTTATACCAAATACGGAGGTGATACATATGACCCACATCATTACCAGCCTGTGCCTGCGAGACTCCGGTTGTGTTGAAGTCTGCCCTGTCGAGTGCATCGTCCCGGGTAAGCCCATCAGCGAGTGGCCCTGGTATTACATTGACCCGGACACCTGCATTGACTGCGGCGCCTGCATCCCCGAATGCCCTTACGAGGCGATCTTCCCCGAGGACGAGGTGCCTTCTGCCTACGAGGCGAAAGGCGGCGAGTACATCAGCCGAGTTGGCTTGACAGGTCATTATGAAGGGACAAACCATCACGGCGAGCCGGTTGTCCTGGATTGTGTTCGCCAGTTAGAGGCAGGAGAGATCGTAGACCTCACTCCCGATATTCAGCTCAATTACGATTATTTCTCGAAGGGACCCGGTTACAAAGCTCTCGAAATGTAACCTTCGGTCTCCATAAACCAAACACAAAGCCCTGCGTTTCGTTTCCAACAAACGCAGGGCTTTATGGTTGATGAGGGTCAAAATTTAACGGTTGCGCAACTCCAGATTACCCGCGCCGAGATTGACGTTAATGGTGATGCGAGGTCCTTCACCGTTCAAATAATAATCATTGCCTACCTTCTCCCAATCCCCACTGATGTCCACATTCGAAAGTCCCCCATCATAAAGCACTCTGGCAGATACCCCCTTCGGGATAATAATCTTCATGCTGCTCATGCCGGTGTCAATTTTCACGTCCATATCGCGTTGAAGCGCTCCAGAGAAATCCAGGGTGTAATCCCCAGCTCCAGCCTTAAAGATGAGGGTTTGGGCGTTGCTGTTCGCCAGACCACGTAAGCTCACCGAGGAAGCGCCGGTCTCATAGCGCAGGGTATCCATCTCCACCGGATTCGGCGTAGAGAATTCGAGTTCTACATCCGCCGCGCCATCGGCGACTTTGAGGGAAAGGATGGACAAACCTCCCAAATCTATCCTCGACTTATACGCTCCGGCATTGATGGTTAAGTCCATCGGCACTTTCCCAAGTTTTATATCCCACTCATTTTTATAATTGCCGCGCAGCGCCGGGATGCCGCCGATCTCCAACTCACCGGATTGAATCTTTATCCGGTTGCCATTGACCGTGACCTCCGGTTTGAGGTCAGGCAGGTTATAGGTCGCGGTGCCTTGAACCAGCGCATCTTGCGCCCCCGCCTCGACTCTTAATTCCCCGGCGCCGAACGCCAGGGTGAGATCGACCGGTTCGCTTGAAGGTGACAAGGGAACACGAATTTCATCGGTCACGGTGGGACCGGTCCTGAGCCTGGTGACCGGAAAATTGATGGTGATGCCACAGGCAAGAGTTGAAAGGGCAATAACAACGATCATCAGTAGAATTGAAATTTGTTTCATGATATTACTCCTGAAGTTATATATCTGTTAGGATATACGTTATGGCAATGACAAGGTCGCGTTGAGATGGCGCTTCATCTATCTGGTTTTCGGTTTCATCCCAATTGAGAGCACCAAACCGAGAAAAGCATAGGTGATGCCGATGAAAATCAAGAGAAACTTGATGATGGCACACCATCGCGCCAGCGGCGCCCACGTTTGAGCATTGCCCCCAAATAATATTAATACCAATCCCAGGTTTTCCAGAGCGTCAAAACCGGCTGCCAGCCATTGCCCCCGTCCCAGAGGGATTCCCAGGTGTGCCAGTCGAATCTGCCTGGCAGCCAACGCTCTACCTGCCCAGATACACCCCAAACCGATAGTGGTGGAATACACCACCATGAAGAGATAATCCAGCCCCAGGCTAAACGCCGCCATCTGACGCGCCATGTTATCCCACGAGGCAAGGACTCCTAAGGAGTTCTCTGGGGTGCCAGCCAGTTCGAAAGAGATGATGCCATACGGCGCGGCTGTCGTCTCCAGCGGCGCGCCAACAAGATTCATCACCACCATCAGCAAAATTGTCAGTAATAATAGAACCAGGAAAAGCGGTCTCATCAAGGTATTAGAAATTCGGTCAAAGGGGTGTTTCATGATTTACCTGCCTGTCTTTTGTATCATCAATCACGCTCATCAGCGTCGCATCCTGTCATCGGCACTCGCGTTCTCTGCGCTGAGGGCATGTTTAGCCGATTGGAGTAATCTGCCATTGAATTAAAAAGCTGACACACCGATAAAGGGTACCGGTTTGCAGGGACAAAACCCAACTTTGTGAAAACCTGAAGCATCTACCCTGATACCCTTGCCGGGGACGCTATATTAAGGCACAATTGAATTATGATATTCAAAATGGATTCCTGCAAGTCATTTCGCGCCCGCAATATTCCAAAGGAGAAAAAATGAGCGATCAACCACCTCAAGAAGAAAACCTCGCCGACGCTTTGCATAAACTCGGTGAGAATCTGGTACAAACGCTCCAGACGGCGTGGGATAGTCCAGAACGAAAAAAACTCCAGCAAGAGATCGAAGCCGGTCTGAATGACATCACCCAGACCGTCAAGCGTCAGGTTGATGATTTCAACCAGAGCCCCACAGGGCAGCAATTGAAAGCCGACATCGAAGAACTGGGTGAGCGAGTGCGCAGCGGAGAGGCGGAAGCGCAATTGCGTCAGGAACTTTTAAAAGCTCTGAAACTGATTAACACCGAGCTTGAAAAAGCCACCGACCGTTTGCGAAAAGTCGGTGGGAGTGAAACGCCTCCCACGGAAGCTGAAGATAAGGGTAGTAGCGCATGAAACCACAACTACAGATCGAAACCCGCCCGGCTGAAACCCTGCGTGCGGGTAACATCCGCCTGATTCCATTTGCTCAGAGTGTCCGCATTTCCTTACCCGGTATTCCCGGCGGATTGATCTGGAATCGTCCGGTCTCTGTGCTGGCAGTGTACCCAGATGGACGAGAGGAAGTCACACCCATTCCAGACGTCACCCGCAGAATCCAGATCGCCATCTTTGGTATTGGTCTTCTTGGCGGATTATTGATGTGCATGTCTTTTCTTAATCGACAGATAAAGGAGAAAAATCAATGAGTGATAAAGGCATTCCAACCCCCGATCAGGTTACCCGTGTAGACCCCGAACATGGTATTTCCACCATGGAAAATACGCTCAATAATTTCATCTCGACCGCAGATGTCAATGCGGTCTATGGCAAACCAATCAAGAGCGGTGATACGCTGATTATCCCAACCGCTGAAGTGCTTTGCGGGATGGGATTTGGGTTTGGTTCAGGCAACTATGAAGCGGAGAAATCCGCCGAAGAACCGGAAAAGCCAGCCGAGGAGAATGAAACGCCCCCGGTCAAAGGTTATGGGAGCGGCGGCGGAGGTGGAGGGTATACCTTCTCGCGTCCGGTGGCTTTAGTCATCGCCTCCCCAGAGGGAGTGCGGGTAGAACCTGTGCTGGATCGGACAAAGATATTATTGGCTGCCTTGACCACCGCCGGATTCATGTTTGGGATGATTTCAGGAATGACGAAATTCCGTCGCTAGACCATCCGATTTTACAGGTGATACCCTTCAGACAATACCAGGCTTTCTTCAATCATCGAGGAATATTTCTCAGGTGCCTGTAAGCAGGGATGGACATGATATAATCCCTGCGTTGAGTATGCAACCAATTAGAAAGAGGAGGATGAACAATGGAGGTTACTTCCACCGAGTATAAGCGCTGTGACGTGGTTAAAGCGGCGGGACGGATTGACAGCAGCACCGCCCCGCGCCTGGAAGAAGCCTTGAACAGCATTGTTGAAGCTGGACGGTATAAAATTGTCTTCGACATGACCGATGTCAATTTCATGTCCAGTAAAGGTTGGTGGGTGCTGATTGACGCCCAGAAGAAATGCAAACGCTACAAACGAGGCGAAGTGGTGCTCGTTAATGTGCAGGACAACATCCGCGAGTCGCTTGAACTGGTTGGCATGGGTTCCTATTTTAAGATTTATAACGATATCACAGCAGCCGTTGGAAGTTTCTAACTCTCTTTTATTTGGTGTCTTTTCAAGGATGGAAACTGTTACTTTTCCAGGCAGTTTCGAGAGCCTGCCCCGCGTGAGTGAGTTCGTAGGCAAAGCTGCCCAAAAAGCAGGATTGAACAATAAAGCAGTGTACGCTGTGCAGCTTGCAGTTGATGAAGCCTGCAGCAATATTATTGATCATGCCTACGGAGGTGAAAACAAGGGCGAGATGGTATGCTCGGTGATCGTCAATGACGAGGGATTGACGGTCATCCTGCGAGACCGAGGGCGACCGTTTAACCCCCAGATGGTGCCCGACCCGCAGGTGAATGTCCCCCTGGAGAAGCTAAAACCTCGCGGCGTTGGTATCTACCTCATGCGTAAAATGGTGGACGAAGTCCATTATGAGTATTCACCCGAAGGTGGTAACATACTCACCCTGATCAAACGGAAAAAGTCCTGAGTTATCAAGAGTGTTTGAACCAGAACCGAGGGATACATCCTTCGGTTCTTCTTTTATGGAGAGAAAATGGATATCCTATCCTACAACAAGTCAGCCTGGAACAGGCAGGTGGAAGAAGGCAATCGCTGGACCATTCCCGTGACCCCAGAGCAGATTGCGGCTGCCCGATCGGGAGTGTGGTCGCTCTTACTGACTCCCACCAAACCAGTCCCGCGCGAGTGGTTCCCGCCTGATTTACACGATGTTGACATCCTCTGTCTGGCTTCAGGAGGCGGGCAACAGGCGCCGATCCTGGCGGCTGCGGGAGCTAAGGTCACCCTGCTGGATAACTGCCCCCTGCAACTGGAAAGAGATCGTCAGGTTGCCAGACGTGATAATCTGGAGATCATCACCATCGAGGGAGATATGGCGAATCTGTCCATGTTTGCCAGCGAAAGTTTCGATTTGATCTTTCATCCGGTCTCTAATTTATTCGTTCCCGAGGTGTTGCCAGTATGGCGCGAATCGCATCGCGTTCTGCGCCGCGGCGGATGCTTGCTATCTGGTATGGTCAATCCGATCCTTTACATCTTCGATATCGAGAAGGCTGACCAGGGGATTTTCGAAGTGCGTTACCCCTTGCCCTATTCCGACCTGACCAGTCGGGACAAAGAGCAATTGGGAGAACAAATCGAGAAAGGCTATCCGCTGGAATTCAGTCACACGTTGGAAGAGCAAATCGGAGGGCAAATTCAGGCTGGCTTCGCCATCGTCGGCTTTTATGAAGATGCAGACCCAGAGATTCCGTTATCCCGTTATACGCCCACTTTTTTCGCTACCCGGGCGATCAAACTATGAACGGCTGACGCGCCACCAGGCTGGCAACCGCGCATGGGCGCCCGTGGCGTGACAACACCCTGCCCTCTCGGTACAGGAGAATTTCCATATCTTCAAAAGCTCGGCGCAACTCCCCCTTCCTTAGCAAATATTCCGGGTCAATATCCGGCTCGAACTCCAACATCTCCTGCGTCAGAGTTTCGAAAATCAAGATACCCCCGGGGCGTAACCAGCGACGAAAATGCGTCCAAAGATCGCGTTGCAAGTAATAGAAATTGATAATCACATCGAAAATGCCAGGGGAAAGATTGATTTTCGGCAGGTCTGCCTGGATAGCCATCAACCCGGGCAGGCGTTTCTTCGCCTGACATAAAGCCACCCAGGAGATATCCACCCCGACCACCCTCAAACCGTGATTCAGCAAAAATTCAGCATTACCGCCCAGCCCCATCGCCACGTCTAAAGCCAGACCACTCTTTGGCAGCCACTGAGATTGCTCGATCAAAAAATGGCGAGGCTGAGTGTATGTGGAGAATCGTTCGTCCTGGGCATAACGCGCGTTCCAGCGCCGGGCGTCGTCTTCAGGCATAAGATCACTCTTCAATACCGGATTGTTCCAGGGCAACGACCTGGGTTTGCCTGGCTTGCGATGTTGTGTATAGAAAAACCACCAACACACCCAAAGCGAACAATAAATCCACCAGGATGAAGCCCATCACCACCATCGCTCCCATCGGCTCGATCAATTGACCGATCAACCAGGGAAGGATCATGCCTCCTGCCCCTGCTCCGACAAAGAACCAACCGCTCACCTGTCCGGTGATGCGCATACGTTGACCCGCCAGCGTCACCGTAGTGGGGAAAAATGCAGCCATAAAAATGCCCAGACCCAGGGTGCCTACCCATAAGGCTGCTAACGACCCCCGAAGCAGCATCATCAAGCCAAGGCTGAGCAGGCAACCGATCAAATCAATCATGAGCACCACACCTGGTTTCACCCGCGATGCCAGCGGAATCGAGACCAGCCTGCCCACCGTAAACGCCCCCCAAAATGCCGAAGTCAGCATGGCAGCGCTCGAGGCAGGGATCCCCGCAAAGGTATTGATGACATAGGTGTACACCCAACCCCCATAACTTACCTCCGCCCCCACATACAGGAAAAGCAACACAGCCACCAGAAGAATCAACAGGGTATTGCTTTGCCCTGTTTGAGCCATTTGATGATGCTCCCCATCTCTGGGACTGGGCAGGCGTGCCAGCCAGACGGAAACGGGTAACGCCAGCAGGGCTAATGCCCAATATACCCAACGAAAATCGCCGCTGGAAGCAATCGAGCGCACCACAATCATCGGAGAAAGCACCGCGCCTAATCCAAAAAAGAAATGCAGGGCGTTCATATATGGTCCGACTTGATCCCTATGAAGCCAGACCAACAGAGTGTTGTTGCCCACCTCTAATGCCCCCTGCATGATACCCAACAAGAGAAATATACCGATGAGCAGCCACAGACCCGTGGTGATCGGGATGGAGAACGCCAGCAGCGCCATACCCAGTAAAACGCCTGCCAGAAGTGGATGCCCCGGGAAACGATCAAACAGCCTTCCGCCAGATACCGAACCGACCAGGTAACCCAGGGACTGGGCAGTGAAAATAAAGCTGATTTGCGCCAATTGGCTACGCGTATTCTCCGCCATTCCAGGTAACGTGGGTCCCAGGGCAGCAGTCAATAAGCCAAAAATGATGAATGAGAAGAAATAACCTGTGGTCGCGGCGTTTTTGGTTGATTTCAACCGGAGGCGATTCTCTCCCCTCTTGGATTGATTAAGGATATGATTCATCCACTTATGCCTTATAATGGAATTGGAGTCTGGTCAATCATATCATTGAATTACCCCTGTATCTCAGCGAAGTCAACCAAAACTGGGCGAAGCGATGGTATGGTTGCGGATTCATGCGACAAAACCAATCCATTTTTCGATAACGATTCAGCAAAATGATGCTGAAAGGACTGTATCATGTGCGGACGCTTCACTCTGACTGCTGATGTCGCTGCTTTACAGCAGACTTTCCCCTGGCTGAATATCCCCCCCGAACTGACGCCCAGGTACAACATCGCCCCCACCCAACCCGTGGCGGTGGTGCCCAATGACGGTAAAAACCAGCTCGATTTTTTCACCTGGGGGTTGATCCCATCCTGGGCTAAGGACCCACAGATTGGCAATCGCCTGATCAATGCCCGCGCCGAGACATTAGCCGAAAAACCTGCCTTTCGGGTTGCCTTTCGGCGGCGACGCTGCCTGATCCTGGCGGATGGATTCTACGAATGGCAACAGGCGCAAGGGACGCCCAAAATCCCCATGTATATCCGCTTGGCGTCTGGCGAGCCATTTGCCTTTGCCGGCTTGTGGGAAATATGGAATTCCAGCGACGGCTCAACCATATTGTCCTGCACCATCATCACCACTGAACCGAATGAATTGATGGCAAAGATTCACAACCGGATGCCGGTGATCCTGGCGCGTGACGCTTACCCCATCTGGCTCGATCCCGGCGAACAGCACCCCAGCCGCTTATCGGGCTTGCTTCGACCCTATCCCGCAGATGAGATGCAGGCGTATCCGGTCTCCAGGCTGGTCAACAGCCCCGCCAATGACTCGCCGCAGTGTATTGTCCCGGTTTAGTTTCGCCTTTATTCATGATCGCCTCCGATTTCCTGACCGAATCCCTGAAAAAACTTTCCTGGGGAGAGTCTGTCTGTAGAGTCCTGATGAGCGCGCTTCAGGCGGTTGACGCCGCCCAGGCTGTACGCCGCCATTTGAAATACCAAAATGGCATCCTGCATGCCTCACACCAACATTATGACCTCTCCCAGATCAAGAAGATTTACGTGGTGGGAGCCGGGAAGGCGGCTGCGCGGATGGCTGAGCCTGTGGTGGAATTGCTGGGCGACCGAATTGAGGCTGGCATCGTTATCGTCAGCGATGATGACCGGTCAGGTCATGGTTTGGAGCGCCTGGGCAAGATTCGAGTTTTCAGGGCGGCTCATCCAATTCCAGACCAGCGCGGCGTCCTGGCGACTGGCAATATCTTCGATCTGCTTGAGCAAACCACCGAGGAAGACCTGGTCATCTGCCTTATCTCTGGAGGCGGGTCAGCCCTGCTGACCTATCCGGCACCATCTATCTCCCTCGAAGATATCCAATCCTTGACCGCCAGCCTGCTGAAATGCGGAGCCGAGATTGGGGAGATCAACACCCTGCGTAAACACCTGGACCTGGCAAAAGGCGGAAACCTGGCGCGCCGCGCCGCCCCTGCCCGCCTCATCACCTTGATCCTGTCTGATGTGGTGGGCAACCACCTGGATATCATCGCCTCTGGTCCCACCGTTCCAGATGGGTCCACCTTCAAAGATGCGCTCTCCATCCTGCGCAGATATGGCTTGGTGCATAAGACACCCGCAAGCATCCTAAAATTTCTCGAGCGCGGTGCAGGTGGTGATGAAACAGAGACCCCCAAACCCGGAGATCCGGTTTTTGAACGGGTACAGCACGTATTGATTGGAAGCAATATCCAGGCTGCAAATGCCGCCTTGCATCAGGCGCAGGCGGAGGGTTTTCACACCTTGCTGCTCACCACATACCTGCAAGGTGAAGCACGACAGATAGGGCGTGTACTGGCTGCCATTGCCCGCCAGATAGACGCCAGCGGGCAACCCCTCCCCCGCCCGGTTTGCCTGGTTGCCGGTGGTGAAACCACAGTGACCGTCGCGGGAGACGGCAAAGGGGGACGTAACCAGGAAGTTGCCCTGGGCGCGGTGAAAGAACTTGCCAATATGCCGGATGTGGCTCTGGTTGCCCTGGCGACAGACGGCAGAGACGGTCCCACCGACGCTGCCGGCGCCATTGTCACCGGCGACACCCTGCGGCGGGGATTGGCTTTGGGGCTGGACCCAGATGAATACCTGAGACGCAACGACGCCTACCACTATTTCGCTCACTTAGGAGACCTGCTTTTTACCGGAGCGACCCAAACCAACGTCAACGACTTGAGCCTGCTTTTTCTCTACTGACGATTGAAGCGAGAACCTGTCTGATTATATGTTGACCAACATTGAGGCGGTCTGACCACCTGATATGGAGAGCTTACCAGACAACCAGGCGTTTGAGCCATCCTATCTCAAACTACTTTTCAGCGGTGAACTGAAGCAACGCGTTATCCAGGCTTACGCCAACCTGGCAAAGTGTAATATCTGCGCCTGGGAGTGCGGTGTCGACCGCTTATCGGGCAAGCTCGGCGTTTGCCGCACGGGTGTGGACGCCAAGGTGAGCAGCTTTGGCGCCCACATGGGCGAGGAAGACCCCCTGCGCGGCTGGCGTGGCTCGGGGACGATCTTTTTCACCCGTTGTAACCTGCGCTGCCAGTATTGCCAGAATCACGATATCAGCCAGACCGATAACGGCGACGAGGTCAAGCCCGAACAGCTTGCCATCATCATGCTGGAACTGCAGGAAGCCGGCTGTCACAACATCAACCTCGTCTCGCCCAGCCATGTGGTACCCCAAATCCTGGCGGCGGTATTGATTGCCGCTGAGGCGGGCTTGCGCCTTCCGCTGGTGTACAACACTGGCGGTTACGACTCATTGGCTTCCTTACATTTACTGGACGGTGTCATAGACATTTACATGCCAGATATGAAATATGCCAGCCCCCAGATTGGACTGCGCTATTCAAAAATCAGGGATTATCCGAAAATCAATCAGGCAGCCGTTCGGGAAATGCACCGGCAGGTGGGCGATCTGATAATTGACCCATCCGGTCTTGCCCGGCGAGGACTTCTGGTGCGACACTTGATTCTGCCCAATAATCTGGCTGGCACCGAGAAGATCGTCCAGTTTCTGGCGCAGGAGATCTCCCCCAACACCTACCTCAACCTGATGGATCAATACCGACCCGCCTACAAAGCCAACCAATATCCACAATTGAATCGTCCCATCACGCGCGAGGAGTATCAGACAGCCGTCCGGTTGGCGCATGAAGCCGGACTGTATCGCCTGGATGAGCGTCGCCCGGCAGCCTGGTTTTTCAGGCTGTAGCACCAACGCCGGAGGTTTTACTGGTATACTTCCTCTGCCCGTCCCTATCAATCGTATCTTGACCTTTATTGTTAGCTATTCGAGGTTGCCAATGGAACTGGAAGAAAAATTAAAATCTCTGCGGGAAATACTGACCTCCATGGGCAGTGTTGCGGTGGCATATTCCGGCGGGGTTGATAGCACTTATCTCTTGAAAGTCGCCCATGATTGCCTTGGAGAACAAGTGGTAGCCCTTACCGCTGTCTCAGCCAGCCTGCCGGCGCACGAACTGGCGGAGGCGCAACAGATCGCCCGCCTGATCAACGCCCGCCACGTGCTGATTGACAGCCGCGAGACAGAAGATCCCCGTTACCTGGCGAACACGACTGCCCGTTGCTACTTTTGTAAATCTATCGTTTACGAAGATTTGATCAAATACGCGCATGACCATGGGTATGCCTGGATTGTGGACGGCAGCAATCTGGACGATATGGATGACTATCGCCCCGGTCGCAGGGCAGCCAGCGAGCATGGCATCCGTAGCCC
>FWPV01013046.1_pt1 | contig 12595 bp, 8 predicted proteins | sample 2228371 | NCBI WGS metagenome assembly FWPV01 (sample SAMEA103939776, study PRJEB20133) | metagenome | reverse complement strand
GCACGCGCTGCGCATCGGGCCGATGCTGCGCACCTACGTCGAGGTCGCGCGTTCGCCGGCGTTTCGCGCGTACACCCTGTCGGCCGCCGCGACCTACGCGGGGCTGTTCGCGTTCATCTCCGGCTCGTCGTTCGTGCTGATCCGCGTGCTCGGCGTCTCGGTGAAGATCGGCAGCACCCTTCCAGTCCTGGGTCGGGCCTTCGTGCTGGATCAGGGCAACCGATCGGCGGTGGTGTTCCTGTACGCGGCTTCAGCGTTTGTGTTCGGAGGGGCGTGGGCGGCGAGGCCGCCGCGGTATTTGTTCTCGGTTGGGGTGGTGGCGGTTGGGGTGGTGTCGGCGTCGCTGATGGTGCGTCCCTTCCTGTATGCGGCGGTGTTCCTCGAGTTGGCCGCGATGGGCGGCGTGTTGATCCTGGTCTACCCGCAGCATCCTTCGCCGCGAGGAGCGCTGCGGCTGGTTTCGCTGTACACCCTGGCCATGATCGCCATCCTTCTAGCGGGGTGGATGCTCGACAACCTCGGCGTGGGTCGGGGCGCTCCGGACCTGGCGCGGCGAACCGCCTTGCTGCTCGCGGTGGGCCTGGGAGTCGTGCTGGCGGTGCCGCCCTTCCACCACTGGCTGCCGGCGGCAGCGGACGAGACGCACGTCTACGGCCTGGCGTTCGTGGCCATCCTGCTGCAGAGCGCGGGCGTGTTCTTCGTCCTGAAGTTCCTGGACAGCTATGAATGGCTGCGCTCCGAAGCGGCGTTCTTCGCCGGGATGAGAGTCGTGGGTGCGGCGACGATCCTATTCGCTGGGCTGGCGGCGCTCTCGCAGAGGTTACTGCCGCGCATGCTGGCCTACACGGTGCTGGCCGGCTACGGAGTGACGCTCGTCGCCATCGGAACGCAGACCGCACGTGGCTATCAGGCGGCGATGGGGCTGGTCGGGGCGCATGCGATCGGATTCGCGGTGAGCGCCTTGGGCCTGGTGACTTTGCTGCGCGGCGAGGGGTCGGATGCGTCGGGACTGCGGGGGGCGGGCGGACGCGCGCCTCTCGCCGCGGCGGCTGCCCTGATCGGGATCCTGACGGTTGGGGGATTCCCCCTGACGGCGGGCTTCCCGACGCGTTGGGCTCTGCTGCCGATCCTGGCGAGCGCAGAAGGATGGGTTCGGGGTGCGGTGATCTTCAATGTCCTGGCGGTGGGCGCGGGTGCGGTTGTGTGGCTGCGCCGCTTCTTGCGCGCCGAGGGTGGGCCTGAGGCCGGGCCCGTGCCGTTCGGCGAGTCGGCTTTCCTGGCGGGCGGCATCGCGCTGTGTCTGTTCCTCGGAGTCTTCCCGCAGGTGCTGGCCTCGGTCTTCCTGGCCGTGCGCGGCCTCTCGAACCTCGTGCCCTGAAGGGGGAGGGGGGGCCGCATGCTATAATGGCCGCGCATCCTGGGAGACGCGAGGATGAAGCCCGAGCAGGCCGAGCATCGACTGGATTGGCTGGATGAGCAGCGGCGAAAGGACGCCGAGCGAATCCAGCGCCTGGAGCAGCGGCTCGCGATGCTGGAAGAGAGCACCGCGAAGAGCGCCAGCCAGGTGAAGGAGCTGGCTGCGGAGAACGCTCGGCTCTCGGCTCTGGCTGCGCGCATATCCCAATTCGACGAGGCCCTGAGCAGACATCGTCAGGAAGTGGCCCGGCTGCTGGACGAGGCCGAGAACACGCGCTCGTCGAAGGAGAAGCTGCTCGAGCAGGCGCGCAAGCGGGATCAGGCGGACGTGGCGAGATCGATCGCGCAGCTCCAGGATGATCTCCATGGGCTGGCAGAGCTGCGGCACGTGCTCGAGGCGCGGCGGGAGGAAGAAGTCCGCTTGACCCGAACGCTGGATGGCCTTGCGAAGGGCCTCGACGACTTGCGTGCTCGACAGGACGACCAGACGCGCTGGATGACTTCGTTCGAAGAGGCGCGCAAGCAGGAAGGCAAGCGCATCGCCGAACTCCAGGGGGACCTGACCGATCTGAGGCTGAGACTGGAGGCGACGCGCGGCGCCGTCGACACGGTTGAGGATCGCGTTCGTCGCCTCGAAGTGCGCACGGCTGAGATCAGCGCCGGGGAAGCCGAGCGGCGGGAGGCGCTGACCGTGTGGATGGAGCAGCAGAACCTGCGGCAGGTCGAGTTCGAGCGGGAGGCGAAGGAGCAGAGTCGACGCTTCGAGGCGTTCGAGAAGATGGCGCTCGAGCTGGAGCAGCGCATGATCGCCTATGACGAGACCTACCGCGGCCTGCGTCAGCAGCGGGAGGAGTTGGATGCCCTGCTCGAGCGGCTCGAGAGGAGGATTGGCGAGATCAGCGAGATGCAGCGGCTGGCAGAGGACCGCGCCCGGCAGGAGTGGGCGGCCTTCCTAGCCGATGAACAGAAGCGCTGGAACACCGAGAGGCTGACGCGCGATGAGCAGTGGCGAGAGCACACCCGCCTTCACGAACGACTGGCCGCGGATATCGAGAGCCTAAACACGGGGATGGAGACCGCTCTGCGTTCGCTGGCTGAGTTGAGCGGGAGCACGCAGCAGCGGCTCTCCGTGCTGCTGGCTCTGCTCAGGGATTGGGCGGCCGAGTCTCAGGGTCAGTCGGAAACCCTTCGCTGAACCCTCGGAGCAGCGCTCACACCTGGTCATGCGTGTCATTGGGACTGCAGGTCACGTCGATCACGGCAAGTCCACCCTGATCCACGCTCTCACCGGGATCAACCCCGACCGCCTGCGCGAAGAGCAGGAGCGCCAGATGACGATCGACCTCGGCTTCGCCTGGATGCAGCTTCCGGGCGGGGAAGAGGTGGGCTTCGTCGATGTGCCCGGCCACCGCGACTTCATCGAGAACATGCTGGCGGGGGTGACGGGCATCGATGCCGCTCTGCTTGTCGTCGCCGCCGATGAGGGGGTCATGCCGCAGACGCGCGAGCACGTGGCCATCCTCGACCTGCTGGAAGTGCGTCACGGCGTCGTGGCGCTGACGAAGTGCGACCTGGTCGATGATCCGGCATGGCTCCAGCTCGTCGGCGAGGATGTCCGTGCGCTGCTGAAGGGCACGCCGCTGGCCGAGGCCCCCCTCGTTCATGTCTCGGGCGCGAAGCGACAGGGGCTGGACGAGCTGGCCAGAGCGCTGGAGCGCGCCCTTGAGTCCGTGACGCCCCGACCGGATCGGGGGCGGCCGCGGCTGCCCATTGACCGTGCCTTCACCATCGCCGGCTTCGGGACGGTGGTGACCGGGACCCTCGCTGGGGGCTCTCTGACGGTGGGGGACGACGTCGAGATTCTGCCTTCCGGCCTGTCGGCCCGCATCCGCGGCCTGCAGACCCACAAGCAGAAGGTCCAGAGCGCTGTCCCCGGGAGCCGGACGGCGGCGAATCTGGCGGGAGTAGAGGTGCGCCAACTCCGCCGCGGCGACGTGGTCGTCCGACCGGGGACCTACCGGCCGACGCGGCTGCTGGACGTTCGCTTTCGCATGCTGCCGGAGGCTTCCTCGGCTCTGCGTCACGACCAGGAGGTGAAGGTCTTCCTTGGTTCGGCGCAGCGGCTCGGCCGCGTGCGTGTGCTGGGCGCAGAGGAGGTCGCCCCGAGCGAGACGGCGTGGCTCCAGATCGCACTGGCCGAGCCGCTGGTTGCCGATCGGGGCGACCATTTCATCCTGCGCCGCCCTTCGCCGGGTGAGACGCTGGGCGGGGGACGGGTGGCGGATCCCCATCCGCCGCGCTTGCATCGCCGCCGTGAGCCGGCCATCCTTGAGCGCCTGGAACGCGCTCTGCAGGGTACGCCCGCCGACCGGCTTGCCGAGGCTCTCGCCGGAGGGCTCCCGATCCCGTTGGCCCAGGCCGTGCGGCAGGCTGCGCTGAATGAGGTCGAGGCTCGTCAGGCCATCGCAGACCTGTGGGACCAGGGCCGGCTGGTCTTCCTTGCCGACGACAGTCCCACGCCAACATCCGATGGGCTGGCCATGGAAGGCGGAGCGTGGCAGGCACTGGGCAGGCGAATCCAGGCCTTGCTGACGGTCTACCACGAGGCGCATCCCCTGCGTTTGGGAATGCCGCGGCAGGAACTGCGGAACCGGCTGGGACTGGAGGCGAGAGCCTTTGCAGCCGTAGTGGGCCGTGCGGTCCGGGAGGGCATCGTCTCCGAAGACGGTCCGCGCCTGCTGCTGCCCGGTTGGTCGGTGACGCTGACGGCGCGGCAGCAGGCGGACACGGGGGCGCTTCTGGAGCGCTTTCGCCGGGAGCCGTACGCGACGCCATCGGTGAAGGAATGTGCTGCTGCCGTTGGCGAAGAGGTCCTGGAGTACTTGGTGGAAAGCGGCCGATTGGTACGCCTGTCCGAGGACGTCCTGCTCGAGGCGGAGGCGTATCACCAAGCGGTGGAGGCCGTGCGGCGGCTGATCGAGGAACGGGGTGCGGCGACGGTGGCCGAGGTGCGGGACCGCTTGGCGACGTCGCGCAAGTACGCGTTGGCGCTGATGGAACACCTGGACTCGATCGGGGTGACCGTGCGCGACGGCGACGTCCGGCGCCTGGCGGCAAACGGCTAGAGACCGGCGCGGCGGAGGAGTCTCAGAAGGACCGGAACGCCCACTCCCCGCCCACCATGGTGGCCTCCGGCAGAAGGTCCGCCAGAGCGGTGGGGTGGATGTCGAAGGGGCTGTTGGGCAGGACGAGGAGGTCGGCCCAAGCCCCGGGTGCGAGGCGGCCTTGGACTGCTTCGCGGCCGGCCGCCCAGGCCGCTCCCTTCGTATAGCCAACAAGAGCCTGCATCACATCGAGCGCCTCTTCGGGGACCCAAGGGGTCGCGCCGCCATCTCTGGGTCCCCTAGTGACTGCCGCGTGTATTCCCCAGAACGGGTTTGGGCTCTCCACCGGTGCGTCGGAGCCGAAGGCGAGGACAGCGCCCGACCGGCTCAGGCTGTGCCAGGCGTAGGCGGTGCGGACACGGCTTCCCCAGTAGCGTTCCGCCATGGGCCGGTCGGAGGTGGCGTGGATCGGCTGCATGGAGGCTGTGATCCCCAGCCTGGCGACTCGCGGGATGTCGTCCGGATGGAGGAGCTGCAGGTGCTCCATCCTGTGGCGAGGCTGCTGGAAGCCGTGGCCGGTCTCCCACCTCCGCAGCGCCTCGAAGGCATCGAGCACGACTCGATTGGCCAGGTCGCCGATCGCATGGACTGCGAGGGCCAGGCCCGCACGTGCGGCGCGCTGGCCGAGATCGAGAAGTGAGTCGCGATCGACGAGGAGGAGCCCGCGATTGTGCGCCTCACCCTCATAGGGCTCGAGCATGGCGGCGGTGCGTGGGCCGAGGGCGCCGTCGGAGAAGACCTTGAGGTTGCCGATCCACAGCCAGTCGTCGCCGAAGCCCGTGCGCAGCCCGAGATCGAGGCAGGAGGCCAGGTGGTCCACAGGGATGTGCTTGACGACGCGCAGCATCAGCAAGCCGCGCTCCCTGAGAGTCTGGAGGGCCTGGAACACGTCCGGGCCGTCGAAGTCGTGGACGGCAGTGAGGCCGAGACGCAGCAGGTCGTTCTGGACGCGAAGCAGTTGCTCGATGCGGCGCTCGCTACCGGGAGGTGGGATGACCGCCGACACCAGGCGCATGGCAGCCTCGAACAGGATTCCGCTCGGCCTGCCGTCGTCCAGTCGACCGATCCGGCCGCCGACGGGATCCGGTGTCGCGGCCGTGATGCGGGCGCACGCCAGGGCTCGGGAGTTGGCCCACGCCGCGTGGAGCGACTTGGCCGTCAGGTAGGTGGGATGATCCGGGGCGGCCGCGTCCAACTCCGCCGCGGTTCCAAATCCCTCCCACTCGTTTTGATCCCAGCCGTGCCCGAGGATCCACTCGCCGGGTGCTGTGGCGGCGGCCCTTTCCCGCACGCGCTGCAGGCACTCGGCCTTGGTCGCGGTCGAGCAGTCGACCAGGTCGAGCGCGGCGGCAAGCTGGCCGAGGTGCAGATGCGCGTCGATCAGGCCCGGCAAGACCGCCCGACCCTGCAGGTCGATCATCTCGGTGCGCGGACCGCGCCACTGCTCGACCTGCGAGCGAAGCCCCACCGCGAGGATCTCGCCGCGCCCAACCGCCACAGCCTCGGCCCTGGGATGCGCGGCATCCAGCGTGAGGATCGGACCGCCAAAGAGGATGGACTTGGCCGTCTCGCTCATGCCTCAGAGCTCCGGGGCCCGGATGGCGCGTGCTCAGCGGGGGTCAGGCCAGGCCCAGGGCGCGGCCGAGCACCTGCGCTGGATGCAGGACGGGGAGTTTCGTATGTCCTGCGATCCACCAGCGGCATGTCTCGGAGTCGCTGACGACAAGATCCGCCCCGACCTTCTCAATCTGCCGGAACAGGCCTTCGCCGACGCCTCGGGCCACCTCGTATTTCTCTCGCTTCATGCCGTACGTGCCGGCCACGCCGCAGCACTCCGATTCGGAGAACGCAAGCTCAAGCTGTGGGATGCGGCGCAGCACGTGCAGCGCCGGAGCGCCGATGCCGTGGGCTTTGAGCTGGCACGGCGCGTGGTAGAGGGCGCGCGCCTGCACCGGGCCGAGGGCAAGGCGCTCGAGAGGTTCGCGAAGCTGGGTGGTCAGGAACTCGAAGAAGTCGAACGTGTTTTCGGCAACGGTCTCGACGTCGTCTCCGCTCAGCTCGAGGATGTGGCGGTAGTCGTGCTTGAGCGAGAGGGTACACGAGGTCGATGTGCCGACGATCGGGATTCCTTCTCGGGCGAAGGGGAGCAGCCAGGCCACGTTGGTGCGCGCGTGGCGGCGGGCAGCCTCGAACAGACCGTTGGACTGCAGCGGCAGGCCGCAGCACACCTGCGGCGGGACGACGACCTGGCAGCCCAGCAGTTCGAGGATCGAGATGGCCAGCTCTCCCAGCTCCGGCTCGTAGTAGTTCGTCCCGCAGCCGTGGAAGAAAGCCACGAGCAGGCCCGTGCGGGCCTCCGGGGGCCGGTCGCACCATCGATCGCGGACTCGGCGGCGGAAGGTGCGGCGCACGAAGGCGGGCATCGGCGCGTGCCGGCTGATCCCCAGCGTCGTCTCCATCGCCCAGCGCACGGGGGCCAAGCGCAGAGCGAGGTTGGCGAGAGGTGCGAGCGGCGTACCAAGCCTCCCCAGGAGATCCGTCCGCGAGATCAGTTGGTCGCGCAAAGGGGCGCGCCCCTCGTTGACCAGGCGGGCCTTGGCCTGGATGTTGATCTCGGCCACCGCAACGCCGTGGGGGCAGACGCGGGAGCACGTCCCGCAGCCCGAGCACCACGTCACACTGCGGTCGGGCAGGGGGAGGCGCGGGTGGCGGAAGCGTTCTGCTTGGGGCCCAACGGCCTTCGGGCCCGGGAAGAGGTCGGTGACAGCTGCGACCGGGCATGCAGCCGTGCAGATGTTGCACTTCAGGCAGAGGTCCGCGGAGAGGGCAGGACGGCTCATGTCAGCGCCATCTCCACGGCGCGATAGGCGGTCGCCAGATCGATGCCCTGGCGGGAGCCTTCGCGGCTGCGGTCGGCGCCGCTCAGGATGCCTCCCGCCGCGTACACGTTCTCGAAGGCGGGTTCGCCGCGGGCATCCAGCGGCCGCATCCGCTCGTCGACGCGCAGGCCCGCCAGCGCGTACGGCTGCGGTGCGAACGGCGTTTCCGCGACCCAGCGCTCACGGCCTGCCTCGCAGACGACCGGCAGGTCGAAGACCGATTCCTGGACGAGGCCGTCTTGGCGGGCGACAAGGCCGCCGTGGAGGAAGCCTCCGGAGGCGAGGAGGACCGCGCCGGCACGATACAGCCTCGGCCCTCCGGCCGTCAGCGCGACCACACCGCTCACTCGCCGCCCCCCGCTTGGGCCGTCGGCCCGCCCCACGCCTCGAGAACCCTCGATCAGGGTGCACCCTGCGGCGAGGGCGGCTCGGCGCAGCATGCGTTCGAGCCGCAGGCCTGGGACCGAGGGCGGGAGGGTCGGAATCTCGAACAGCCGAACTCCAAGTCGGGCCTCCAAGTCGGTCAAGGCTCGCTGGGGCTGTTCGAGACCGAGCACGGCAGGCAGGCCGAGGCGAACGACGCCTTTCAGGCGGGGCTTCCATGCGCGGGCGAGCTCGGCGCGGAAGCCTGGATCGTCGAAGAGGCGGGCCAGATCGGTGGCGTAGGCGTCGCGGTGCCTCGGCGCGTGCATGAGCGGCAGTTCGAGGGGTTGGCCAACGGGCATTCCCTGTGCGCGCAGCCGGCCGGTGACGAGAGGCGCGTGGAAGTCGCGGAAGGCTTCGAGGCCAGCGATGGTGCAGGGGTCGCGGTTGGAGGTCTCGCCGGCGGTCATGGTGCGCGGCGCCAGGGTTGTTGCGTGCAGCGCGCCGAGGGGGGTGGGGAGGCGGAGCACGCTGTCGCTCGTCCCCTGATACTCGAGATCACCGCCCGCAGCGATCTCCTTCAGGACGTTGAGGGCGGCCTCGATCGTCTCCTTGCCAACGAGCGAGTACGGATGCGTCGGGTGCAGACGGCGCAGCCCCTCCGGCAGAGGCGTGTCGCCCAGGACGTCGATGCATCCGTGGGACAGCTCGAGCCCGCCGCGCCCGTGGCAGATGACCGTCACTCGTGCGCCGCGCCGAGCGGCGAGCGCCGCGCCAAACAGCCCTGTCAGGCCCGCCCCGACGATCACGAGGTCGTCCATGGCCCTCCTGCGTCCGGCGACAGCCCCAGGAGTTCGAGGTAGAGGCGGCGGTCGAGTTCGAGCTGGCGCAAGGACTGGCCCCATGCCACGGGACGCATGCCGCGCCAGCGCTCACAGGCGAAGTCGGCCAGCCACCTGTCGGGCGAGTCAACCCTTCCCAGGGACGCGGCGAGCGCGGCGGCGCGGTAGCCGCAGAAGCCCGCCTGACACGGCCCCATGCCGAGGCGCAGATCGCGGCGCACGTCGTCGAGTTCGGCGACGTCCGGGGATTGGAGGGCGGCCTCCAGGTCGCGGCGGGTGACCATCTCGCACTCGCAGTAGACCTGCGGAGGTGAATCGCCTCTGGCCGCGTCGAGGCGGCGCCAGCGGCCGGGCAAGACGGAGTGCTGCTTCTCCTCCGGTTCGAGAGGCGTCTCCGCGGTGCGGCACGCTGCGGCCACGCCAAGACGCCGGCACACCACGTCGACGGTCTGCTCCGCCATCAGGCGGAAGGTGGTCAGTTTGCCGCCGATGACGCTGACCATGCCTTCGAGTCCGTCGCGGTCCGCGTGGTCGAGGATGGTGTGGGCGCGCGGCAGCGTGCGCGGCTGATCCGGCGCGGCGGCAGGGGGCCGGTAGAGCGGTCGGACGCCGGCCCAGGCGCGCAGCAGGCGGCGCGAGGAAAGGCCGGGGAGCAGGACCTCGCCCTCGGCCAGGAGCAGATCGACCTCCCATGGCTCGATGGTCAGGCTGGTCGGCTCGGGGACGGGGACGTCGGTCGTTCCCAGGACCGCGACGGTGCCGACGGGGACGATGATGTCGCCGTCGGAGGGAGGCTTGAGGCGGTTGATGACGGTGTGAACCATGCGCTCGGCCAGTGCGACCATGGTGCCCTTGCTGAGGGCGATCGGCAGGTCGAGACCGGCCATGGCGGCGACCTGCCGCGACCACGGACCCGCAGCGTTGACGACCATCTCGACGCCCAGGGTGCGCTCCTGCCCGTCGACGGTGGAGGTGATGACGGCGGCCTGCACGCGGCCTTGGTGAAGGAGGAGGCGGTCGAGGCGGTGGCGGAGCCAGAGCTGGCCGCCTGCGGCGCGAAGGGCGCGGCCGAGCGAGTGCAGCAAGTCGAAGGAGTCCATCGAGGCGTCGCGGACGGCGAAGGCGCGAGCCATGGCGGGATCGAGGGCTGGCTCGCGGCGGAGGGCGTCGGCGGGCTCCAGGGGCTCGGCCGTGACGCCGGTGCGGCGGCAGGCGTCATACCAGCGATCGGGGAAATCTGGAGGGTCGGTAGGGGAGGCGATGAACAGGCCTCCCGTGTCCTCGATGGTGTGGGGCGCGATGCGGCGGAGGGTGATGTTCTCTCGGGCGCAGTCCGTGGCGGAGGGTGGGTCTGAGATGACGTAGCGGCCGCCCGAGTGGAGCAGGCCGTGGTAGCGTCCGGAGGTGCCCTGGCCGAGGTCGCCCTGTTCGATGACGACGACCTTGAGGCCGCGCAGGCAGGCGTCCCAGGCGATTCCGAGGCCGGTGGCACCGCCGCCGACGACGAGGAGTTGGGTGGCGAGGGCGGTCATGTAGGGATGATTGTGCCACAGAAGGGCATGGTGTCCAGGGTGCAGTCAGAGGGGTTGGGTGGGGGCCTCTGCCTTGCGTTCGCTCTCCAGGTCGCGCACGAAGACGAGGGAGGTTTCGATCTGTTCGTAGCCGAGGGCGACGAAGAAGGCGTGGGCTTCGGTGACGACGACGTTGGTGCGGAGGATGAGGCGGGAGCGGCCCGATTCGCGTGCCCAGATTTCGGCGGCGGTGACGAGGCGGCGGCCGACGCCCCTGCGGCGGAAGGCCGGGTCGACGGCGATGGCGACGACTTCGGCGGATTCTTCCGAGAAGAGGTCGCGCACGATGCGAATATGCGCATAGCCAATAAGGGCGTCTCCCATCACTGCGAGCAGCAGCCTGTCCTCCCGCGGCAGGGCCTCAAGGCGGCGGCGTGTGTCGGCCGGGGTGGAGGGGAAGCCGAGGCGGCGGTTCAGGTCGGAGATCTGGCGGATGTAGTCCTCGGGAGGGTGAAGGGTGCGGACAATCTGGAAGTCCATCGCGTGCCCTCCTTCGGGGCGCTCCGAGTGGAGGCGTCAGGCCTTGGCCCACTCCAGCGACCGCTCCACGGCGCGCTTCCAGGATGCGTAGAGAGCCTGTCGCTCGTCATCGCCCATGCGCGGCAGGTATTCTGCCTCGACACGCCACAGGCGCGCAATCTCTTCGGTGGACGGCCACACGCCGACCGCCAGGCCTGCCAGGTAGGCGGCTCCTAGCGCGGTGGTCTCGCTGACCACGGGTCGCTGCACCGGCACGCCCAAGATGTCCGCCTGGAACTGCATGAGAAGGTCGTTCTTGGCCGCGCCGCCGTCGACGCGCAGCGCCTGCAGCTCGATGGACGCGTCCTGCCGCATGGCTTCGAGGACGTCGCGCGACTGGTAGGCGATGGCCTCGAGCGTTGCCCGCGCCAGGTGGCCTGCCGTGGCGCCGCGCGTCAGGCCGAGGATGGTGCCGCGCGCGTAGGCGTCCCAGTAGGGCGCGCCGAGGCCGACGAAGGCCGGGACCAGGTAAACGCCCCCGTTGTCGGGGACGCTGCGCGCCAGGTCTTCCACCTGGCGGCTCTCGCGAATCAACCCGAGGCCGTCGCGCAGCCACTGCACCGCCGCGCCGGCGATGAAGACGCTGCCCTCGAGGCAGTAGATCGCGGCGTCGCGGTCGGAGAGACCCCAGCCGATCGTGGTGAGCAGTCCGGAGGGCGAATCGACGGCGCGTCTGCCGGTGTTCAGCAAGAGGAAGCAGCCGGTGCCGTAGGTGTTCTTCGCCATCCCGGGGGCGAAGCAAGCCTGGCCGAACGTAGCTGCCTGCTGGTCACCGGCGTCGGCAGCCAGGGGAACGGGCGCTCCAAGGACATCGGCTGCGGTCGTCCCGTAGACGGCCGAGGACGGTCGGACCTCGGGCAGGATGGCCGCCGGGATGTTGAGGTGCTCGAGGATGTCCGCGTCCCACGTCAGGGTGTGGATGTTGAAGAGCAGCGTGCGGGAGGCGTTCGAGACATCGGTGAGGTGGAGTTCGCCGCCCGACAGTCGCCAGAGCAGGAAGGTGTCGATGGTACCGAAGGCCAATTCTCCCCTTTCGGCCCGCCTGCGCGCGTCGGGAACGTTGTCGAGGAGCCAGGCGAGCTTGGTGCCGGAGAAGTAGGCGTCGGTGACGAGGCCGGTCTTGGCGCGGATGACCTGGTCGAAACCTTCGGCCCGCAGGCGATCGCACAGGGGAGCCGTTCGGCGGCACTGCCAGACGATGGCGTTGTGGACGGGTTTGCCGGAACGACGGTCCCACAGGACGGTCGTCTCGCGCTGGTTGGTGACGCCGATGGCGGCGACGTCCGCGGCACGCAGTCCTGCCTTCTGCAGGGCCGCCTTTGCCGTCTCGACCTGCGTGCTCCAGATTGCCTCGGGGTCGTGTTCCACCCAACCCGGCTGCGGGTAGATCTGGGGGAACTCCTGCTGAGCGGTGGAGACCACCTGGCCCTCGGCGTCGAAGACGATGGCCCGGGAGGAGGTGGTTCCCTGGTCGAGAGAGAGGATGAAGTCCGCCACGGCATGTCACTCCAAGTTGAGATGAGGGGATGGGGTCGCGGGCACGATGCGGGAGCCGATGAAGTGCCGCGCCCCCTGGGCAAAGTGCCTGCCTGGCATCGGGCTGCGGCCCGCAGGTTGGACAGTCTCCAGGATGAGAAACCCGTCGGACGTTGCGACGGCCGGCTCGCCGCGCCTGTCGACGACCGTGCCGGGTTCGGGTGCGGCCGCGGCCTCGGCGCGGGCCTTCAGCACGTTGATGCGGCGGCCCTGCCATGTGAAGAAGGCGCCCGGCCACGGGTGGAAGGCCCGGACCCGGCGCTCGAGGTCGGCGGCGCTTTGTGAGAAGTCGATGGCACCATCGG
>FWPV01013045.1_pt1 | contig 12597 bp, 6 predicted proteins | sample 2228371 | NCBI WGS metagenome assembly FWPV01 (sample SAMEA103939776, study PRJEB20133) | metagenome | reverse complement strand
CTGCACGGCCCCATCCTCCCGGTACCGGCTGCAGAGCGGGAGGATGACCTCGGGGGCGCCCTTCATGTAGGCGTTGATCCGGTCTCCTTCGTCGTAGACCGTGGTCATCCGCTTGCGGAGGGAGTTGAACGAGAACTCCCAAACGACGCGGGGAGGCGGGGATTCCAGGATCGGGAGCTGTGCCTTATGGGCGGCGACCACCAGCGCCCCCTCCGTCGGGGAACCGAGAATGCCCGGCGGATCCTGCGTGAGGGTGGCATGGCTGTTGAGGTATACCGCGCGGAGGAGCGCTGTGAGCCCCTCCGAGGATCGGGGATCGACGGTCTGCCCGTCCTGCATGAACTCCCCCACGGGGCGGTAACCCACCCCGCTGACCTGGAACTCCTGCCCCGGGATGTAGATCCGCGTGACCGTCATCTCGTTGCGGGTCAGCGTTCCCGTCTTGTCGGTGGCGATGACCGAGACCGATCCGAGCGTCTCGGATGCGGCCAGGCGGCGGATCAGGACGTTCCTCTGCCGCATCGCCTGCACTCCCAGAGCCAGTGTCAGGGTCACGACGGCCGGCAGCCCCTCCGGGATGACCGCCACCGCCAGGGAGATGCCGATCAGGAACATCTCCAGCAGCTCCCGCTGCTGCAGAATCCCGAGCGCGATCACCAGGGATGCCACGGCAAGAGAGAGCTCCCCCATATTGCGTCCCAGGCGGTCGATCCTCCGCACGAGGGGCGTGGCCTCGTCGGCGGTCGCCTGCGAGAGGTGGGCGATCTTCCCGAACTCCGTCGCCATGCCCGTACTGACCGCGACGCCCAGTCCTCTCCCGTTGGAGACCGTGGTGCCCATGAATGCCATGTTGGCCCGCTCCGCGAGGTTCAGGTCAGGTTCAAGGACCTGCGGGATCTTGTCCACGGGTGCGGACTCCCCGGTGAGAGAGGCCTCGTCGATCTGCAGCGTGGTCGCTTCCAGGAGATAGAGGTCCGCCGGTACCTTCCGCCCCAGCTCCAGCGCCACGATATCCCCCGGCACGATCGTGGTCGCATCGACCTCCTGCTCCTGGCCGTCGCGGATCACGACCGCACGCAGGGTGAGCATCTGCCGCAGCGACTCGATGGCCTGTCCGGCCCGCCACTCCTGTGTGAACCCCAGAACCGCGTTCAGCAGGACGATCCCCAGGATTGCCGCCGCATCGATCACCTCGCCGACGAGCAGGGAGATGGCAACGGCGATGAGAAGGATGAGGATCAGCACGCTCTTGAACTGGCGGACGAAGATCTGGAGTTTCGTCTCCCTCTTCTCACGGACGAACTCGTTTTTACCGTATCGTTCGAGCCGTCTTTCCGCCTCCTCCGCCGTCAGCCCGCTTCGCTGCGTCTGGAGACGCTGCAGCACCTCCGTATCCCCCAGCGCATGCCATGCGACAGCGCGGAGGGAGGGTTCCGCGCTCCGATCGGCCGGCCCCGCCCCGGCCTCGCAGTACTTCTCTTCCCTGCGGCTGTTCATGCCGTCTCCTGCCGTGCGGGCCCCATGAATCCCCTCCACAGGGCAATAGGTTTCGCAGGGCGATAAGGTGTTGGATTCCCGCCGGGTACCCCCGGTCCGGTCAATCCCTCTCTACCCCCCGGCGCCGGTTCGCCGCCGTGCGGAGACCATGCATACAATAATGCTTCGGGACAACGGATGATGAATACCGATAGCATGGCCGATCTCAGCGCGTACAAAATCCCCATTCTTGTCCTGGCGATTGCCGTCTCACTCCTCCTCGAGGTCTTCGTGCACTACGGCCTGGGTATCAACATCATCTTCACGCACTTCTTCTACGTGGTCTTGGTGCTGGCGGGGCTCTGGTATTACCGCAGGGCGGTCTACCTCGCCATCGCCCTGGGCTCCATCCACATCCTGATCGAATACCTGACCAACGGCGCCATCAGCTCGGACGTGCTCATTCGCCCGGCCATGTTCATTGCCGTAGCCTTCGTGGTCGGGTATCTGGCAGAGAACATGGCAGAGGAGCAGAACACCCTGATTCGAACGGTCGTCGACAAAACGCTGAAGTTCCGCCAATCAGCGGCGATCCGAAGCGGCGAGGAGGGAGATGTCCGCAACCACCCTGAGATCACAGCACGGATCCGCTCCCTGCGCAGGGAGCGGAGTCATGCCGACCTGGTTCGCGGGCTGAAGAGCAGCAACCCCGACATCCGCAATACGGCTGCGGAACGGCTGGGGGAGCTGGGTGATCCGCAGGCCGTGAACCTCCTTGCCGAAGCCCTGGACGATCCCGATCCGGGGGTCCGCTGGAAGGCGGCTGAAGCCCTGGGAAAACTCGGAGCCCCGGCGGTGGATCCTCTCCTGATCGCCCTGAGGGGCGGCGACGTCGATGTGCGGTGGAAGGCGGCCGTCGCCCTGGGGGATATCGGAGATCCGCGGGCGATCGCCCCCCTTGCGGATCTGCTGGACGACGAGGACAGGTATGTGCGCACACGGGCCGCCGACGCCCTCGGGCGGATCGGCGGCCCGTCCGAACAGGTGCTGATCCACCTCCTCGCGAGGGGAGGGAAGCTGGAGCGTTGCGGGGCGGCGCTCGGCCTGGGGAAGATCGGCGATCCGGCAGCCGTCGAGGCCCTTCTCGCCGCTCTGGGGGATGCGGATCCCGATGTGCGGGACGCAGCGGTCCGCGCCTTCGGGGAGATCGGTGAACCGGCTGTTGCGCCCCTCATCGGACTGTTGAGAAGTGCGCCGGGGGACATCCGCAGGGAGGCGGTGCGGTCGCTCGTGCAGATCGGGGATCCGGCCGTGGATCGCCTGATCCAGGCTCTGAAAGAGACCGATGCTGCGACACGGGAGGAGGCGTTCCGGGCGCTCGCCGAGATGGAGAACCGCAGGGCGATCGAGGCGCTCCTGTTCGCCCTCACCGAGGAGGACAGCGAGCTCCAGCGGGCAGCCCGCAATGCCCTGATCGGCATCAAGAGGAGCCGCAGGATCTCCTGATCGGTCCCCGCCATCGCCCCGTGCCTCATCCGTGGGCGGCCGTGAACGAGCGATCTCCTCACCGTTTCTGCGATTTTATCCGCAGGAGTTCGTATACGTAGTTTTATTCCGTTCCGATGCCCACCGGTGTACGTGTTCGGGGTCTACAACTCCACATTTTCCCATGAGAGCGGCGTCCTGAAGCTGAAGATCGAGCGGGATGGCGGCGTGATCCGCTACAGACGGGAGTCCCGCGAGGGTCAGGTGGAGAAACTGCTCGCCTCGCTCTCGGGAAGCGTGATTATCAGCCCCGTCGAACCCGTCAACCTCCCTACAGAGGTAGCGAAATATCTTCAGATCGAGTTTCCTCCGCTGATCATCGGTCCGAAGGAGTCGCAGACTGTATACCTCACGTTCCCCCTGGAGATCGGGGTCTTCCTGGCAACCCGGGACTCCCATGAGGTGATCGATGTCTTCTCCTACGAACGGGCCAAGTACACCCTCTACGGTTCGCCGAGATCGGGTGTCATCTGCCGCTGGCATGCGAGCCGGATCCATACGGAGGTGCCCAAGGCCGATCCGCTCCGTGAAGGCGTGCTGGAGCTGCACGTCTCCAACGAGGCGGAGACCTGGGCGGAAGTAGCCTGTGCGGTCTTCACCGCCTTCGGTATCCGGCTCTACTACGACGGTCGGTTCGTCTCCATGGTCGCAAGGATGACGATTCTCTCGAGACTTGTCGCGGAGACGGTTTCTCTCGACCGTCCGCTCTGTCCCGGCATGACCAAGGGGATCGAGCTCTACCGCGAGCGGACCATGCTGCCCGGTATGGAGCGGATCCCCGGCATGGAGAAGGACAAGTTCCTGATGGAGTGGGGCCTGAAATGATCCTGGATGCCGTTGTGTACGGCGATATCACCGTCGGGGATGTCCTGTATGTGGCCGCGATCATCGTCGCCGCACTGATCGTCTCCCGGATCATCACGCTGAACCTGCGGCGGGCGTTGAGCCCCCGGCTGCGAAAGGCTGAGCTGGATATCCTCCTCCGGGCGATCTACTACGGCATCCTCGTCCTTGCCGTGATTGTCGCACTCCCCGCCCTCAATATCGAGCTCTCGGGGCTGCTGGTCGCCGGGGGTATCGTCGGTCTGGTCATCGGTTTTGCCAGCCAGAGCGTGGTCGGCAACCTGGTCTCGGGCATCTTCCTCCTCGTGGAGCACCCGATCGTGATCGGGGACGAGATCGGGATCGGGGATGTACAGGGGACGGTCGAGGATATCCGTTTCCTCTCCACCATCGTGCGCACCTACGACGGCGTTAACGTGCGGATGCCGAACGAGAAGGTCTTCACCTCGAATATCACCAACCTGGTGGCGAATCCTGCGCGGCGGATCGAGTACACTGTCGGGATCAGCTACGCCAGCGACATCCAGAGGGCAGTGCAGGTGATTGCAGGCGTTCTGGAGGAGTATCCGCTGGTGCTGAAGCGCCCATCGCCGGACGTCTTCGTCCAGAAACTCGGGGACAGCTCCGTGGAGATCGTGGTGCGGTTCTGGGCACCGACCCGGGTGTTCTTCGGGGTCCGCAAAGAGATGCTCCAGAGAATCAAGTTAGCGCTGGATGCAAATGGAATCGAGATCCCGTTCCCGCAGCGGGTGGTCTGGTTCCGCAACTCCCCGAATCCCGCCGCTTCAGGGCCGCAGGAGCCGGATCTCACGGGCAGAACCGGGGATTATAAATGATTGCGCGGTTACAGATCGGAGGATGAACGAGATGAAGGAGAGGCCACGCCCCACTGCCGTTGACCTCGCGGCAAGCCCGGACCCGCAGGAGCTGATCGACGCGTTGCAGAGGGACGACCTGGACGTGCGGAGGACCTCCGAGCGGAGGCTCGCCGAGCTGGGAGCGGCGGCGATCCCGCCTCTCATCGAGGCGCTCAGGCGCGAGCGGAACCGGGAGGTTCTCTGGTACCTCGCCCGCGCGCTGGCCCGCATCGGGGAGCCCGCGGTGAAGCCTCTCATGGATGTGCTGTCAGCCGAGAGAGATGTCACGGTGCGCAGGTATGCCGCCGCTTCCCTGGCCACTATCGGGCGGGTAGCGGTCCCGCCCCTGGTCGGTGCGCTCACCTCCCCCGACAGGGAGGTGCGGCGGTTCGCCAGTACAGCCCTCATCACCATGGGCGAGCCGGCAGTGGAGCCGATCATCGAGATGATCAAGGAGAGCGATCCCGAAGTGCAGAGGATCCTGGAGCTGATCCTGATGCGGATCGACGATGCCGGACAGAGGGCGCTCGAGTCCCTGTACAGCATGGACTTCAGCCGGCGGCAGGAGGAGAGGAGAGGCGGCTAGGCGAGCGCCGCCCGCGTAAGGCCTCTCGAGAATGCCATTTTATGCCTGCTGCCCGACGGGCAGCAAGCCCCTCCGATCCGGAGAGCGATACCCGAGGTCAGCGTCGCAGGGGACCCGGCCCCGTTTCCTGCATCCCGCCCCTCCATCGCGATTCGATCGCTTCCGACAGGCAGACGTCCCCGCACCATCGCCGCCAGAGGGGGAATTTCACCTCCGGGAATGCAGATTCCCGTGCCGTATGCGATGGCGATAGCATCGCATGATACACCGAGGGGGTCACCCGCGGAATTGTTCCAATCCCGCGGCAGGACAGACTATCAGGGTCTCCTGATCCGGCTCCTGCGGGGCACGACCACGGTTGGAACGGAATGTGCTCTATTCTGGAGGACTGCAGATTCGTTGATCGATCCATCGACCACTGCCCGATCTACCGCATCGGAGGGGGCGCAATCCCCGTTCCCCCACCCCTGCTGGTACGTCATATTCCGGCAGGGAAGTGACTATCCTGTGTCCAACGATAAATGAACAAATCCCATCTCCGTGTCGGCCGGCAACGGTCCCACCTGTCCTTCCGCCCATCCAGCATTCGCTCCCGCTGGCGATGCGATCGCAATCGTAGGGAGAAGGGGATGAGCTTTATATTCATCACCTTGCCCGTGTCGTCCCATGAGAGAAGATGCCATGGGGGCAGTGCCATCCCCAGCGCAGGTTGCGCCACGGTCTCTCCTGCGATGCGGCGATCCGTTCCCCTCGTCTCCTGTGCGCGGGACGAGCTCGGCAACAGGATGGGGAGCTTCTCCCCCTCCCTGGTGCCATCCGCCGGGATGCATCCCCCTCGCCGTTAGATTCGAGCCGGAATTCGGCATGCACCTGTCACCCCCCGCAACTCTTATCCCCTCCCTCTGCCATCCCCACTTCAGTCAAACCGGCTGCATGGCATCGTCCGCGCTGCCTCGAACCAGCAGGCACAAATCCCGCCATGACCATTGTGATCCGTATGGAGGTCTCACCCGCTGCCCGCATGTACTTCGAGAGGCTGGAGTCTGCCCTGAACGCCGCCATTGCCGTGGCAAAGGAGGCCCGCACCCGCGGACTCGATCCCCGGACGGAGGTCGAGGTGCCCGTCGCCAACGATATCGCGGACCGGGTGGAGGCGCTGCTGGGCATCCCGGGCGTGGCAGAGAGCATCCGCCAGCGCGAACGGCAGGGGCTCTCCCGCGAGGAGGTGGCGCTCGCCGCGAGCGACGACTTCATACAGCGGAAGTACGGGGAGCGGAGCCGGGAGGAGATCCTGGAGCACGCCATCCGCACCGCGATGGCGCTTCTGACAGAAGGTGTGGTCGCGGCGCCCACCGAGGGGATCGCCAAGGTGGGCATCGGCAAGAACGACGACGGTTCGGAGTACCTGAAGATCTACTACGCCGGGCCGATCAGAAGCGCCGGCGGGACTGCCCAGGCGCTCTCGGTGCTGGTGGGCGACTACGTCCGCCGCGCCATCGGGATCGACCGCTACAAGCCTCACCCGGACGAGGTGGAGCGCTACATCGAGGAGATCCGTCAGTACAATTCCCGTCAGAGCCTCCAGTACATGCCGAACGACGACGAGATCCGTCTCATCGTCAACAACTGCCCGGTCTGCATCGACGGCGAGGCCACGGAGGACGAGGAGGTGAGCGGCTACCGCAACCTGCCCCGGGTCGAGACCAATGCGATCCGGGGAGGCATGGCGCTCGTCCTGGCCGAAGGGCTCGCTCTCAAGGCCCCCAAGGTGCAGAAGTACACAAGGAAGCTGAACATGGACGGCTGGGACTGGCTGGACAGGCTGGCGGGCGCCGGTAAGAAGGGCGGCGACGAGGGCGGCGGCATCAAGCCCCGTGACAAGTACCTCCGCGATCTCATCGGCGGACGCCCGGTCTTCGCCCACCCCATGCGCAGGGGCGGATTCCGCCTCCGCTACGGACGCTCCCGCAACAGCGGTTTCGCGGCCGCGGGGCTGAACCCCGCCACGATGATCCTCCTGGGGCGGTTCCTCGCCGTGGGAACCCAGATGAAGGTGGAGCGGCCGGGGAAGGCGGCCGGCATCGTCCCGGTGGACTCGATCCAGGGGCCGACAGTGCGGCTCAAGGGCGGCAGCGTGCTGCGGATCGATCACGCGGCCCTCGCCGAGGAGCTCTACGATCAGGTGGAGTCGATCCTGGACGTGGGCGAGATCCTGATCAGCTACGGGGAGTTCCTGGAGAACAACCATCCCCTCGTGCCCTCCGCCTACTGCGAGGAGTGGTGGCAGCAGGAAGGGGGTGCCGGGCATCCTGCCGACGAGCTGGAGGCGATCGAGCTCGCCCTCGGCGGCGCATACCTGCACCCGGACTATACCTACCTCTGGGACGATGTGGCGCCGGAGGCGATCCTCCGCCTGTCCGAGTTCGTATCGCAGCGGGGAGCGATCCGCGACGGGGCGCTCGTCCTCCCGTTGGACCCGGAGCAGAAACGGGTGCTCGAGGACCTGCTCGTCCCGCATGCGGTGCAGGGGGATACGATCGTGCTGCGGGAGCACCTGGTCCTCCTCGCCTGCCTGGGGCTCACCCTGCAACTCACACGGCGGGACACCGGCGAGGCGCCGCCGGGAGACGGTCTCGCCCTGGCGATGCACCTCTCCGGCCTGCGGATGCGGTCGCGGGCCGGCACACGGATCGGCGGGAGGATGGGGCGGCCGGGGAAGTCCAAGCCCCGCGAGATGAGTCCGCCGCCGCACTCTCTCTTCCCGCTGGGAGATGCCGGGGGGTCCCGCCGGTCGTTCCAGGAGGCGTCCTCGAAGAAGATCCGCACCCGCAAGGACGCCGGATTCGCCGAGATCAACGGGATGATCGAGATCGAGGTGGGCGAACGGCGCTGTACTGCCTGCGGAAAGACGACCTTCAAGAACCGCTGCGACTGCGGAGGCCACACGCTCCCGGTCTTCCGCTGCACCCGCTGCAGCCAGGAGACGAGCCAGCCCCTCTGCCCCCGCTGCAGTGTGCCGACGGTCTGCGCGCAGAAAGAGAGAGGCGGCAGCAAGGTTCAGATAAACGTGAAAGAGGAGTACGCCGCGGCGCTGGAGAGGCTCGGCATGCGGGACGGGGATATCGCGCTCCTGAAGGGTGTCAGGGGCGTGATCTCCCGCGAGAAGGCGGTGGAGCCGATCGAGAAGGGGATCCTGCGGGCGAAGAGTGAACTCTTCGTCTTCAAGGACGGCACCATCCGCTACGACATGATCGATCTCCCGCTCACCCATTTCCGCCCGGCGGAGGTGGGCGTGACCGTGGAGAGGCTGCGGGAGCTCGGCTACGAGCGGGACTGCAAGGGGCAGGAGCTCGTGGACGACCGGCAGGTGCTCGAGCTCCGCACCCAGGACATCCTCATCTCCGAGAAGTGCGCCGAGTACCTGGTGAAGGTCGCCCGGTTCATGGACGAGCTACTGGAGAAGGTATACGGTCTGCCGCCCTTCTACAACGTCCGCACGAGAGACGACCTCGTCGGGCATCTCCTGGTGGGGCTCGCCCCCCATACCAGCGCCGGCGTGCTCGCGCGGCTGGTGGGCTTCTCGCGGGCGAACGTCGGCTACGCCCACCCCTTCTTCCACGCGGCGAAGCGCCGCAACTGCTTCTTCGGCGATACGGTGGTCCCGGTCTTCGACGGCAAGCAGTGGATCGACCTGCCGATCCGCCAGCTGGTCCTGGAGAACTTCGATGTAAGCCGCCCGGAACTCGACCGCCTGGGCACCTACGCCTCCCCGCCGCATCGCCTGATATACGTGCGGGCGGTCGACTCCCAGGGGACCATGCACCTGCGCCGCATCACATCGGTCTCCATCCACAAGGCCCCTCGCGACCTGATCCGCTTCCGTACGGCGCGGGGTAACGAGCTCGTCGTCACCCCGGACCACACGATGCTGGTCTGGGACGTGAACTACCTCCGCAGGGCGATGGCGATGGAGGTGAAGGCGGGCGACAGCGTTCCGGCCTTCAGCGGGGGCGGGGTGATCTCGGACCGCATCGTGGAGAGGGAGATCGTCCCCACCGCCGACCCTTCCGTCTACTGCGTGACGGTGGACAAAGACCACACCCTGGTCGCCAACGGCATCTTCTGCGGGCAGTGCGACGGGGACGAGGACTGCGTGATGCTCCTCCTTGACTGCCTGATCAACTTCTCCCGCTCCTACCTCCCCGAGAACCGCGGCGGCACGATGGATGCCCCGCTGATGATTGCCAGCCGGATCGACCCCTCCGAGATCGACAAGGAGAGCCACAACGTGGACGTCTGCGCCCGCTACCCCCTGGAGCTCTACACGGCGGCGCTGACCTACACCCATCCCCGCGAACTGGAGAAGGAGATCGACCGCGTCGAACGCCGCCTGGGCACGCCGGCTGCCATCGAGGGGTTCCTCTTCACGCACGACACGAGCGACATCTCCGCGGGACCGCTCGAGTCCACCTACACCACGCTCACCACCATGCAGGAGAAGCTCGACGCCGAACTGGCGCTGGCGGAGAAGATCCGGGCCGTGGACGTGGACGACGTCGCGGAGCGGGTTCTGCACACCCATTTCCTCCGCGACCTCGTCGGCAACCTGCGGGCCTTCACCGCCCAGTCCGTCCGCTGCACCAAGTGCAACAGCAAGTACCGCCGCGTGCCCCTGGCGGGCAAGTGCATCCGCTGCGGAGGGAACATCATCCCCACGGTCCACGAGGCCTCGGTGAAGAAGTACCTGGAGGTCTCCCGCCGCCTCTGCGATACCTACAACGTTTCGAACTACACCAAACAGAGGATCGACCTGCTGGAGCGGGCCATCCTCTCCACCTTCGGCATCCCCAGGGAGCAGCAGATGGGGCTCGCGGACTTCCTGTGACCGCGGAGATCGGCAGCACGCCGGTTCGGCTCATGAGAGCAAAAATGAATCATGACACCAGAACGCCGGCTCTCCCTGACAGCAGCCCGCGTTTTTAAAGGGCGATATGCCCCTGCCGAACGGGCCAATACATTCTTGATGCTGCAGTACATAATTAGCTACCGCATCCGTTGCCGGGGATCCAGGGGCGAGAGGCACTCTGGTACCGGTGTCCGGATGACGGCATGTGTTCTATCTCCTGTGCGAGGGTATCTAAGCCAGGCCAACAGAGACGGACTCAAGATCCGTTCCCGAAGGGGTTCGCGGGTTCAAATCCCTCCCCTCGCATCTCTTGTAAGGATTATTGGAGGATTATTGGCAAGAAGAATGGCATCCCAATATCGCCTGCGAGGAGGGTAGATCTGTCAAGTTCGCAGATGCCCATAAGGATTCGAATGGTCAGAATCCATCGATGCCGAACATCTCACACTGATGCGGCCGAACCATGAAAGGATCGCGAACATCCTGTAGCGCGAACGGGTGCGGGATGCTACGGATGTGATGTACCAATATGTACAGGCATCAGAAGGCGAAGATGCCGGAATGGCAGAAAAACAAACGGGTACCCTCTACACCGTGAAGATGGCCAGAGGATCCGTTTCTCCCAGGAAGACCGTGCTTGGATGAAGACCGTCGGTCGAGTGAATGGAGAATAGAAGCGGGCTGATCTGACGGGAGCGGTGAGAGTGGATGATCGATTGGCTCTGGCTGGTAACCCTGGCGTCCCTGATCGGGACGGTTGCCAACATCTACAAGAAGGCCTGGGGATTTCTTCTCTGGCTGTTCACGAGCGCCACCTGGACGGTGGTCGATTACAGGATGGGTAACTACCCGCAGGCGGCCCTCTTCTTCGTCTACATGCTGCTGTCCGTATGGGGGTTGTGGAAGTGGCGTACGGAGACGCAGGATGGAGAGGCGGGGATGTAGGCAAGGCGAAATAATGTCCCATATATCGTCTGCGACGTCGCCTGATAGCGGTCAGGTGAAGTCGAGTGTCGGGCCCCTCCCGACCTGCGACTCCAGCCTGATGTATAATGGATGGGAGAGGATGGAAGCGAAATCCCCTGCGGGCAACGCTCCCATCGATGTCGTTACAGTCAGGGATAGCCGAAGAATGGGTAATAGTCTATGCTTATTGTAATGGCCCCGTTACACCTCATATCCCTTCCCCAATAGGCAATTATCGAAGCGGGTAATTGTTCCATAGGGACTAAAGATTTCAGGATTATTGTTAACGATGTACTCAACCTGTCAGCTGCCTGGCAATTCTCAGCCGAGCAAATCCATGGAAGAAACGGGGCCAACTGAAAACAGTTCCCTGGTATTCCTGTCATACTCCTTTCAGGGGTGAACGTGTTCGAGATTCAATCTCGGTTCAATCGATATCAGGATGCAGTTGCTCCAGGCACACCGCAAAGGCAGGATCGCCCACCTGATGGTCGAGGGGGGTGAAGCGACTGCATGACGATAACGAGCCGTCAGACTGCAGGGTACACGAGATGGATATACTGGTGAATGGACATCTGAATAGATGATCTTGAGCGAAAAGGATAGCGGAGCGTTGTGAAATTCAAATCTCTCGCATGCTCGTTTCACAGCGAACTGTTCGGGCATTCGTTTTGAGAACAATTCAGGATCCCTTTCGAGAACCCCCACCTTCTTCCGCCCTGCATGAGAACTATTCCTGTCGAGCTCCTCATCGCGCTCTCTCGTATTCTCCGGGGAAGGGCCACTCCCACCCCTTCGTGCGATAGAGAGGCTTCTACCTGATATTCACTGTCCGGCATGGGTCGATGGCGCCATCTCCATCTCCGAGGGGGAGGGGGCGGACCTGCAGGGGCTGCGGGGAGGAAAGGAGCATTCCGATCGTCGAGAGGTATCCGCGGGAGATGTGCAAAAATACGCCGAAGAGCTTCTCTACAGAGCCGATATTCTGGGTCTTCGCATACCTTCGGAGACCGCTCAATTTCGTATTCAGGTTTGAGGAGATCCAGGATATCCTTTCCCCAGCGAAGGCAATGCGTCAGCTCTTGTGTCTATTAGATGACTGTGCTCCACGTATTCTCCTCTTCTTGCCACCCCACGATGCAGTGCAGCCTTGTATTGACCGCCCTCGTCGTCTTCCGTTCTCCCGGAGGCTGGCTGAAGCGTGCAGATCTCCGTACGGATGCAGCTCATCTCCGCCACCGCATCCGTTGCGACGGGCTGGACCATGGTCCGGTCCACAAGAAACAGGAACTGTCCAGGAGAGAGCGGTTGCACCGCTGGCTCCCTCTGTCCCGCACGATATCTCCGGTTCTGGATCGGGCAATCCCTTTTGCAAAAGTTTATCACCGTATATAAAGTTGAATACCTGTCATGCAGCA
>FWPV01003598.1_pt1 | contig 12597 bp, 8 predicted proteins | sample 2228371 | NCBI WGS metagenome assembly FWPV01 (sample SAMEA103939776, study PRJEB20133) | metagenome | reverse complement strand
GTTAAATTTGGCAAGTAAGAAAAAATCTTTAGCGTTCTTTATGGCACCACATCTGTCGTAATGGATATAACTATAAAAATAAAAAAGGCGACTCATTTGAATCGCCTTAATTATTTTTATTAAAATTAAACCACTCCCTGATCCATCATTGCATCGGCTACTTTAAGGAAGCCACCGATGTTGGCACCATTAACATAATTGCCCGGAGTTCCAAACCTGTCCGCAATATCAACACAGGTTTTGTGAATGCTGTGCATAATCATTCTTAAGCGATTATCAACTTCTTCGCGTGTCCATCCAAACCGCATACTGTTTTGTGCCATCTCTAAACCTGAAACTGCTACACCACCTGCATTGGCCGCTTTTCCGGGTCCATATAAAATTTTATTATCCAAAAAGATATTTACACCATCAGGAGTAGTTGGCATATTTGCTCCTTCACTTACAACAAACACGCCGTTGTTAATAAGATTCTGTGCATCTTTTGCATTTATTTCATTTTGGGTAGCACTTGGGAATGCGCAATCAGCTTTGTGATTCCATAATGGATTAAATTCCATATTACTATCGAGAGGAGTGTATACAGCATTTTTATATTTATCCGTATATTCTTTTATTCTGCCTCTTCTCACATTTTTCATTTCCATTACATAATCAAGTTTTTCGCGTGTAATACCTTCTTCATCATAAATATAACCATTAGAATCAGAGAGTGTAACTACTTTACCACCAAGCTGCAGAATTTTTTCTACCGTGTACTGTGCAACGTTTCCACTTCCGGAAACCAGACATACTTTCCCTTCAAGAGATTTTCCTTTTGTAGCCAACATTTCGGAAGCAAAATAAACTGCACCATAACCTGTTGCTTCGGGACGGATAAGCGAGCCACCCCAATTTAATCCTTTACCGGTAAGAACACCTGTAAATTCGTTTCTTAACTTTTTATATGTGCCAAAAAGATATCCTATTTCTCTTCCGCCAACACCAATATCTCCGGCAGGTACATCTGTATCCGGGCCAATATGCCTGAATAATTCACTCATAAATGCTTGGCAGAATCTCATTATCTTCAAATCACTTTTTCCTTTTGGATCAAAATCACTGCCGCCTTTTCCACCGCCCATCGGTAATGTGGTTAAGCTGTTTTTGAATACTTGTTCAAAGGCAAGGAATTTTAAGATGCCAAGGTTAACAGAAGGGTGAAATCGTAAACCTCCTTTGTATGGACCGATAGCACTATTCATTTCAATTCTATAGCCAATGTTGATATTAATCTCTCCCTGATCATCAACCCACGGAACACGGAATATTATTATTCTCTCCGGTTCAACAATTCTTTCAAGAATTTTTGCTGTTCTGTACTCTGGATGGCGTGCGAAACATATTTCCAATGATTCGGCAACTTCCATTACCGCCTGATGAAATTCTGGTTCTGCCGGGTGTTTGGCTTTAACCATTGCCATTAAATCTTTTACGTAATCGGACATAAATTCCTCCGGAAAAATTTTTGAAAAATACGTTTGTTAAAAAGAACTTTATCCTGGAATGAATCTATTTATTTGTTGATTTATCGGGAAGAATGGTAATTATGAAAACTTTGTAACAAAGATTGTTACAAAAATTTCATAGTGGGTAATTTCATATTTCAATCAGTTTGTTTTGAAGAACATACTGAGTAAGCTCAACATTAGATTTCATTGACATTTTTTCAAGTATTCTGTTTCTGTATGTGTAAATTGTGTTAATGCTAAGAGATAGTTCATCGGCTATTTCTTCAGCGCTTTTACCGGAGGCAATGCTGCACATTATCTGATATTCTCTGTCCGATAAATTTTCATGTAAAAATTGTGTTCTGGTTTTGCTGATATTATCTGCTAGTTTTTCTGCAAGTGCAGGACTAATAAACTTCTTTCCACTAATTATTTTTCTTATGGCAACAACAAGATCTTCGGGAGCACTTGCTTTTTTCAGATAACCAGAAGCTCCTGCTTTTAATGATCTAAGGCCATAGTGATCTTCATTGTACATACTTAAAATTAATACCGGCAATTCCGGATAGTATTGTTTAATATCCTTAAGTGCCTCTAAACCGCTTTTACCGGGCATATTTATATCTAAGATCAGAATACTAAAATTTTCTTTTTTCAATAAATCAAATAGTTCGTTGGAATCAGCAGCTTCTCCCAAGACAATCATATCAGTTTCTTCGGCAACTATTTGTTTTAAGCCTTCTCTTACAATTGCATGGTCATCTGCAATTAGAATTTTTATTTTATCGTTTTGCATATTTTTTTTAAGAAAGTGGAATCTCTACTTTAACTGTTGTTCCTTTTCCCTCAATCCCTTCAAGATAAACAGATACGACAAAAACCATTGCTCTTTCTTTCATACCGTGAATGCCCAACGAGTGATAATCCTTTATCTGATTTTGCGAAATACCTTTTCCATTGTCTGAAATTTCAAGCAGCAATCTTGTTGTATCAGTTGTTAAAGATACCTTTAACTTATCAGCACCTGAGTGTCTCGCAACATTTGTCAGCGCTTCCTGAAAGATACGGAATATCGCAGTTGATTTTTGAGCATCAAGATTAAGTTCATAATCAGGCAAAATTACAGTTGAATTAATATTTGTAAGCTTTGTGAACTCATCAATCTGCCACTCCATCGCAGCAATCAAACCAAGCTCGTCAAGGATTCCGGGTCTAAGCTGTGATGAAATTTTTTGTACCGACTCTACTGAATTGTCAATTAGTTTAAGAGTTGAATTGATTCTTTGTTTGATAGAAGCCTGTTCATCGGTTAGCTTGCTTCCAATCAGAGATATCTGAATTTTTAACGCAGTAAGTACTTGCCCTAATTCATCGTGTATTTCACGCGAAATTAGTGTTCTTTCTTCTTCTCTGACTGATTGCAGGTGTGATGCAAGTTCTCTTAAAAGTTTACTTGTCTTCTTTAGTTTTTCTTCAGCCTTTTTTCTTTCGGTTATATCTCGAGCAATTGATAAAACAGTTTTCTGATTATTATAGTTAAACAGATGTGAGTTTACTTCAACAGGGATTAATCTTTTATCTTTAGCTTTGTGTACGGTTTCATAGATTATATGATTTCTATCCAGAAGCAATGCCATCTGATTATTATAATCATCAATATTTTTCTGTGAGATAATAGCTGAAGGGCTCAATAATAAAAACTCTTCTTTTGAATATCCCAATCTTTTACAGGCAATCTCATTAACTTCAACAAAATCTCCATAAGTTTTTCCTTCTGAAAGCTGAGTGACAAATACAGCATCGTTAGCATTATTAAACAACATCTTGAACTTATTTTCACTCTCTCTCAGTTCAATTTCAGATTTTTTTCTTTCCGTAATATCCTTAATAACACTGAGAGTAATTTTTTTACCATCCGGCAAAGTGAGAAATGAATTCGAAAACTCTAGCCATAACTTTTTATTATTCCATAAAGTATTTTCTCTTTCAAAAAGAGTTTTTAGTTGATTGCTTTTAATATCGTACCGGAATGATTTCAGAGCTCGTTCCTGCTCGTTTGAAGAATAAACTTTTGAGAATGGATAACCAATTAACTCTTGCTGCGGCATTTCAAATATTTTACAGAAGGCATCATTAACCAGCAGAATAGTGCCGTCTTCATCAATAAGACGCATACCATCAACAGAGATTTCCCACAGTTGACCGAAAAGCATTTCGGTATTTAATATTTCACCCTTTAAGGTTACTTCAGCAGAATTCATATTAATTATTTGTTGATGATATCTTTAATAATTTACGTTACACCATTTACAGTTACACCCGGCTTAAGTATCACACCTCTGTTTTCATGTCCATTTATTCTTACTGAAATTGGCTGCTCAAATCTAAGATGTCTTGTAAAATTCATTTCCTGAAACGCTTGCTGCTGGTTTAACCAATCCCAATCTATAAAACAAGTCTGATCACTTGAGTTTACAGTAAAGTATCCCACACGGAAAGAAGTTAAATTCTGGAAAAAGTGAGAACCCTGCGATGGCGTAACCTGAAAATCTTTAAATCCACTTTCAACAATAACAGAAGCTCCGGAAATCTGATCCCAAGTAACAGGAATTCCAAGCCATGGATCCAGCGAGCCCCATCTTCCAACACCTACAAGTAAATAAGGTCTTCTTTCTGCCAAAAGTCTGGAGTTAATCAAACTAACTTCCTGCGCAACTTCTTTGCTCTTGCCTCTATCGAATTTATTTATATCCACCATTATTATATCCAGTATTCCATTTATCGCGCCATTTCCAAGCACTTGTGAACTCTGACATATCATGTCCGATTGCTTCACCTCGCCGATCATCAATTCCTCAACTTCTCTACTTAAAACCATCGGTCTCATCTGAAGCATTGCAAATTCTTTTGGTTCACCTTTTGGCACTTCAAGGTTAACCGCAAATTCGATTTCTACAGGAGTGCCCATACCCCAGGCACCCATATCGAGCAGAAGATCCAGTATTTCCGGAAGAGGAAAAATTTTATGCTTTAGTATTGGTGCAAAAGTAACTACTCTGATTCCATCACGAGAAATTCCATCATATACTCCTTCATTTTCCGGCGAGTAAGTGGAGCCAACTGAGAAAAGTGTTCCATCTTTTTCGGAATCAATCAGTGTATAACTTTTAACCAAAGGATCTTCTATACTATCAGGGTGATGATCAAGTTTTCCATATAAATCGAGCGCATAAAATTCTTGTTGAGCATTCTTAAGAGTTTCTTTTGTTGAGAAAAATTGCATAAGATGTTTGGGATATCTTGGACAAAAACGCACTGTGTTACCACCTTCAACAACTGTTTTCCCAAGTCCAAGAGCAACCAAAGCAATGCCATCCGTGGATTTTTGTGGCGGCACGGGATAAAAGTTATACGATTTAGCAACACCAGCAAAATCAGGATAGAATCTCTGACCTCTTTGTGCCCCGACCAATCTTTGAACAACCACAGCCATCTTTTCTTCTTCAAGTCTGTAGGAAGTTGCTTTCATATAATCTTTTGCTTTTTGATGGAAGGTTGAAGCATATACACATTTAATTGAATGCAGTAATTCATCTAGCCTAACTTCAAGATCCGGATTACTGTTTGGAATCATATAAGTTTCATAAACGCCGGCAAAAGGTTGGAACTGAGAATCTTCCAGCAAACTTGAAGATCTTACAGCTAAAGGTGATTTAGTGATTTCTAAAAATTCTTTTAGTTTTTCCTTGATGTCTTCCGGGAAGTAAGCTGCATCTAAAAATGCTCTTGTGATTGCAAGATCATCTACTTCTAAGAAAGCATAATGATCAAGTTTATTTTCGTAAATGAATCTGTCAAACACATCAGTTCCGATTACTACTGCTGATGGAACACTGATATCTATACCTTCAAATTTATTGCTGATACTGTAGTTGGTAATCATCGTGTTGATAAAACCCAATCCACGAGCCTTACCACCAAGTGATCCGCCGCCTATTCTGGCAAAACTGTTTTTGGGATCAAACAACTCCTTCTTAAAGTCAAGTATTATCCCGCGCTGCTGAAGTTTTCTATACTCCTGTAAAGAGCTTAACAACCTGTCGCGCAGTTCAGCCGGTGATTTAAAGTCGCTAACTTTATGCGGTCTTAATTTATGTGCAAGATAAAATTCTGTTCTTGCTTTTAACCATTTAGAAAAGTGATTTCTTGATGCGTGATAAACAAGACTTTCATCAGGAATATTTTTTAAGGCTTCTTCAAGCTCGGATAAATTTGTAGCTCTGAAAACTTCTTTACCCTGATTATTTATAAAGACAAAATCACCAAATCCGAAATTGCCCAGCATAAATTCGCGCAGCTCGTGTAAAAGCCTTGGTGAGTTTTTATGAAGGAATGAAGCTCCTATCTGATATGCTTTTTCTCTAAAACTTTCATCACTGGATTGTAAAAGAATTGGAATATCATCGTGCTGTGCACGTACATTTCTGGCAAATTTAATTCCCGCTTCGGGGTCTTTTACTCCGTGATGTTTAAAATTAATATCAAGAATAATACCCAGAACATACTCCTGATATTTTTCATAATAAGACCAGGCTTCTTCATAATTGGTACATAAAAGAATTTTGGGACGCGCCCGCATTCTTAAAAATTTATGTGTAAGATTGATACCTTCCTGCAGCAATCGTTGTGATTGCTTAAATATTTCTGTATAAATAAGCGGCAGGTAAGAAGAGTAAAACTTTATGTTATCTTCAACAAGTATTATAGATTGGACGCCAATATTTTTGGTGTCGCTTTCTACATTAATTCTGTCTTCAAGATATTTTACCATTGCGATAAGTAAATGATACTCACCATTCCATATAAAAATTCTTTCAAAGATTGAGGTGTCATAATTTGTAGTAAGTTCTTTTCTTTCGCGGTTATCGTATGCCAGCAAAACAATTGGCGTGCTAAAGCCGGATTGTCGAACCATCTGAGCAAATTTAACAACGTGCATATCTTCAATGTGCATTGTTGTAATTATCATATCAAAAGTATTTTCGGTGTTTAATAACTCCAGTGCCTCCGCTCCGGTTGTTACGTGAATTAGTTCCGGTGCAAAGCTGAGATTTAACGATTTGTATTCTTCGCGTATTAATTCATATAATCTCCCATCCTCTTCAAACAGGTAGTTATCATAAATACTTGAGACAAGGAGTATCTCCCGAATTTTATAGCGCATTAGCTTCTGGAATTTCTTTATGCGGGAGCTGAATACATTTTCAAGACTGTATTGTCTTACTTTTGATGATCGGTTTTCCATAAACGTAGATGAGATTATTTGTTGGCTAAAATATAACAATTTAGAGGATAGAAGTCAGGAGCGGTAAGTAAATAAAAGGCTATACGAAGTATTTTAGAATTAAATAACAAACCCAATTTCTTTGAGAAATTGGGTTTGTAAATTGCCGCCAGCAAGTACTTAAGCTCCGATCCTAGCGGGAAAAGTTAGTCTCAAAAATTATTTGGTCAAGAAATGGTTCTGACAAACAAAAAAGGCGATCCAACCAGATCGCCTTTTTAATATTAAATGTTCAATTCTAAATGATCACTCTGCCACAGCGGGTTAATCAATTTACTTTAATTGTTAACTTTACATTGTTAATTATACAAGTCCCTGATCCATCATTGCATCAGCAACTTTTAAGAAACCTGCAATGTTTGCTCCGTTAACATAGTTGCCGGGAGTTCCATATTTTTCTGCAGTTGTTACGCAGGTGTCATGAATCCTAACCATAATTTCGTGTAATCTTCTATCTACTTCTTCGCGGCTCCACGGTAATCGCATTGAATTCTGAGACATTTCAAGTCCTGATGTAGCAACACCGCCGGCGTTAGAAGCTTTGCCCGGTGCATAAAGAATTTTAGCATCAGTAAATACTTTAAATCCTTCAATTGTTGTTGGCATATTTGCACCTTCGCAAACGCAGATACAACCATTTTTAACTAATTCTTTTGCATCGTTATGATCAAGTTCATTTTGTGTAGCGCATGGAAGTGCAACATCACATTTCACTTCCCATGGACGTTTGCCGGGTACAAATGGTACTTTAAATTCCTTTGCATAATCTTCAACTGCATCTTTATTGCTTGCACGCAATTTTAGCATATAATCAATTTTTTCTCCTTTCACTCCATCAGGATCATAGATGTATCCATCTGGACCGGAAAGAGTAACAACTTTTCCGCCAAGCTCTGTAACTTTTTGAACTGCGCCCCATGCAACGTTTCCAAATCCGGATACAGCAACTGTCTTTCCATCAAATGATGTTTGTTTTGTTTTTAACATTTCCTGTGCAAAGTAAACAACTCCAAATCCGGTTGCTTCAGGACGAATAAGTGAGCCGCCCCAATTAATTCCTTTACCGGTTAACACACCTGTAAATTCATTTTTTAATCTTTTGTATTGTCCAAACAAAAATCCAATTTCTCTGGCTCCAACGCCGATATCACCGGCAGGTACGTCTGTATCAGGACCGATGTGTCTTGAAAGTTCTGTCATAAAACTTTGGCAAAAACGCATTACTTCGCTATCAGATTTACCCTTCGGATCAAAATCACTTCCACCTTTTCCACCACCCATTGGTAATGTAGTAAGTGAGTTTTTAAATACTTGTTCGAATGCTAAAAATTTTAATATGCCAAGAGTAACAGAAGGGTGAAATCTTAATCCACCTTTGTAAGGACCAATGGCAGAGTTCATTTCGATTCTGTATCCGCGGTTAATATGAATTTCTCCCTGATCATCAACCCAGGGAACGCGAAACATAATTACTCTTTCGGGCTCAACCATTCTTTCTAAAATTTTCATTGAGCGATATTCTGGATGACGCTGTAAAACGAGCTCGAGTGAACCCATTACTTCTTCAACCGCCTGATGAAATTCCGGCTCAGATGGATTTTTTGCTTTAACATCTGCTAATAATTTATTTGTGTAATCTAACATAAAAGACCTCTATTTATTTTTGTTCATCAATGATGAAATAATTTTTGATTAATTTATTAAGTGGAACTATCGGAAAAATATTTTCGGCTTGCCTGTCATTTTCTCCCCTGAGAAAATTTTCTTTTGCTTTTAGCATTTAGTGTTAAAATCAATATTTTTTGTATGTCAAAATTAGAAATAAAAAGAGCAATTCCCTAAAAAAATTAGGTGAACTTAATCACTCATTTTCGTTAAAAATTAAGCAAAATTAAATCATTAAATTGCTAAAGAGTTTTACACTAATTTATTAAGCGAGGTTTATATGTCACGTGAAATAATTAAGGAAAAAGTATCACAGGCGGTAGATATTTTAAATGAAAAAAACATTGATATGTGGATTACTTATGTTAGGGAGACCAAGGTACAAAAAGATCCTGTAATGGATATAACAGTTGGAGATCATTCAACCTGGCAATCCACTTTCATCATTAATAGAGATGGAGATACAACAGCAATCGTTGGTGATATGGAGCTTGAGAATTTTGCAAAATCAGGCGTTTATAAAAATCTGATTGGTTACACAAAATCTTTTAAGGAGCCCTTTATAGATTATATCAAAAAGAAAAATCCGAAGACTATGGCTATCAACTACTCAACAAACTCCGTTCTTGCTGATGGATTAACACATGGAATGTATTTGCTTTTGATGGATTATTTAAAAGGTACAGGATTCGAAAATAAAATTGTTAGCGCTGAGGAGATAATTTCTGCTTTGCGGGGAAGAAAATCTGATAAAGAACTTTCAATAATGCAGGAGGCTGTTGATGAAACCTTAAAGATTTTTGATATGGTTACGGCTTACATCAAGCCGGGTTTAACTGAAAAAGACATTGCAAACTTTGTTCTTAAAATAACCAGAGAAAAAGGATTTGATTTAGCGTGGGATGAAGAAACTTGTCCGGCTGTTTTTACAGGACCAAATCCCGCTGGCCCCCATTCAGGTCCTACTGAGCGCAAAATTGAAAAAGGACATCTGATCAATATGGATTTTGGTATTAAGTATAAGGGTTATTGTTCAGATTTACAAAGAACCTGGTATGTTTTAAAAGATGGAGAAATCGAAGCACCCGAAGCGGTTCAGAAAGGATTTGAAATTATCCGCGATGCAATTCAGATGGTGGCAGATGCATTAAAACCCGGCGTGCAAGGAGTTGAGATGGATGACATTGCAAGAAATTATATTGTTAAAAATGGTTATCCGGAATATCCGCACGGTCTGGGACATCAGGTTGGAAAAGAAGTGCACGATGGCGGTGCCGGACTTTTTCCGAGATGGGAAAAATATGGTAACACTCCGTTTATGAAGTTAGAGGAAAGACAGGTATTTACAATCGAACCAAGATTACCCGTTGAAGGATATGGTGTTTCCACTTTGGAGGAAGAAGTTTATTTAACTAAAGATGGATGTAAATTTATTTCAAAACCACAAAGAGAATTAATACTTATTAAAGCCTGATTTTTCCCCGCCCGGGACATTTCGGGTCGGAAAATTTGCTTTTGCAAAATATTTTACACAAGCTAACTATCGGTTAAAATTTCGGTAATATTTTACCCCTAAATTGATAAAAAAACTAAAAATTGAAGTTTTTTAAAGTTTTTTAACACAAAAATCCCTCCTAAAAACTACTTCTTTGGAACGATAGTTGTAAAATTTCTTGCACATTTTTTATCAGATAACTCTTTGGAATATACAAAAGAGAAAATTTTGCGAAACGATAGCTTAATTGTAAATAAACTATTTAAATCTTCATCCGATAAAGTTGAAGCCAATCATCACTTTGTAATAGCTGACGATCTTCCAATCTTATTATGCAGATTTAACAAATCAGGAAAAATAATATTTGCCAATAAGGCTTACGCTAAACTTTTCAGATTAAGTAAAGATGAAATTATCGGTACTCAGTTTCATTTTTCTGTTGATGAATTTGAAAAAATAGATTCAGGCAAACCATTTCACAGTCAGTATAAAAAGCAAATATCCCTTAAACTTAATGAAGATAAAATCCACTGGATTGAATGGACAATAAATCGGATTGCGGATAAAGATGGATTTGAATATCAGGCAGTTGGGCAGGATATAAGTCAGTTTAAATTACTTGAAGAACATCTGGGTAAAATTCTTGTTGCTGTTGAGCAAAGTTCATCCACCGTGGTGATTACGGATACTGAGGGAAATATTGAATATGTAAATCCAAGATTTACAGATGTTACCGGTTATACTTTTGAAGAAGTGAAAGGTGAAAATACCAGAATTCTTAAATCAGGCTTAACAGAAGATTCTGTTTATCAGGAATTGTGGAACACCATTACAGGCGGAAAAGAATGGCAAGGCGAATTACTTAACAAGAAGAAAAACGGAGAAAACTTTTGGGAGCTTGTAACAGTTTCACCTGTTAAAAACAAAGATGGCATAGTTACAAACTATATCGCGATTAAAGAAGATATAACAGAGCATAAAAAAATTGAGAAGTTACAGGATGCTATTTATAAAATTTCTCATGCTGTAATTTCAACCGACTCTCTTAATAAACTTTATGAATCAATTCACAAAACACTCTCAACTGTTTTACCAGTTGATAATTTTTATATCGCTCTTTACGATGAAGCAACAAATCTTTTAAGCTTTCCATATTTCGTTGATCTTTATGATGAACCATCACCTCCTCAAACTCCTGGCAGAGGACTTACTGAATACGTATTAAGAACCGGAATTCCTTCTCTTGTTACGCCGGATGTCTTTAAACGATTAGTTGAAGAAAAAGAAGTGGATCTTGTTGGAACCGACTCACTTGATTGGCTCGGAGTTCCGTTAAAAATAAACAATAAAACCATTGGAGTTATTGTTGTTCAGTCATACTCAGAAAATATAAGGTTAACTGAACGCGAAAAAGATGTTCTTATTTATGTTTCTGATCAGATTGCACTTGCTATTGAGAGAACTAAAACACTCGACCTGCTAAAAAGCAGTGAAGAAAGATATCGTCTGATATTTGATAAAGCTGCAGATTTAATTGCAATTATAGATTCTACCGGCACTGTGCTGGATCTGAATTATATATTTGAGCAAGAGACAGGATTTCAACGAAGCGATGTTATCGGAAAAAATATTTTTAATCTTGATCTTCTCACTCCAAAATCAAAAGTAACCTGTGCGTTCTATTTATCCAGAATAATGATTGGCAAAGATGTTCCGATTTTTGAAATCGATGGAACTAAGAAAGATGGAAATATTATAACCTATGAATTACGTGCAGTTCCCATTTTGGAAAATGGCAAAAGAGTTGGCGTACAGGCTATTCTTAGAAATATTACTCAAAGAAAACGAACAGAAGAAAAACTTCAAAAGAACGAGAAACAATTATCCAATCTGATGTCAAACCTTCCCGGGATGGCTTACCGCTGCAAATATGATAGTGCCTGGACGATGGAATTTGTTAGTCAGGGTTGTGTGGAACTAACGGGATATCTTGCCAATGAAATTATTGGTAACGGGATATCTTGCCAATGAAATTATTGGTAATAATAAGATAAGTTATGCCGAACTCATTCATCCCGAAGACAGAGAAAATGTTTACAGATCGATAGCATTAGCCGTTAAGCAAAAATCTTCGTTTCAGCTTGTTTATAGAATCAGAACAATTGATGGAAAAGAGAAGTGGGTTTGGGAAAAAGGCAATGCTGTTGTTTCAAATAAAAAGAAAGTTGAAGCCCTTGAAGGATTTATTACTGATATTTCCACACGTGTGCATGCAGAAGAGGCATTAAAGGAAAGTGAAGAGCTTTACAGAAAATTAATTGCAACGCTGCCGGATATCATTGCAATCACAAATGTTAAAGGAGAGATTTTATTTCTTAATGAAATTGGGATAAGATTTAGCGGATATAAAAACTTTGAAGAAGTAAAACACAAAAATTTTATACAATTTATTGCTCCTTCGGATAGACAGCGTGTAATAAGAAACTTTAAGGTTGCACTCAAGAAAAATATTGGTCCTCAGGAATACAAATTTGTAAATATTCATGGCGAAGAGTTTTTATTTGAAATTCAAAGAGAAGTATTGACCGGCTCAGATAATAGCC
>FWPV01013043.1_pt1 | contig 12599 bp, 11 predicted proteins | sample 2228371 | NCBI WGS metagenome assembly FWPV01 (sample SAMEA103939776, study PRJEB20133) | metagenome | reverse complement strand
TTTCTTCCTGCTTTTGCTCTTTTCCAGGTTATCTGGCTCCGGAAAAAAAGAAGAGCAAAAATCCTTTAAAAATCTTTTTTTTGCCGCTGCACTATTTTCTCTTTTTTTATTTGTAAAAGAAGCCGGAGCCTCGGCTATCAGTTTTTCGGGAATTAATATTTATCAGTATCTTCTGCTTCTGACAGGCCTTATCTTTTTTCTGCAGAGCCGGAAAAAAGAATCTCTGCTGGTAGAAGCACTGATTTTTCTGGTTTTTTTCAGCTCGGGAATAATCATAAAAAAGCTTCTGGAAAAAATAGTTAACATTGATTATTTCAGACTGGAAGCAGAGCCGGTTGCATTTTATCTTTTAATAATTTTAATTTTTATTGCTCTTCTCAAACTGCTTATAAAGTTAAATGAATTTCGTCAGAAAAAAATAGCTGCTGTTTTGCTTTTTTTTGCCTTCTTTTTGACTGTTTTATTTAAAGGCAGTATCGTTTTTTCCCTCGGGCTGATTATTTTTTCTTTTCTGATTTTGTTCATTAAACGCTGGCTGGTTCAGGTTGGCACACTAATTTTTATGGCTACGCTGACCGTTTTTAGCCTGATCTATTATGAGCAGGAACAGAGACTGAATAATTTTCTCTTTTCCAATGGCGCCTATGTTGTAGCCGGCAAAGATTCCTATAGCCGGTTGCTGGCACGCGAAGTGGTTTATGAACTGAACCGGCTGGTTCCTGATCCGGCTGAGCTCTTTTTTGAAAAAAGGGGCTTTTTATTGCGAAAAGCTTTTCAACAGAGTCTTGCAGGCAGGGAAAATGTTTCCGGATCGATTCTTGTTGTTGATGAAAAAGATGAGGTGGTAAATCAGTTCCGCAACGAGTTTCCACTCCTTCTCCTGAAGCGTTCCAGTCAGGACCGCTTCCCGTTCTGGCATCTGGAAGAGATTGAGTATAATTTTTTCGGAATTCCTCTGCTCCTTTCAACGGCAACGATTAATATTTATCATGATGGTAATTATTTAGGGTATGTTATCGTCCAGATATTAAGCTCACAGGAACTTTTACTGAATAAGATCAGAAAGAGCGTTCCCTTTGCGGCTGATATTAACTACCTGCGGTTTGATGCTTCCGGAAAAGTGCTTGAAAATCCCCAGCGCGTTTCATTTGAACCGCAGATTATTAACTTCAACAGATTTCCGCAGAAAATAAGGTTTGTCAGTCGTGAAAACAGTTACTGGGGAGCTCTCTTTTCTGTTAATAATAATTTTTATCTGCTCTATTATCCGCAGATTAAATTCGGGAATTATTTTTCGCAGTTTGCGCGGCTTTTTATCTTCTATCTTTTTATCTATTTTTGCTTTGCTGTTCTGCTGCGGCTGGAACCGGTTCGTTTCGGTCAATCCTTTTCATTAAAGGTTTTCTTCTTCTTTTTGGCTCTCTCTCTTATTCTTCTGACTTTTTTCGGAATATTCAGCTTGAGGTTCAGTGCTGAAAGCGAACAGCAAAACTGGCATAACTTTCTTCATGAAAACAGCAATATTGCTCATCGTCTGATCTATTCGTTATGGCAGGAAGATGGTCAGATTACTGAAAATCAGCTCTATTTTCTGGAAAATTTATTACATTGCCGGTTTGAAATTTATGAGCGCTATCAGCTGCGCTATCCTTTAAACCGGGGATTTCCGGCTTTTCTTCCATCCGCCTGGAGAGAAAAGCTGGAACATTCTTCCACAGATTTTGCTTTCATTGATGACAGAGAAGAAAGTCGCGTGCTCTTTAATCTTCCGGCTCAGCTTTCGGTTAGTTTGAGTTTCAGGAGAGCTGATTTCTCTTATCAGCATATTGCTCCTTTTTATGACTTTATTTTTACTACTCTTTTCCTCTCATTTGCCATTGCTTTTTTTGTTTCGCTTTTTTTGCAGAAAAGTGTTTTAAAGCCGATGCGTTTTCTTTATCGCCAGATAGAGGAAATAAAACAGGGAAATCTCAAGCCTCTTCATCTGCTTAAGCTCGATCAGGAGTTTCAACCGCTTTTTACTGAATTTAATCAGATGGTTGATGCATTGCGCAAGCAAAAAGCAGATCTGGCTGAGCTGAGCAGTTTGAAAACGATGATCAAAATGAGTCGTCAGGTAGCGCATGAAGTAAAAAATCCTTTAACTCCGATAAAACTTTCTGCCGAACAGATTCTGTTCTTAATCAGTCAGCAGCCGCCAGACTTTTTGGAGAAGGTTAAGACCGCAGTTAATATCATTATCGAGGAAGCAGATCATCTTCGCCGCGTTGCTCTCAATTTCCTTGATTATTCAAAACTGGAAGAACTCAGACTGGAGAGAATCGACCTTTATCAGCTTTTAGACGAAATAATTACCACTTATCGCAATTTATATCGCGGGCTGGCTTTTCAGTTTTCAGCTCCTGCTGATTGCTGGCTGTTAACCGATCGGATAAAACTGCGGCAACTCCTGGTCAATATTATAAATAATGCCGTAGAGGCTTGCGACCAGGAGCAGGGAGTGATTCAGATCACTGTTGAAAAACAGGAGCACTGTTTAACGATAAAAGTAGAGGATAACGGAACAGGTTTTAATTTTGAACAGCATGATCTGGAAAATGAACAGGGTTTTTCAACAAAAGAAGAGGGAAGCGGCATGGGATTGCTGGTGGTTAAAAAAATTTTGCAGTTGCTTTCAGGAGAGATTGAATTTAAGCCTGCTCCTGGTTCAGGAACAGTAGTGCTGATCAAACTGCCTTTTATCTGAACTATCAGCAAGAGCGAAAAATCCTGAAAGAGTCGGAAAGGCTATTTGATTCAACGGCATCTTGAATTATTAGATATTAAAAGATATAATTACAGCAGAGGTAAAAAATGCGCATAAAACTGATTTTTTTATTATGCCTTGCCTTTTTAATTGGGGGATGTGGCAGCAATAGCAAAAATGATGAGGATTTCAAAATTTCCAAGGGAAAACGCCGGAGTGTCGCAGAAAGGATTCAAAGCCGGGACATGGGTTCTCAACAATCTGTTACTGATGAAACAGAAGATCTGACTTTAAAATTTTTTCCGGAAGTTCCGACAGTTAAAAGTGATTTGCAGATAATTGTTCAGGGATTGCCTGAAGATGCTGAAGAAGAACTGGAATATCTCTGGCTGAAAAATAAAAAGAATATTGCTGAAGCCAAATCGGGAATACTTTCAACAACCTTTTTTAAGAAGAATGACTGGATTCAGTGCTGGGTGCGTAGAAAAGGGGAACAGTTCTGGCTGAAATCACCGATTATTCAGATTGCGAATTGTCCTCCGGAAATCCAGCCGGCTCAAATTGAAAATATCAGACTGCCCGGAACGATAAGTTATCAAATAAAAGCCACTGACCCTGACGGTGATCAGCTCAATTACTATCTGAACACAAAATTGCCCGGAGAAGTTCAGTTTGATGAAAAAAGTGGTTTGTTGATCTGGAAAGTGGCTGAAGATGATATTGCCAGCATCGAGTCACCTTTTAATGTTGATTTTACTGTAAGTGACGGAAGCGGTGGTGAAACTAAATTTTCTTTACAGTTTAATTTTGCCGAACAAGAAGTGGAAAAAAAGGAGTAATAATGAATGATTTACGGTCAGAGAGAGTCGAACGAAGAGAAGAGTTAACGCTTCTGGTTAATGGTCGTCAGATTAAGGCTTATGCCGGTGAAACGGTTCTGGTCGCACTCCTGGCAGCGGGAATAAAAAAGTTTAAACAGAGTTCAGTATTAAAAGAAGATCGTGGCCCGCTGTGCGGAATGGGAGTCTGTTATGAGTGTCTGGTTACGATTAACGGTATTCCCGATCAGCGCGCCTGTTTGATTGAAGTTAAAAACGGTATGGAGATTACTTTAGATGAAAACTGATTATAAGGTTCTGGTTATCGGGAGTGGATTTGGCGGACTGGCTGCTGCCACATATATTGCCGAAAATGGTACTTCTGTGCTGGTTGTTGATGAGAATTTGCATATCGGCGGTCAGCTTCTGCGCACGGTCAGCAGCAAACTTGGTCTTGATCATGGCTTTCATCCTGACTATGTAAAAAGAATTGGTCTGCGTTTTATTGAAAAACTTAAAGAGCAGCAGATTGAAGTCTGGAATTGCTCAAAAGTTCTGGGAATCTATTCAGGAAGGGAAGTTTTAATCGAGAAAGAGGATGGTCAAACAACATCATTAAATCCGGAGTTTATTATAATTTCCAGCGGTGCGCGGGAAAGGTTTCTCCCTTTTAAAGGCTGGGCATTGCCCGGAGTAATTTCAACCGGGATGGTGCAGGTTCTTTTGAAAAGCTATGGGGTTCTTCCTGGTAAAAAAATGGTTATTGCGGGAAGCGGACTATTTTTATTTGCTGTCGCTTATGAGTGTTTAAAACATAAATTAAAGCCACAGACAATACTTGAAATGAGTGGCTTTTTTGATAAAACGAAATTATTGCCTGCAATTCTGCCATTTCCTTCAAAAATTGAAGAGGCATTGCGATTTATGAGCGGGATTTTTTTAAACCGGGTTAGCTACCGGCCGCGCTGGAAGGTGCTTGAGGCTCGCGGAAATGGTTGTCTTGAGGAAGTTCTGGCAGTAAAAGTTGATGGCGAAGGCAGAGCCAAAAGCTCAGCCACAAATATTTTTAAGGTTGATACCCTTGCTACTGGTTTTGGATTTGTTCCCAATCTGGAATTAATTCTTGAGGCAGGTTGTAAGGTTGAGTATGAAAAAGATCTTGGAGGCTGGATTGCTTCCGTAAATAATGACCTGGAAACAGACCGGAACGGAATATTTGCCGTTGGGGAAGTTACGGGAATTGCCGGAGCTCTTAAATCAATTGATGAAGGCAAACTTGCTGCTAATGCAATTCTTTACCGGCTGGGCAAAAAGAATGGCTCTGATTATGAAAAGGTAAAGAAAATACTTTTAAAGAAACGCCGGAAGCATCTTGAATTTGGTAAACTTTTTAACGGTCTCTATCAGATTCCCCGCCAGGCTTATCTTGATATTCCTGATGAAACTGTTATCTGCCGCTGTGAAGATGTCAGGATGAAGGATCTTCGTTCAATAGTTAAGAATGGTCTGAAAAGCTTTCAGGAAATTAAAGTTATTTCCCGGGCAACAATGGGTAACTGTCAGGGGAGAACCTGTGCTCCGATAATAATTGATCTCTTGACTGCACTTGTTCCTGATGCAGAAAGTTTTGAGCCGCTTTCAGCCCGTCCGCCGGTAAAATCGGTCTTACTGCAAAACCTGGCAAACTTTGAACAGACTGATTGAACTGTTCTGTTAAAAAAAAATATTTTTTTGCGGCAATATTTGTCTTGAGCGGACAGTTGCTGAAAAAAAGTTTGCGCTTGATTTTTTGATTTAGTATCTTTAAAGCTGCAGGAAAAAGTGAGTGATCGTGCAAAAACGGCAATGAACAGAAAAGAGTTTGAGGTTCTTTAAAAAATATTTTGATTATTTTTTAAAGAGAAAAAAAACAGCCCGGCAGGCCAAAAGAGTGGGGCTGAGTTTTTATAACTGAAAAATAATTGAGAATTACCTGTTTAAAAAACTTGACCAGAGAGCTCTTTTTTGCTAAAAAAGAGAATGCTGATTGAACAGTTTTTGCCGGCTTTTCATTATGGTGATGCGATCGGGAATTCTACCCTTACCTTTGATACTTTTTTAAAATCCAGGGGTATTCCCAGCAGAATTATTGCTCTGTCAGTTGATCAGGAATTAAAGCAACGCGCGATTACCTTTGAGGATTACTTGAAAGAGAATAGTAATCAGCAGACGCTAAAGATTCTTCATTTTGCAATTCCCTCTCCTCTCAGTGATTACTTTAAGAGCTGTTCCGGCAAAAAGGTGCTCATCTATCATAATATTACTCCCCATGAATTTTTTATTGATTTTTCTTCTGAACTTGTCCGTTTTATCAGCCGTGGCAGGATGGAATTGAAAGAACTGGTGAATACATTTGATCTGAGTATTGCCGATTCTGAATATAATGCCGCAGAGTTGCGTGAACTCGGTTTTAATAATGTCTTATCCTTTCCGATTATGGTTAATCTTCAGGACTATTCTCAACCCTTTGCCCGCAGGTATGCGCAGCTTTTTCAGGACGGCAGGAAAAATCTGCTCTTTGTCGGCAGAATTTCTTCCAATAAAAAGATAGAAGATCTGGTAAAAGTACTCTTTTTTTACAAAAAATTTCTTTCTCCTGCAGTTAGGCTGATTGTAGCCGGAAATTGCAATACCCTTCCTGCTTATTATTATGCAGTTTATGACCTTGCCTGTCGGTTTTGTCTGACAGCCGAAGATATCTTTTTTACCGGACATATTCCTTTTGAAGAATTGCTTGCTTTATATAACATTGCTGACGCTTTTGTTACCCTGAGTGAACATGAGGGATTTTGCCTGCCGCTGATTGAGAGTGCTTTTTTTAATCTGGCAACTTTTGCTTATGATGCCGGAGCAGTAGCTGAAACTTTAGCCGGGGGCGGGGTTTTGATCAAAGAGAAAAAGATTGATACACTGGCAACTCTTTTATATCAGGTGCTCTCTTCGGAAAGTGAATTGACAAAAGTAAAGAACAGTTGCAAAAAAACCCTGCTTACCTATCAGGAGAAATCGAAACCGGAGAAGTTGCTGGCTCTGCTGCAACAGCTATGAGAAAGATCGGCATTGTTGTTCAAAGGTTCGGCAAAGATGTGCTTGGCGGAGCAGAACACCTTGCCCGAGAAATAGCGGTCAGACTTGCCGCTAACGGCTTTCTGGTTACGGTTTTTACAACCTGCAGTCTTGATTATCAGTCCTGGGCAAATCATTACCGGCATGGGGAGTTTATCTTCCAGGGAGTAAAAATCAGGCGTTTTCCGGTTGAAAAAGAGCGTTCTATTACCAGTTTCAATGCCTATTCAGAAGATTTTTTTAGAACACCTTCCCATGAGCGCGATGAGCTGGATTGGATTATCCGTCAGGGGCCGTTTGCTCCGGATCTGATCAATGCCATTGCTGCCGATCAAGAACAGGATCTGTTTCTCTTTTTTACCTATCTTTATTATCCCACCGTGGTGGGAATCGATTATCTAAAGAAACCTTTTTTTCTTTTTCCTACAGCTCATGATGAGGCTCCGCTTTATTTAAATATCATTAAAAATCAGTTTACCAAAGCTGAAAAGCTTTTTTTTCTTACTGAAGCTGAAAAAGATCTTGTGCAAAGGGTTTTTAATCCACCGGGAAAACCGGTGCTCTTAAGAACAGGCCTTAATTATCCGTCAGAGACAGATGCCGAGGAATTTCGCCGCAAATATTTTCTGGTTGCTCCTTATGTCCTTTATGCCGGAAGAATTGAATCAGGAAAAGGATTGGATCAGGTGCTGACACTTTTTCCCGAAGTGAGAAACAGAGCCTATATCGATCTCGTGCTTATCGGCAAAAAGCAGATGGAACTACCAAAAATCAGCGGAATCCGCTATTGCGGCTATGTTTCGGAAAAAGAAAAATTTGCTGCTTTCCGGGGAGCACTCTTTTCGCTTCAACCTTCATTTTATGAGAGTCTCTCTTTTTCTACACTAGAATCATTCAGCCAGAAAAGGCCTGTTCTGGCAAATGGAAGCTGTAATGCGCTGAGAGAGCATGTTCGGCTTTCACAGGGCGGATTTTTATATCATAACGACCATGAATTTATTGAGAAATTTATTGAGCTTGTTCGTAAGCCTTTACTGAGAAAAAAGATGGGCGAAAACGGCTATCTTTATCTGCAGCAGAATTACAACTGGGATCTGGTGCTTAAAAGATTGATTGAAGAGATTAACCAGACAATTGCAAAAAAAAGCTAACTGCAAATAGATGAAAATCTGCAAAAAAAGATTGCCGGCAATTATTGTTCCGGAATATCTGGCTTATCAGAATGAAGTAGCAGAGAAAATTTTAAAGGAAAAAGTCGAAGCATACCCGCGATTTCCTTTTTTATATATCAACTCCCAAAACAGGCTGATTTTTTCTGCGGCGTTTTTTCAGCTTCTGAAAAAAGATAAACAACAGGCTGAATTTATTCAGCTCAAAGTAAATCTCAGGCAGGAACTTATTCTGGGCTGGAGATTGCAGAAGCTTTTTTTCGGTGTCTCTGCTTATCAGCAGCTCTTTTTTTTGCAGGCAACCCGAAAAATGATTGATCTGAAGACTCTGCAGCGCTGTGCCGGTTTTTCATTTACGGTTAATGATTTTTTGCTGAAAAATCTGGACAGACTGCTTCAGCCGCCTTTTGGCGATGCTCTGAAAAAAGAGAGACTGGCTCTGAAAGCCGCGCTGAAGATGCTCGTTTATCGGGATTTTGATTTTCAGAAGCTGATTGAGTTGTTCAGCAATAATTTTTATAATGAAAATGAGCAGTTAAACCTGGTTGATTTATTCAGCGAGCTTGCTTTTCGTCAGAAAAAGCCGGTTGCCGAAGTAATTGCCGCAATTCCTGCCGGGAAGCTTGCTAAAAGCGCAACTCTTCGTCAGGAGCTGCATCAGAGGTTGTTTCCCCGCTACTGGAAAGATTTCCAGCAGTGGAAAAATAGTCTTGCCAGAGCACATCTGCCACCTGAAATCAGAGTGGAAGCCTTTCCGTTTTTTGAAAAAAACCAGTATCAGGTGAATATCAGAATTGAATCGGCTGAAAAGCTTGCTGAGCTTTTGCAACTGCTGAAAAGTTTTTAATGAGAATTTTCAGGCATTTTTTATTTTAAATATCAGACTTAACTGCTGATTGTTTTTTGGCTTGTTGACAAAACAGTTATCTCAATTATAATTATGATAAGGAAGAAAAATGCCTTTAATAATTCTGATTTTGCTTGTGATTCTTTTAACAGTATTAATTGTTGGCTTTATTTTTTTGTTTGCCTTTTTGCTTCCGGCAATCAGTCAGCTGAAAAAAACGCTTGCCGATCTGGAGCTGACATCAGCAGAAGTTCGTCTGCTGGCTCAGGAGCTGAAAAAAACTGCCGCTGATCTGCAGCTGAAATTGCAGATGGCTGATCAGATACTGGTAAAAGGAAAAAAAGTTGTAGAAGGAGCCGGAGAAATAAGCGGGTTTATTCAGAAAAACATCATTCATAAATCTGTCGGACTGCTTGCTTTTCTGCCGGCTGTTAAATTCGGCTGGAAATTAATTAAAAAGATAAAAGGAGGAAAAGAAAATGAGTAACGGAAGCAATGGATTCAAGACTTTTTTAAGCTTTTTAGCCGGAACGGTTGTTGGCGCGACACTGGGCATTCTTTTTGCCCCGAAATCAGGCAAAGAGACCCGTCAGGACATTAAAGAGGCTTTTCAGAATGTTGGCGATGAGGTAAAAGAGAAAGCGGCAAAAGTATCTGAGAAAGCTAATGAGGCAATCGGCAAAATAAAAGATACTTTTTCGAAAAAAGCTTAATATTATTTTTTACTTTTTCAGGAGCAAAGAGTGAAAAAAGAGGATTGGAAAAATTCCATTTATGAAAAGGCGAAATCAAAAAATCCGGAAAGAAAAAAGAGCTTCCAGACATCATCTTTTTCAGTTGAACCTTTATACTGTCAGGAAGATTTAGGCAGTTTTGATCCGGAAGCGGAACTCGGTTTTCCTGGTGCTTTCCCTTATGTGCGTGGTGTTCAGCCAACGATGTATCGCGGAAAGTTATGGACAATGCGTCAGTACGCCGGCTTTGGCTCTGCAGAAGAATCAAACAGCCGCTATCGTTTTCTCTTATCTCAGGGACAAACTGGTTTAAGTGTTGCCTTTGACCTGCCAACCCAGATTGGATATGATTCAGATAATCCTTTATGCGAAGGTGAGGTTGGTAAAGTCGGCGTGGCTATTGACTCACTTGCTGATATGGAAATTCTTTTTAAAGATATTCCGCTTGATCAGGTTTCGGTTTCGATGACGATTAATGCCTCTGCAGCAGTAATTCTGGCAATGTATCTGGTTGTTGCAGAGAAAAACGGAGTAAAATGGGATCAGGTCTCCGGAACAATTCAGAATGATCTTCTTAAAGAATACATTGCCCGTGGAACTTATATTTTCCCGCCTCATCCTTCTTTAAGAATCATCTCGAATATTTTTTCTTTTTGTAAAGATTATGTTCCGAAGTGGAATACAATTTCGATAAGCGGTTATCACATTCGCGAAGCAGGTGCAACAGCTGTGCAGGAGCTGGCATTTACCTTTGCCAACGCCATTGAATATGTAAAATCAGCTATTGCTTCCGGCTTACAGGTTGACGAGTTTGCTCCCCGGCTTTCATTCTTTTTTGCTGCCCATAACAACCTTTTTGAAGAAGTGGCAAAATTCAGGGCCGCACGCAAAATCTGGGCAAAAATAATGAAAGAACGTTTTAATGCCGGTCCGAAATCGCAATTGATGCGTTTTCATACTCAGACCGGCGGAGTTACTCTAACCGCCCAGCAGCCGATGAATAATATTGTGCGCGTTACAATTCAGGCACTGGCTGCCGTGCTTGGAGGAACTCAGAGTCTGCATACCAATTCTATGGATGAAGCCCTTGCACTTCCGACCGAGGAGTCTGTTCAGGTGGCATTGCGCACGCAGCAGATTATTGCCTATGAAAGCGGCGTTGCAGATACAATCGATCCGCTGGCAGGTTCATATTATGTGGAAAAGCTTACTCTTGATATAGAAAAAGAGGTATTTAAAATTTTAAAACAGATTGATGAACTTGGCGGTATGCTGCCGGCAATAGAAGCCGGTTTTGTCCAGAGGCAGATTCAGGAGAGTGCTTATAAATATCAGCAGGCAGTGGACAGTAAAGAGCAGATTATTGTTGGCGTCAACAGCTTTCAGACTGTTGAAGAAAAAAAGAATCTGAAACTGCTGAAAGTGAGTAAAGAATCAGAAGAAAAGCAGAAGAGCAGACTGGCAGAAGTCAAGCGCAACCGCAATCAGCTGGCAGTTGAGAAGGCTTTGAAAAAAGTCAGAGAGGCAGCAGCTAAGGAAAGCGAAAATTTGATGCTGCCGATTATCGAGGCTGTTCGCGAGTATGCCACGCTTCAGGAAATCTGCGATCAACTGCGCGCAGTATTTGGTGAATATCGGGAAAAAGTTGTAATTTAGCTTTTATTGTTTTTTTGAAGCAGAAGCAGAATTAGCTGTGGGGACAAAATTAATAATTCCCGAAGATAAATCTTTCTTTGAACAGGTGCGCTCTACTTCGAGTGAGGCATTTGCTTTCAGAATTTTAACTGTAATTTTTTTCTCTATTGCCAGTGAACCGATTTTTTTCCACTCTTCCTGCTTGATTATTTGCAGATTTTTTGCTTTGAATAAAGTATCTTCGGGGTTGATCAGACAGCGGCGATGTTCATAAAGAACCCTGATAGTTAATTCAACTGTCTGTCCGGGAACCGGTTTTTCAACAGATGAAGTAATTTCAATTTCACAGCCGAAAAAAACAGAACTTAAGAATAGAATAATAAAAAAAAGAATAATCAATTTTTTCATTTTTTGCCTCTGCTGAATATAACAATCAAAAGAATAAAAAATTGCAACAGTAATTTTTTAGAGCTCAGCTTCTCCTGTGTAAATTTTATAGGCGTCTTCCACTGATTTCGAATAGACAGTTATTGCCGTAACTGCATTTGCAAAGCGGATTGCTTCATTTAAAGGTTTCTGATGAATATTACGTCCGGTAGCGTTACCGCAGGCTCCGGAGATGAATATCTGGTCATGAAGCTGCTGGAGAAAAGCTTTTGGCTCCATACTGCTTCCGCCGGCACAAATTACCTTGGTTCTGCCGGCAGCTTTAATGGCACGCTTAAAAATTTCAGCCGATTTTTCACCCTCTTTTTTTGGAAAGTTAACCTTAACAAAATCAGCACCAAGACAGGCGGCAACTCCGCAAGCACCGGCAATCAGATCTGGATCTTTTTCGTCTTTCACCGCTTTTCCCCGCGGATAAATCCATAATACCGTAATCAGTCCGTTTTGATGAGCTTTATAAATTGCCTGGGCAGCTTCTTTAATCATTTCGTTTTCATATTCACTTCCGAGATAAACGGTATAACCGACGCCGAGGATATTCAGACCGGAATTCCTTTTAAATTCGACTACCTGCTCGACACTAACCATCTGCAATGAGACTGGATCTTTCTGAGCGGTTTTGACAAGATTGGTTTTTGAATTCAGTTTTACCAGATATGGAACTTCCGGATAATCAGGTCCGTATAGAGCAATTAAACCGAGCTGGGTGGCAAAAACTCCAATCTGAGCTCCGGCAGCGATACGAAAGAGATGCTCAGGATCATTATCATCTTCTGCTATTCCTGAACCAAAGAAATCTTCATTTAAATGTTCAATTTTCTGATCACCGGCAAAGAGCATCAGCCGATTTGACCCCAGCGTAATCTCTTCATAATTTGCCAGATATTCATTAACCATTCCCTGGGGCACGGTAGCTGGAATATAAATTGTTTCTTCCATTTTTACCTCCTGAAAAAATTTTTTAATGGTTTATTATACCTGAAACAGAAAAAAAAATCGAAAACAGAAATTTCACCATCTTAAGAGAATATTATTTTTATCCTCTTCAATCTCTCTTTGCATCTTTTTCTACCTGAAGGCGAATTATTTGGGTAAAAA
>FWPV01013040.1_pt1 | contig 12605 bp, 13 predicted proteins | sample 2228371 | NCBI WGS metagenome assembly FWPV01 (sample SAMEA103939776, study PRJEB20133) | metagenome | reverse complement strand
TGTATTTCGTTAAAAAATATAAAAAAATAGCCATTTCAAATATTCCTATTTTTTGTAGTTCGTTAAAAAATATAAAAAAATAGCCATTTCAAATATTCCTATAAAACTTGTAAACTCAAGGTGATTTCCAGAAAGAACTGATATTTGGGGATTGATTCTTAAAATTTTACCAACAAGAAAAACGGGAAGGGGTATAAAATAAGAAAACACACTTGCAGAAAAAAGATAAAGATGTGAAAAATCGGGGATTGTTGTTTTGTGATTTAGTACTGATTTTAAAAAAGGAAAAATGATTGGAAAAATTAATATGGTGCTTATCCCGAAAAATAAGAACAACCTTCTGAAGAAAAACTTATTAAGTATTTTCCCTCGTAAATCTTTATCAAAAAGGGTATAGGTTAAAAAAAACATCATAAAGAAAATACCAAAAATCGCATAATACCAAAAAGACATCGCTGTTAAGAAATAAAAAATCGCACTCAAAATAGCGAATTTTGTATTTTTTTCTTTTGCCATTCTAATAAAAAAATATATAAAAAAGACTAACCACCCGGTAGTTAAAACATTGATATGGCCCAAGCCTCTTACAAGCATAAAATAGCTAAACCCAAAAATAATACCAGAAACGAAGGATATTTCTGGTTTTTTCAAAAAATAATTAATTAAAACAAAGGCTGAAAATGCAGAAAATGTTAAATTAAATAAAATTAAAATATTATAAGTTGTTATCGGATTAAAGATGAACTGCAAAAACATTCCCGGAACCATATTGATCAAGTTATCATATCCTGTTGCTTCTCTTAAATATCCAACAGGATAAAAGACAGAAATGTCTTTTCCTGTTAGGGGATTCGTTTTTAAACTCAAAATATCGTATTTAAACTTCCAAAGAGTCCAAATAAAAAATTCACTATCAGAACCATATATAGCACCATAGCTGTTGTTAATTTTAAGTATTAGTGGAAAAGTTAGAAAGATAGCTATTAAAAAATAAATAAAAAAAACTATTATTTTTTTTCTGAAAATCATCTTATTTAATTTTTTTAGTAATTAGCTTTTTTAGAAAAAGCGAGAACCCAAAGTATAAAAACAAATACAACAAAAGAAAATTTCTTAAAATTAATAGTAGAACAATCCACAGCTCTTTTTTTATAAGCGACGTGTAAGAAAAGGGATATATTATAAGAGTTAAAATACTAATCAAGAAAAATATTTTAAAATTTTTAATATCAAAGACTAAAACAGCTAAAGGTAATAACCATATTAAATATTGAGGAGAAAGTACTTTATTAAAAACTATAAAAACCAAAAGGAAAAGAAAAATATATTTTAAGAAAATATCTTTTGAAACTTTTTTTTCTTTCCAAAAATTAATTAAAATAAAAGAGAAAAATAACAATATTAAAACAGTGCTCAGGGGAAGCAAAATTGGAGAAAGGGGAGAATAGATCGACCAACCGTAAATATCATTTTTTAAAGGCGCTTTTAAAACGGGAAGTTTTGTTTTTTCAAGCAATAAAAGAAGGCCCCCATATAAACTTTCACAATGTAAGGGCCTTGTGAAGTGGTATAGAAAGCTATAAAATCCAGCTGATTTTGGTGGTACAATAATAAATAACGGCATTAAGGTTATGATTAAAAAAAGCATAAAATAAACAGAAAAAATTATAGCTTCTTTTTTATTTTTCCTTTTATAAATATAAAGAAAATATAAAGGAAAAAAGATTATTGGGTATAATTTTGCCAATATTCCAAGAGACAAGAAAAGAGCAGAAAAGGTATATTTATCTTTAAGCAAAAGGTAAATGCTTATTATTGTTAAGAAAGATACAAAGATGTCATATCTTTTTGTGATGATATAACCAAGACACATTGTAAGACTAAGAGCAAAGAGTATTGGTAGTCGATAGTCTTTTTTAAGGTTTTTGGAGATAAGAAAAATTAGATAAATTAAAATTCCAAGAAATATTACCATTTCTATTCCAAAAAGAATGCTATAAGTATAAAAATTTTTTGTAAAAAGAGCTGGGATTATAAAAACCAATAAGGAAAGCGGGGGATATACAACATAAAAATCTTTATAGGGAACTTCTTTGTTTGAGATTATTTTTGTAGCATAATTAAAATAAAATTTTAAATCACTGTCGGGTTTTATTAAAAACGAGCACAATAATAAATAAAGAAATACACTGAAAATAATCGCTCCCCAAAAAAGATTTCTATAGTTTATTTTTTTCATTTATTTAATTAATGATTTTAAAAAACAGAAAATATGTTTCGACCTTATTTTAGATTTTCCTTTTTGTCTTCCCCGAAAAGTATAATTTATTTCAGAAATTTTTGTTTTTCTGGGAGAGATTTTTATTAGGTCAAAAAGTATTTTGTATCCTTCGAGCTCAAAGCTTTTAAGATTTTCTTTAATTAATTTTTGGAAAAGTGATGTTTTTATTCCAAAAAATCCAGACAGCAAATCATTAGGAATTTTTTTTCTACGGATAAAAAGAGAAAATTTACCCAAAATCTTAGCCCCCCACGAAATAAATTTTCTAAAATTTCCCCAATCTTTAATTTTTACTCTCTTTGCGATTACAATATCATATCCTAAATTAAGTTTTTTAACCATTTCTTTAACTTTTTCTGGGGGATGTTGGAAATCCGCATCCATGACAACAATATATTTTCTTTTTACAAGCTTCGCTGCCTCAATTACATTTGCGCACAATCCTTTTGGTTCTTTATTAGAGTTATCCACCAACTTTATTTGGGGGTTAATGTTTGTTCTTTGGAGAACTAGTTTTTGGGTTTTGTCTGTTGATCCGCCGTCACTTATTATAATTTCTAATTCTGGGTATAGCCTTTCTAAAATATTAATAAGAAGTGGAATGTTTTCTTCTTCGTTTAACGTAGGAATTATAAGAGTTGTTTCTTTAAAAGACATAGTTTTTTATTCAAGAGGATTTTTTTTCTCGACCGGGAAAAGGCTTGGTGATTTATAAGAAGAAAGAAAGGTTTTTTGATATATAATATTCTCTCCTATTTTTACAATTTCTTCTAATCTTGCCTTCATTGAACCATCACTTTGAATGTCATACTGGTAGGGACCCCTTACTATTACCACTCTTCCGTCATCTTTTCCATAAAACTCAAAAGTTAAATTATTTCCCTCAATTTTTGATTGGATTAAAATATATCCGGGGGTGTTATTTTTAAATATAAGGTCGGGACGCGGAAGGTAGACAGTAGCATCAAATCCTTGGGGGTTATAATATTTTACAGGATAGGCATGGGCGTGTCTTTCTAATATTTCAAGTCCAGAATTTACCGCTGCTCTAAATATTGTTGTTGAAATTTGGCAAATTCCACCACCATATTCTGGAACCGTTTTATTATTTTTTATTACAAGCTCTGGCAAATATCCTTGGGTGGGCCCAACTTCGCCGAGTGTTTTATTAAAAGAAAAGGTTTCGCCTGGAGCAATTAAAACCCCATTAAACCTTGCAGAACCAACTCTTATATTGTTTATTCTATTTTTGGGAGATCCGCTAAAATTAGAAGTTCCTTTTCCTATTAGTTTTTCTATTTGAAGTTCGTTTATTTTTTCTTCTGTAATTAGGGGGTCTTTGTTTTCAAGCGATATAACTATTTTTGTTTTTTTATCTAAAATACTACTTTTAATTTTTTGAACACTTTCATCAATTTTTATTGATTTCCCAGACTTTGGGGGAGATATTATTTTTAATGATCCATCCGTAAAACTTAAAGTTGGGTTTTGGGGATCGGTATTAACTTCTTTAGAAAGCGTTAAAAGATAATTTTTAATAAGTTCTTCATTAAGATCTATTTTAAGAGTAGTTGATTTACCGCTTTTTTGAGGCAAAAACACAAACCATTTTCCGAGAGTAGAATTTTTTATTAGAAAACTTTTATCTGCGGCAAAAATCAAATAAGATCCGGCATTTAAAATTTCTTCTGCTTCTTTTTTTGCCAACTCTGCTTGGTCTTCTTTAATTTGAGGACTTTCTTTTTCAAGATTAAAACAATATTTATTATTTTTAGATAAACAAATGTCTTTTAATTCTAAAAACTGAGCACCGTCTTCTATCTTATTTTTAATTTTATCTCTTGGGAATAGTTCTCCTGATTGCGATTTTGAAACAATAAATTGTATTTTTTTTTCTTCAAAAATAACCCCTGAATTTTTTGGAGGATTTTCAAAACTACCAAAATTTTTAGTTAAAAAATTATCAAGCTCTTCTTCGGATATTTTTGGATTTAGAGCCAGATTACGCCTACCCAAAAGAGCCAGTATTTTTTCTTTAATGTTTTTAAAGAAGTTTTTTTCTTTTCCTAAAGAAAACGCCTCTTTTAGGGTTTCTGAAACTTGATATTCTGGTTTTAGCTGGCTTATTCTAATGGCTGCTCCCTGTTTTTTATTTTCCTCGGTTTCCAATACCACAAGCATTGGTTTATTATTGAAATCTGCAATTTTATCCTGAATTATTTTTTTACTTTCCTCATTGGTTTTTCCCCCAACGTTGATATTTGCTATTTTTACCCCAAATGCAATTTTGTCTTGGGGAAATTTTTCAAAACTAAAGAGAGCCATTGTGCTTACAATGACCCCCAAAAATATAAATAACAATATTTTTTCTTTAGCTATCATTTACCCTCTTTTTTATTTGAAATCAAAGCCTACATTTTTATTTAGTAATTTCTTTTACTTTTATTTTTGTAGCTTTCGATTTCTCCATTTTCGGAAGTCGTAAGGTCAGAACGCCGTTTTTTAGCTCCGCCACCGCTCCATCAGTATTTATTTCTTCTGGCATTACGATTGACCTTGAAAAAGGACCCCAATAGCATTCTTGATAAAAGTAGTTTTGGGGATGTACGTTGATTTCGTTTTTCCTTTCGCCTCTTATTGAAACCATATCGCTTTGTATTGTGATATCAAGGTCTTCAGCGTTGACCCCAGCGATCGTTGATTGAATTATTATTTCGTTATCTGTTTGAAAAACATCTACCGCTAATTGTCCCTCTTCTTGGGGAATTTCTTCTTTTGGGGTCTCTTCTAAATTATCTGTTGAAACCTCCAGATTTTCTTTCAATGGATCAATGGGCTCTGAACCGGCTAATTTTTCAAAAAAGTCTGACATGTTTTTTATAAATTACAGGATCTTGGTATTTTTTTGACCTTTGAAAAGAGGAAATATACAAATATCCCCATTAAAAATATTATAGCAATTGGAAGAAAAAAATAAAAGATGTTATTCGCTGTTTCTAATTTTAAGATAGAAATATCATAAATTCCATGGCAAAAAGACGCAATCAATAATCCGCCAATAACAATCATAGATCTTTTTATAAGATTTTTTTCTCTCAAGCAAAACGCCAGGAAAAAACCAGTTATAGCAGCGGCAAGAGTATGTAGAAATATTGCAGTTAATAATCTTATAATACTTACTAGAATTATATCTGGTATAATTTTTATACCAAAGACGACCGCTAAATTTTCAACGGTTGCTAGTCCCAAACTCGCAATAATTAAATAAAGCATAGCGTCAATTGGTTCATCAAAATGAGAAGATTTTATTACTCTTAATCTTACCACGAGATATTTAAAAAATTCTTCAGTAAAGCCAATTATTAATCCGTAATATAAAAGAAGCAGCATAAATTTTTTAACCAAAATATTCTCTGGCGGGAATAAGTTTGTTGCATAATTTTCAATCATTTTTATTGGAACTACAGTTAGGGCTCCCAATAAAAAAATTTCTATTATTTTTTTATTTGATTCGGGGTGAACATCTTGACTTAGATAAAAAAATAACCACAAAAGACAGGGGATTACTCCTATAAGAAAATAAATAATTGACTCTATTAAGTTCATTATTTTTAAAAGTTAAGATTTGGTTTCGCTTTTATTTTATTAATTTCTTTGGGTTTTATTTTTTTATTTTTATTGAAAAACCCGGCTATTGCAATCATTGCGGCGTTATCTGTTGTTAATTTTTTTTGAGGGAAAAGTAGACTTATTCTTAAATTATTTTTTTTCATTTCAAGATAAAAAGTTTTTCTTAATTCATTATTTGATGCAACTCCCCCTCCAACTATAATTGTTTTTACCTTATTTTCTTTCGCCGCTTTTATTGTTTTTTTAACCAGAACATCAATTACTGCTTTTTGAGAAGATGCCGCAAGGTTTATTTTTACCTTATTTTGTTTTATTTTTCCAGCACCGAGCTTTTTTGTGAGATAAAGGGTTGCGGTTTTTAAACCAGAAAAACTAAAATTATAATTTTTACTATACATCATTGGACGGGGAAGTTGATATTTTTCAGGATCGCCCCCTTTTGCCAATTTTTCTATTTCGGGACCGCCGGGATATCCAAGACCTATAATTTTTGCAATCTTATCAAGACATTCTCCTGCCGCATCATCAAGAGTTTCGCCAAGTAATTTATATTTTTTAGTATTTTTTATAAGAACCAACTCAGTGTGTCCTCCACTTACAATTAAAGCAACCGCTGGAAAAACTATCTTTGCTTTTTGCTTTTTGTTTTTTGGTTTTGAGCTAATTGGTGTCACCCAATTAGCAAATATATGCCCCTCAAGGTGATTAATTGGAACTATTAGTTTTTTCCAAAAAAAAGAGAGGGCTTTTGCAAAGTTTATCCCCGTCCATAAACAAGGTTCAAGTCCGGGACCCTCTGTTACTGTAATTAAGTCCACTTTGGGAGTTTGATAATTTATTAAAAAATTCTTTGTTTTTTCAAAAAGTTCTTTTTCTCTTTTTAAAATTGTTTTTAATTTTTGTTCATCAAATTTTTTTTGTTTTTTTTCTTTAAGAATATTTTCTTTTTTTAAAGCAAGCCTTAAAACCGGCACTAAATTTTTTTGATGTTCTCTTTTTGCTAGTGCAGGAAAAACTCCTCCGTAATTTTTATGAATGTTGACTTGGGAGGAGACTATATTTGCCAAGATTTTAAATTGTGATTTTTCTTTTTGAACTATGGCAATTGAAGTTTCATCGCAAGAAGTATCTATAGCTAAAATTTTCATTTTTTTAATTTGAAAATTCTTAAAGGGTTTGATAATATTTATTTTATAATAAAAATTAACTATTTTGAATATGTTTTCTTTACTGAATTATTCTTTAAAAAACACATTAAGAAAAAAGGGGGTTTCTCTTCTTGCTATTTTGGGTGTTTCTGTTGGAGTATCTTTAATGGTTTTTATTTTATCAAGTTCTGCTGGCGTAAATAAAATGTTTTCAGAATCATTTACTAACGCTGCTGGCGAAATTACTATTTCTAGCGAAAATGCACCAATGGGTTTTGGGATATCAGCTGATTCAGATTCCTTATTACCATTAGAATACGTTGACAGAATTGAAAATATTGAAAATATAGAATCGGTTTCCCCGAGAGTTATGACAGTAATTTCAAGTGAATCACTAAAAACAGCCGACCCCTTTTCTATTATTGTTGGCGTTGATTCAGAAAGGGACAAAAAAAATAATGGCCCTACAACCAAAATCATTGAAGGGCGTTCTTTTGAAAAAGAAGACGAGGTTATTATTGGAAAAACAAGGGTTCAATCTATTGAGATGTCTGGGAAAAATAAAATTAATCTTGGAGATAAAATTGAAGTTGTTATGCCACCAAAGGGACCAGGCGACATTCCTCAAAAAAAAGAGCTTACTATTGTTGGAAAGTTTGAAACAGGTAATTTTTTAGAAGATTATTATATATTTAGCTCTCAAGAGACAGTAAGAAATATTGCAAGGATTGATTTGTCAAAAATAAATACAATTGTAGTAAAAGTTGATTCAATTAACAATATAGATAAAGTTGATGAGGCAATAAAAAAAGAATTTGAAGAATCAGATCCGCCAATTCAAACCCTGTTAAATAAAAATATTTTTTCAAATCTTCAAAGTACACTAAATACATTTACTAAATTTAGAATGGCAATATCAGTTGTTTCTGGAATTGCTGGAGGAATGTGTATTTTAATTGTAATGTTAATTTCTGTAATTGAAAGAAAAAGAGAGTTTGGAATTTTAAAAGCAATTGGATGGAGTAATTCTAACATAACAATCTCTATTTTAATTGAGTCTTTGGTTTTAAGCTTGGCAGGGGTTGGTTTTGGTCTTTTATTGGGATGGATTGGTATAGTTATTGCGGGAAACTATATTTTAATTTTAAAAGATGTTTTGTTTCTAAGTTGGCAGGTTATAGCTTTGGTTTTAGGTTTTGGTATTTTGCTTGGCGTTGTTGGGGGTGTTTATCCGGCATGGAAGGCATCAAGAGTTGTTCCTATGGAAATTTTAAGGGGAAATTAGTTTTTAAATTTAAAAATAAATTTTATGAAAGATAATGAAATTATAGTTGAATTAAAAAAAGTTAGTAAATTTTACGGGAAAGGAAAATTAACAGTGAAAGCCGTTTCAAATATAAACCTTAAAATTAAAAAGGGTGATTTTTTATCCATTGTGGGACCGTCGGGTTCTGGAAAAACAACCATTCTTAACTTAATGGGAGTACTTGATAAAGCAACCTCTGGCGAAGTTTTTATTGATGGGATTAACACTTCTAAAATTAAAGAATCAAAACTCTATAAAATAAGAAGAGAAAAGGTGGGTTTTATATTTCAGACATATTATCTAATACCCACTTTAAATGTTTTGCAAAATGTTTTAGTTCCAACATTTCCGATTAATAAAAACAAAAAAAAGTATTTTTTCAAAGCAAGAAAACTTTTAAAAGAAGTTGGGCTTTCGGGAAAGGAAAAAAGAAAACCATTTGAGCTTTCAGGAGGAGAACAGCAAAGAGTTGCAATTGCAAGATCTCTTATTTTAGACCCCCCTTTAATTTTAGCAGATGAACCCACTGGTAATCTTGATTCTAAAACCGGAATTGCAATAATTAATTTAATGAGAAGCCTTAACAAAAAACAAGGAAAAACTTTTGTTATAGTAACCCACAACTTAAAAATTGCCGAATTTTGTGATAAAATAATTGAACTAGAAGATGGTAAAATTTAAAAATAAAAAAGGTCGTTTTTTAAAAATTCTTTATATAAAGATGTTTTCTCAAAAAAGTCCATACGAAAATTCAAAACGTTCAATTAATCAACAACTAGCTGCTTTAGCTCAAAAGAAAGCTACCCTTGCAAGACAAAAAATTACCTGTCACCCGGAAAAAAGAGCTGACCTAGAAAGACAAGAAGCTCAACTTTGGCAACAAGAAAGAAATTTACAAATGAAATTAAACTCTCTAGAAAGATCAGAAAGCGAATGGATAGCAAGTCAGCAAAGGAGGGAAGAAGCTTTGCGTCGTCAAGAGGAGTTAAGAATTATGAGGCAGCAAAAATTTTCAAAACCGGGCACTCAAAAAGAACAGTTAAGTTCCCAAGAAAGAAAAATTCTTGAAGAGAAAACCCGTAAAGTTGAAGATGACGCCAACAGATTATATCACAAAGCAGTTTAACTATTTTTAATTTTTACATATTAAAATGAAATCTCAAGAAATAAGAGAGAAATTTTTACAGTTTTTTAAAAAAAGAGGGCATAAAATAATGCCTTCTTCTTCGCTTATTCCAGAGAATGACCCCAGCGCTCTTTTTATTTCAGCGGGTATGCAACCGCTGGTTCCTTTTTTATTAGGAGAAAGTCATCCGCAGGGAAGGCGTTTGGCAAACATTCAAAAATGTTTAAGGACCAACGATATTGATGAAGTTGGAGACGCAACCCATATTACTTTTTTTGAAATGATGGGTTATTGGTCTTTGGGAGATTATTTTAAAGAAGAATCCATTAAATATTCTTTTGACTTTTTCACCAAAGAACTTGGTATAGAAAAAGAAAAACTTTTTATAACAGTTTTTGAGGGAGATGAAGAAATTCCTCGCGATAATGAATCTGCTAAAATCTGGCAGGAGAAAATTGGCATTCCAAAAGAAAAAATTTATTTTCTGCCCAAAAAAGACAATTTTTGGATTGTGGGGGATAAAGGCCCTTGTGGTCCCTGTACTGAGATTTTTTATGAAAGAGACGTCAAAAAATGTAGCAAAGATTGCCGACCGGGCTGTGATTGTGGGAAATTCATTGAAATCGGAAATAATGTTTTTATGGAATATAATAAAAAAGAGACAGGAGAATATGAAAAGTTAAAACAAAAAAATGTAGATGTTGGCTTGGGTCTTGAAAGAATTGCTATGGTCTTACAGCAAAAAAATACCGTTTTTGAAACAGATTTATTTTTCCCCATTTATAACTCAATTGCCGAATCAAGTCTTGTATCTAAAGAATCGTTGGATCCTAAAATTTTAAGAAGATTATCTGACCACATAAAGGCAAGCACTTTTTTAATTTCAGAGGGCTTGGTGCCCGGAAAAGAAGATAGAGAATATATTTTAAGACGGTTTTTAAGGTGGTGTATTCGCTATGCTAAACTTTTAAAATTTAAAGAAAATTGGTATGTGGACCCGGTAAAAGAGGTTATAAAAATCTACGAAAATATATATCCCGAGCTAAAAAGGAACGAGGAGAAAATTATTACAGTTCTTCAAAACGAAGAGGAAAAATTTAAAAAAACCCTTGAATCTGGAATCAAAAAACTTCATGAGGTTTTTGAGTGGAGGGGGAATTTTATAAAAGTTCAGGAAAAAATTCCAGGACAATCTGTGAAATTTCTATCGGGCGACTCAATTTTAGAGCGTGATAAAGTACTTGCCAAAAAGCTTTTTGATATTTACCAAACATATGGTTTTCCTTTGGAACTTTCTTTTGATGAGTGGAATTATTTTTTTGGTGAAGAACTTTCTCCTGAAGAAAAATCTGCAATTTTAGAGCGATTTAATTTAGAGAAAAAAAAGCACCAAGAAATTTCCCGCAAAGGAGCTGAAAAGAAATTCAAAGGGGGACTTGCAGATGAAAGTTATGAGACAACAAAACTTCATACAGCAGCTCACCTTTTATTACAAGCATTGCGGGAGATCTTGGGATCACACGTAGTTCAAAAAGGTTCAAACATTACTCAAGAGAGGTTGCGTTTTGATTTTTCGCATCCTGAAAAATTGACGCCAGAACAACTTAAAAAAGTCGAAGACTTAGTTAATAAAAAAATAAAAGAGAATTTACCCGTAAGGTTTCAAGAAATGACGCTTGATGAAGCCAAAAAACAGGGCGCTATGGGGGTATTTGAAGAAAGATACGCAAATAAAGTAAAAGTTTATACCATAGGAGATTTTTCAAAAGAAATTTGCGGCGGACCCCATGTAAAAAACACTTCAAAACTGGGAGAATTTAAAATAAAAAAAGAGGAAAGCGTTGGAGCGGGAGTCAGAAGGATTAAAGCGGTTTTGTCTTAGTTTTATTTTTAGATCCCAAGATAAAAAATGCACCGATAATTCCAATAACATTAAACAAGAGGACCAGTAAAAAAGCTAGATTAAAACCAAATAAATATCCGGAAAAAATTCCGATTTTTTTTAATCCAAAATCAAATTTAGACTTTTCTTTTACAATTATTAAGATTAAGAGCGAGAGGGATGTAATTACTGCTATTTTTAAATCAACTTTTTTCAAGAACACAAAAGAAAAAATTAATGAGAATTCAATAGTTTTATCAATGGCAAGGTCTAATATTTTTCCTTTTTTAGTAATTAAGTTATATTTTTTTGCAACCTGACCGTCTAAAAAATCAAAAGCTTGATAGACAATAATGATAAAAATAAAAGCTAAAGTACTTTTTTCCGTTAAAACAAAAAAAATTCCCCAAAAACCAAAAAAAGCGGCAATTACAGATAAATTATTTGGAGTAAACCCCATTCTTTTGTGCAAGAAATATAAAATAGGATTTGATAGTTTTGTAAAAAATTTGTCTAGTTTTGGAAAATACTCAAACATTTTTATTTATCTTTTATTTTTAAACAATATAATATACAATAATATAATAATTTAAAAATTTTTAAAAGAAAAAATATGGGATTTTTTCTTTTTTCCTGCCTTTATTTTTTTCTGCCAGCTTTGATTGGTAATATGATGGCCTCTTTAACAAGAAGAATTAATTTTCTTTCATTTTTAAATATTCCGGTTGATTTTGGAAAGACAATTAAAGGAAAAATAATTTTTGGTCAATCAAAGACTTGGAGAGGTTTAGTTTTTGGACCATTATTTGGCCTTTTAATTATTTTTCTTCAGTGGTTTTTATACAAATATGAGTTTTTTCAAAAAATCAGTTTGATAAATTATCGCCAGATTAATATTTTACTTTTTGGTTGTTTAATGTGTTTTGGGGCGTTGATTGGGGATTTAATATTTTCATTTTTTAAAAGACGTCAAAATATTGCGCCAGGAAAACCCTGGATACCATTTGATCAATTAGATTTTGTTATTGGGTCTTTTTTATTTTTAACTCCTTATCTTAATTTTAAGCTTCACTTAAATATTACTATTTTACATTGGATTTTTATTGCAATTATTTCTTTTTTATTACATGTTTTGACAAATAATATTGGATATTATCTCGGTATTCAAAAAAATAGATGGTAGAGCAATAAAACAATTTAAAAATAAATTTTATTTGACACATCCTTTTATA
>FWPV01013033.1_pt1 | contig 12607 bp, 8 predicted proteins | sample 2228371 | NCBI WGS metagenome assembly FWPV01 (sample SAMEA103939776, study PRJEB20133) | metagenome | reverse complement strand
GTTGAAGATTGACTTGTCGTTCACAAGATGACGACGCATAACACTTCAGTCAAGCGCCGATCGCCTGCGGCGTCGGCTTACCTCAAACGTTGAGCGGCTGCTTTCTCGGCATACGACCGTCCGCAACGGGTCGACACCCGCCCCTCCCCGCATTTGATCCACCTCAAGTCCGGCGCATTTAGACCGCCCGGGTAGTTCTTTCGGAGGATGCCGCGCTGCCGCGCCGCTACCTCCGGAGGATGGTGGAAACAAGCACCGCTTCCTACAGTCCATGCACCCTCTCAGGAGTCGTGCAATGGACAAGAACCGACAAGCCCTCTCCGTGCTGATCGTCAGCACGCTGGCCTTCACCGTGTGCTTCATGGTGTGGATGATGTTCGGCGTGATCGGCATCCCGATCAAGAAGGCGCTCAACCTCAACGCCACCGAATTCGGCCTGCTCACGGCCACCCCGGTGCTCACGGGCTCGCTGATCCGCGTGCCGCTGGGCATCTGGACCGACAAGTACGGCGGGCGCATCGTCATGGCCCTGCTGATGGCGGCCACCGTGCCCGCCATCTGGCTCATGGCCTATGCCACCGAGTACTGGCATTTCCTGGTGATCGGCCTGTTCGTGGGCCTGGCCGGGGGTTCCTTCTCGGTGGGCACGCCCTACGTGGCGCGCTGGTACCCCAGGAACCGCCAGGGTTTCGCCATGGGCGTGTACGGCGCGGGCAATTCGGGCGCGGCGGTCAACAAGTTCATCGCGCCGGCCCTGGTGGTGGCCTTCGGCTGGACCATGGTGCCGCAGGTGTACGCCGCCATCATGCTGGGCACGGTGGTCATCTTCTGGCTCTTCAGCCACAGCGACCCGGCCCACCGGGTGCCGAGCAACGTGAAGTTCACGGACCAGCTCAAGGCGCTGAAGGACCCCAAGGTCATCAAGTACTGCCAGTACTACAGCATCGTGTTCGGCGGCTACGTGGCGCTCTCGCTGTGGATGGTGCAGTACTACGTGGGCGAATACGGCCTGGACATCCGCGCCGCCGCGCTGCTGGCGGCCTGCTTCTCGCTGCCCGGCGGCGTGCTGCGCGCGGTGGGCGGCTGGCTGTCCGACAAGTACGGTGCCCACAGCGTGACCTGGTGGGTGATGTGGGTGAGCTGGATCTGCCTGTTCCTGCTCTCCTACCCGCAGTTCGACTTCACCGTGGCCACCATCGACGGGCCCAGGACCTTCCACTTCGGCCTCAACGTCTACATGTTCACCATGCTGATGTTCATCCTGGGCATCGCCTGGGCCTTCGGCAAGGCCAGCGTGTTCAAGTACATCAGCGACGACTATCCCGACAACATCGGCACCATCAGCGGCATCGTGGGCCTGGCCGGCGGCCTGGGCGGTTTCGTGCTGCCCATCCTCTTCGGCGCGCTGGTGGACATCACCGGCATCCGCTCCAGCGCCTTCATGCTCATGTACGGCGTGGTCTGGGTCTCGCTGATCTGGATGTACTGGACCGAGGTGCGCCGCGCCGAAGTCATGGGCAGCAAGGCCACCGCTTTCAGCCTCAAGGGCTAATTTCCAAGGAACCATCATGAACACCACCACCAGGGAAACGGGTGCCACGATCAGCGACTGGCGCGCCGAGGACGAACAGTTCTGGGAGAGCACGGGCAAGCGCATCGCCTACCGCAACCTCTGGATCTCCATCCCCGCGCTGCTGTGCGGCTTCGCGATCTGGGGCATGTGGGGCATCATCACCGTGCAGATGCTCAACCTGGGCTTCCCCTTCACCCAGGCCGAGCTCTTCACGCTCACCGCCATCGCGGGCCTGGCCGGCGCCACCATGCGCATCCCGGCCAGCTTCCTGATCCGGCTGGCCGGCGGGCGCAACACCATCTTCCTGACCACCGCCATGCTGCTGGCACCGGCCATCGGCACAGGCATCGCGCTGCAGCACCCGGAGTGGCCGCTGTGGGTGTTCCAGCTCATGGCGCTGTGGTCCGGGGTGGGCGGCGGCAACTTCGCCTCCAGCATGTCCAACATCGGCACTTTCTTTCCCAAGCGCCTGCAGGGCACGGCGCTGGGCCTGAACGCCGGCCTGGGCAACTTCGGCGTGACGACCATGCAGATCGTCATTCCGCTGGTGATGACGGTCAGCCTCTTCGGTGCCTTCGGCGGCGAGCCGATGACGCTGGTGAAGGACAGCGGCTGGATCTTCGGCAAGATCACGGCCGGCACGCCCACCTTCATCCAGAACGCGGGCCTGGCCTGGCTGATCTCGCTGGTGCCGCTGTCCGTGCTGGCCTGGTTCGGCATGAACAACCTGAAGACGGTCACGCCGGGCGTGGACAACAGCCTGGCCAGCACGATCAGCGCCTTCCTCAAGATCACCTGGCTCTACACCCTCGCCTTCGTGCCGGCCATCCTGGGCCTCTACCTCTACCTGCCCGCGCCCACGGGCCTGGGCCTGCTGAACATGTGGCTGGCCATGCCGCTGATCATCGTGGCCACGCTGTTCACCATGAAGCTGGCCGCCTTCGGCCCCATGAAGGAAAACATCGCCAAGCAGTTCGCCATCTTCCGCGACAAGCACACCTGGTCGATGACGGCGCTGTACATCGTGACCTTCGGCAGCTTCATCGGCTTCTCCATGGCGCTGCCGCTGTCCATCACCGTGATCTTCGGCAGCACGCACGTCTTCGACGCCGCCACCAGCGCCTGGGTGCACGCCAAGAACCCCAACGCCCCCAGCGCCCTGACCTACGCCTGGATCGGCCCCTTTGTGGGCGCGGCGGTGCGCCCCATCGGCGGCTGGATCTCGGACAAGGTGGGCGGCTCCATCGTCACGCAGATCATCTCGGCGGTGATGGTGGTGGCCTCGGCGGCGGTGGGCTACATCATGCTGCAGGCCTACCAGTCGGCCACGCCCGAGCAGTACTTCACCACCTTCATGCTGCTGTTCGTGGTGCTGTTCACGGCCACGGGCATCGGCAACGGCTCGACCTTCCGCACCATCGCCGTCATCTTCGACCGCACCCAGGCCGGCCCGGTGCTGGGCTGGACTTCGGCCATCGCCGCCTACGGCGCCTTCGTGGCCCCGGTGGTGATCGGCGCGCAGATCAAGGCCGGCACGCCGCAATACGCCTTCTACGGCTTCGCCGTCTTCTACGCCCTGTGCCTGGTGCTGAACTGGTGGTTCTACCTGCGGGCGAACGCCTACGTCAAGAACCCCTGAACCTCACGAACCAACGAATTTCCAGGAGGCCCCCATGAGCCATTTTCTCGACCGACTGAGCTATTTCTCGCAACCCAGGGAGCCCTTCTCCCGGGACCACGGCGTCACCACCGGTGAAGACCGCACCTGGGAGGACGCCTACCGCGACCGCTGGGCCCACGACAAGATCGTGCGCTCCACCCACGGCGTGAACTGCACGGGCTCGTGCTCGTGGAAGATCTACGTCAAGGGCGGCATCGTCACCTGGGAAACCCAGCAGACCGACTACCCGCGCACGCGCTGGGACATGCCCAACCACGAGCCGCGCGGCTGCGCGCGCGGTGCCAGCTACAGCTGGTACCTGTATTCCGCCAACCGCGTGAAGTACCCCATGGTGCGCGGCCGCCTGCTCAAGCTCTGGCGCGAGGCACGGCTGACGCACGGCCCGGTGGAGGCCTGGGCGTCCATTGCCGAGAGCAACGCCAGGCGCAAGGAATACCAGAGCGTGCGCGGCCTGGGCGGTTTCGTGCGCTCCAGCTGGGACGAGGTCAACGAGATGATCGCCGCGGCGAACATCTACACCGTCAAGAAGCACGGCCCGGACCGCGTGATCGGTTTCTCGCCGATTCCGGCCATGTCCATGGTGTCCTACGCCGCCGGCAGCCGCTACCTGAGCCTGCTGGGCGGCGTGTGCATGAGCTTCTACGACTGGTACTGCGACCTGCCGCCGGCCAGCCCGCAGATCTGGGGCGAGCAGACCGACGTGCCTGAGTCCGCCGACTGGTACAACTCCACCTACATCATCGCCTGGGGCTCCAACGTGCCGCAGACGCGCACGCCCGACGCCCACTTCTTCACCGAGGTGCGCTACAAGGGCGCCAAGACCGTGGCCGTCACGCCCGATTACGCCGAGATCTCCAAGCTGGCCGACATCTGGATGCACCCCAAGCAGGGGACGGACGCGGCGATGGCCATGGCCATGGGCCACGTCATCATGAAGGAGTTCTACTTCGACAAGCCGTCGAGCTATTTCGACGACTACGCGCGCCGCTACACCGACCTGCCCATGCTGGTCATGCTCAAGGAGCAGACCAGCCCGAGCGGAGAAAAGGTCCTGGTGCCCGACCGCTACGTGCGTGCCAGCGACTTCAACGGCAAGCTGGGCCAGGCCAACAACCCCGAGTGGAAGACCGTGGCCATCAACGAGAACGGCAAGGTGGTCTGCCCCAGGGGCGCCATCGGCTTCCGCTGGGGCCCGGACGGCCGCGCCGATGCCGGCCAGTGGAACCTGGAGGCCAGGGAAGCCCGCCACGGCAACGACGTGAAGCTCAAGCTCTCGGCGCTCGAAGGCGGCGCCCGGGCCGAGACGGCGAAGATCGGCTTCCCCTACTTCGGCGGCATCGCGCACGAGCACTTCCCCAACAACACGGCTGGCGCCGGCAGCAGCAACGTGCTGGTGCGCACCGTGCCCGTGACCCGCATCTCCCTGGGCAAGGAAGGCGACAAGCGCGAAGCCCTGGTGGCCACCGTGTTCGACCTGCAGGCGGCCAACTACGGCATCGCCCGCGGCCTGGACGGCGAACTGGCCGCGCGGGACTACAACGACGACACGCCCTACACCCCGGCCTGGCAGGAGAAGATCACCGGCGTGCCGCGCCAGCAGCTCATCACCGTGGCGCGCCAGTTCGCCGAGAACGCCGACAAGACCCAGGGCAAGTCCATGGTCATCATCGGCGCGGCCATGAACCACTGGTACCACAGCGACATGAACTACCGCGGCATCATCAACATGCTGATGATGTGCGGCTGCATCGGCCAGAGTGGCGGCGGCTGGGCGCACTACGTGGGCCAGGAGAAGCTGCGCCCGCAGACCGGCTGGACCGCGCTGGCCTTCGCGCTGGACTGGATCCGTCCGCCGCGCCAGCAGAACAGCACCAGCTTCTTCTACGCCCACACCGACCAGTGGCGCTACGAGAAGCTGGGCATGGAAGAGGTGATCTCGCCGCTGGCCGACAAGAAGCTCTATGGCGGCAGCATGATCGACTACAACGTGCGCGCCGAGCGCATGGGCTGGCTGCCCAGCGCCCCGCAGCTGCAGACCAACCCGCTGCAGGTGGTGAAGGACGCGGCCGCCGCCGGCATGGACCCCAGGGACTACACCGTCAAGGGCCTGAAGGACGGCACGCTCAGGATGAGCTGCGAAGACCCGGACCACCCGGCCAACTGGCCGCGCAACCTCTTCGTCTGGCGCTCCAACCTGCTGGGTTCCTCCGGCAAGGGTCATGAGTACTTCCTCAAGCACCTGCTGGGCACCAGCCACGGCGTGCAGGGCAAGGACCTGGGCCAGGACGATGCCAAGCCCACCGAGGTGGTCTGGCACGAGCAGGCCCCGGAGGGCAAGCTGGACCTGCTGGTCACGCTGGACTTCCGCATGAGCACGACCTGCCTGTACTCGGACATCGTGCTGCCCACGGCCACCTGGTACGAGAAGAACGACCTCAACACCAGCGACATGCACCCCTTCATCCACCCGCTGTCCACCGCGGTGGACCCGGCCTGGCAATCGAAGAGCGACTGGGAGATCTACAAGGGCTTCGCGAAGAAGTTCAGCGAGCTCTGCGTGGGCCACCTCGGGGTGGAGCGCGAGATGGTGCTGTCACCGCTGATGCACGACAGCCCGGCCGAGCTGGCCCAGCCCTTCGGCGTGCAGGACTGGAAGAAAGGCGAGTGCGAGCTGATCCCCGGCAAGACCGCGCCCAACATGACGGTGGTGGAGCGCGACTACCCCAACCTCTACAAGCGCTTCACGGCCCTGGGCCCGCTGATGGGCAAGGTGGGCAACGGCGGCAAGGGCATTGCCTGGAACACACAGGACGAGGTGAAGCAGCTGGGCGAGCTCAACGGCACGGTCACGGCCGAGGGCGCCACCTGCGGCATGCCCAGGATCGAGAGCGACATCGACGCCTGCGAGGTGGTGCTGCAGCTCGCGCCCGAGACCAACGGCCACGTGGCCGTCAAGGCCTGGGGAGCCCTGAGCAAGCAGACCGGACGCGACCACACCCATCTGGCCCTGCACCGCGAGGACGAGAAGATCCGTTTCCGCGACATCCAGGCGCAGCCGCGCAAGATCATCTCCAGCCCGACCTGGAGCGGCATCGAGAGCGAGACCGTGTCCTACAACGCCGGCTACACCAATGTGCACGAACTGATCCCGTGGCGCACCCTCACCGGCCGCCAGCAGTTCTACCTGGACCACCCGTGGATGACGGCCTTCGGGGAGAACCTGTCGAGCTACAAGCCGCCGGTGGACCTCAAGACCACGGCCGGCATCCACGGCATCAAGCCCAACGGCAACGCCGAGATCCTGCTGAACTTCATCACACCGCACCAGAAGTGGGGCATCCACTCCACTTACACGGACAACCTGATGATGCTCACGCTGAATCGCGGCGGCCCGGTGATCTGGCTCAGCGAGGACGACGCGAAGAGCGCCGGCATCGTGGACAACGACTGGGTGGAGCTGTTCAACATCAACGGCGCCATCGCGGCGCGGGCGGTGGTGAGCCAGCGCGTGAACCCCGGCATGGTCATGATGTACCACGCGCAGGAGAAGATCATCAACACCCCCGGCTCGGAGATCACCGGCGCACGCGGCGGCATCCACAACTCGGTGACGCGCATCGTGCTCAAGCCCACGCACATGATCGGCGGCTACGCGCAGTTCAGCTACGGCTTCAACTACTACGGGACCATCGGCACCAACCGCGACGAATTCGTCGTGGTGCGCAAGATGAACAAGGTCGACTGGCTCGATGGAACGGCTGCCACGTCCACCGGCACCGGCGCACACGCCTGAACCCAGGAGAACGAACATGAAAATCCGCGCTCAAATCGGCATGGTGCTCAACCTGGACAAGTGCATCGGCTGCCACACCTGTTCCGTCACCTGCAAGAACGTCTGGACCAGCCGCAAAGGCATGGAATACGCCTGGTTCAACAACGTCGAGACCAAACCCGGCATCGGCTACCCCAAGGAATGGGAGAACCAGGACAAGTGGAACGGCGGCTGGGTCCGTAAGGCCAACGGCAGCATCGAGCCGCGCCAGGGGGCGAAGTGGAAGCTGCTGATGAAGATCTTCGCGAATCCAAATTTGCCGCAGATCGACGACTACTACGAGCCCTACACCTTCGACTACGACCACCTGCAGTCGGCGCCCGAGATGAAGGCGGCGCCCACGGCCCGGCCGCGCAGCCTCATCACCGGCCAGCGCATGGAGAAGATCGAATGGGGCCCGAACTGGGAAGAAATCCTGGGCGGTGAGTTCAGCAAGCGCTCGAAGGACAAGAACTTCGACGAGGTGCAGAAGGACATCTACGGCCAGTTCGAGAACACCTTCATGATGTACCTGCCGCGCCTGTGCGAGCACTGCCTGAACCCGGCCTGCGTGGCGAGCTGCCCCTCGGGCTCGATCTACAAGCGCGAGGAAGACGGCATCGTGCTGATCGACCAGGACAAGTGCCGCGGCTGGCGCATGTGCGTGTCCGGCTGCCCCTACAAGAAGATCTACTACAACTGGGAATCGGGCAAGGCCGAGAAGTGCATCTTCTGCTACCCGCGCATCGAGGCGGGCCAGCCCACCGTGTGCTCCGAGACCTGCGTGGGCCGCATCCGCTACCTGGGCGTGCTGCTGTATGACGCCGACCGCATCCAGGAAGCGGCCAGCGTGGAGCACGACCGCGATCTGTACAACGCCCAGCTCGACATCTTCCTCGACCCGAACGACCCGAAGGTGATCGAGCAGGCGCGCATCGACGGCATCCCCGACGCCTGGATGGAGGCCGCGCGCAAGAGCCCGGTCTACAAGATGGCCGTGGAGTGGAAGGTGGCCCTGCCCCTGCACCCGGAATACCGGACCCTGCCCATGGTCTGGTACGTGCCGCCGCTCTCGCCCATCACCGCGGCCGCCAATGCCGGCGACATCGGCATCAACGGCCAGATCCCGGACGTCAGGCAGCTGCGCATCCCGGTCAAGTACCTGGCCAACCTGCTGACCGCCGGCGACACCCTGCCCGTGGAACGCGCGCTGGAACGCATGCTGGCCATGCGCGCCTACCAGCGCAGCAAGCACGTGGACGGCCGCCCGGACACCGCAGCGCTGCAGCAGGTGCAGATGACGGAAGCCGAGGTGGAGGACATGTACCACGTGATGGCGATCGCCAACTACGAAGACCGCTTCGTCATCCCGAGCACGCACCGCGAGTACGCCGAGAACACCTTCGACATGCGCGGCGGCTGCGGCTTCTCCTTCGGCAACGGTTGTTCCGACGGCGCGAGCGAAGCCAGCCTCTTCGGCGGCGGCAAGCGTCGCACCATCCCCATCAAGGCGGAGGTCTGAACCATGACACAGAAAACTGCATCCCTGACCCTGCGCGTGCTCGCGCGCCTGCTGTCCTACCCCGACGCCGAGCTGCGCAGCCACCTGGGCGACCTGGGCGCCGCGCTGCGCAGTGAACAGGCCCTGGGCGCGGCCCGCCTGGGCGAGCTCGAGGCCCTGCTCAAGTCCATGCGCACGCGCGATCCGATCGAACTGGAAGCCGACTACGTGCAGCTCTTCGACCGCGGCCGCAGCACCTCGCTGCACCTGTTCGAGCACGTGCACGGCGACAGCCGCGACCGCGGCCCGGCCATGATCGACCTGGCCCAGACCTACGAGAAGGCCGGCCTCTACCTCGCCGAAGGCGAGCTGCCCGACTACCTGCCGGTGGTGCTGGAGTTCGTCTCCACCCAGCCGGCCAGGGAGGCGCGCGCCTTCCTCGGCGAGATGGCGCACATCCTCAACGCCATCTTCAGCGCGCTGGTCAAGCGCCAGAGCGGCTACGCCAGCGTGCTGGGGGCCCTGCTGGAGATCGCCGGCGAAAAGGTCCAGGCCGTCAAGGTGGCCGAGGAGCCGCCCGTCGACGAAAGCTGGGAGGAGCCGGCCGTCTTCGGCGGCTGCTCCACCGAGGGCCAGGCCAAACCGGGCCAGCCCCAGCCCGTCCGCATCGTCAGGAATGTTGCGCAGCGCGCTGCGTCAGGAGTCTGATCATGAGCTACTTGAACCAATTCATCTTCGGGATCTATCCCTACATCTGCCTCACGGTCTTCCTGCTGGGCAGCCTGATCCGCTTCGACCGCGACCAGTACACCTGGAAGAGCGATTCCTCGCAGCTGCTCAAGGCCGGCCAGCTGCGGCTGGGCAGCAACCTCTTCCACGTGGGCATCCTGTTCCTGTTCTTCGGCCACACGGTGGGCATGCTCACGCCGCACTTCGTCTACGAGCCTTTCATGACGGCCGGTGCCAAGCAGCTGCTGGCCATGGTCTCGGGCGGCCTGTTCGGGGTGCTGGGCTTCATCGGCCTCACGCTGCTGCTGCACCGCCGCCTGGCCGAGCCGCGCATCCGCGCCACGAGCAAAGCAAGCGACATCGTGCTGCTGCTCCTGCTCTGGCTGCAGTTCGCGCTGGGCCTGGCCACCATCCCGCTGTCGGCCCAGCACCTGGACGGCAGCATGATGCTGAAGCTGGCCGAATGGGCGCAGCGCATCGTGACCTTCCGCGGCGGCGCCGTCGAGCTGCTGGCCGAGGCCGGCTGGGTCTTCAAGGCCCACATGTTCCTGGGCATGAGCATCTTCCTGATCTTCCCCTTCACGCGCCTGGTCCACGTCTGGAGCGGCTTTGGCACGGTGGCCTACCTGATGCGGCCCTACCAGGTGGTGCGCAGCCGCCGGCTCAATGTGCCCACCGGCCACAACCTGCCGCGCCAACCGGGCGCGCGCGTCTGAGGAGAACCCTATGAAAACGCCCTGCTCCCCCAGCTGCGGCTGCGCCAGCGCTGAAGCCGATACCGCCGCGGCCAGCCCGCCAGCCATCGCGCGCGTCAACGGCCAGCCGCTGCAACGCGCCGATGAGACCCTGGGCGACGACGAGCTGCGCCAGCGCGCCTGCACCGAGTTGCTGCGCCAGGCCGCGCAGCGCGCCGGCCTGCTGGCCGCGGACGACAGCACGGCCGACGGTGTGCCCGGCGAGGCGGCGGTCGAGGCCATCGAGCAGCTGCTCGAACAGAGCCTGCAGGTCCCCGAGCCCTCCGAAGAAGCCTGCCGCCGCCACCACGCGGCCCACGCGGCGCGCTACCGCATCGGCGAGCGCGCCCATGTGCGCCACATCCTGTTCGCGGTGACACCGGGCGTGGATGTGGTCGCCCTGCGCAAACGCGCGGAGCACGCCCTGCTCGACGTGCGCAGCCACGACGGCACGGGCGACCCCTTCACCGAGGCCGCACGCACGCTCTCCAACTGCCCCAGCGGCGCCGAGGGCGGCGAGCTGGGCTGGCTCACGGCGGCCGACTGCGCGCCCGAGTTCGCGCGCGAGGTCTTCGGCCAGAGCGAGGTGGGCGTGCTGCCGCGCCTGGTGCACAGCCGCTTCGGCCTGCACGTGGTGGACGTGCGCGCGCGCGAGGCCGGGGCCGACCAGCCCTTCGAGGCCGTGCACGGCGCCGTGGCCATGACGCTGCGCCAGCAGAGCTACGTGACGGCGCTGCGCCAGTACCTGGCCCTGCTGGCCGGGCAGGCCGAGATCGAAGGCGTGGAGCTCGACGCATCGGAAACCCCTCTGGTCCAGTAGACGGAATACGCGCCCATGCCTGACGAACTGCTGGAGCGCCTGCGCCGCTTTCACGACCACACCTTTCCCGGCATCCAGGACCAGTTCCAGGATCTGGTCGAGCAGGGGCAGCATCCGCACATCCTGTTCATCGGCTGCTCGGACTCGCGCCTCGTGCCCTACCTGCTCACGGGCACCGGCCCGGGCGACCTGTTCCTGGTGCGCAACGTGGCGGCCTTCGTGCCGCCGCACGACGGCATGCTGGACGTGCCGGCCGGGGACATCCCGCCCGAGGGGGCCTACCTGGGCGCCGCGCGGCGCTTCACGGGCTACCACGGCACGGCCGCGGCCATCGAGTTCGCGGTGCTCAACCTCAAGGTCTCGCACATCGTGGTCTGCGGCCACAGCCACTGCGGCGGCATCCGCGCGCTCTACGAGGGCGTGCCGCCGGCGGCCATCAACCTGGCCGCCTGGCTGGAACTCGGCCGCGAGGCCGTGCTGCCGGTGCAGGTCAGTCCGGAGGCGCTGCGCCGCACCGAACAGCGCGCCGTGGTGCTGCAGCTCGAGCGCCTCATGGGCTACCCCATGGTGCGCGAGCGCGTCGAGGCCGGCCAGCTCGCGCTGCACGGCTGGCACTACGTGCTCGAGGAGGGCGAGGTGCACGTCTTCGACGTGAAGAGCGGCGGTTTCGTCCCAGCGTCCAGCGCCACCCACAGCGGCACCGGCCCCTACGTGGACCACGAGGCCGACACCATGGCCAGCCCGCTGTTCAACGAGATCGACGACAGCTACGGCCACGCCGCGCCGCCCCCGCCGGCGCCGCCCGGGCCCGCGTAAGCGTTCCTGCCGCCCCGGCTTTCCCTGGCATTTCCCCTGTTCAGGGGGTGCGAGGCCAGTTATGCTCGGCCGGACGATGCGTCCTCCGCCTGCGCCCACCCGCAGGGCGGCCGCACGCGAGGAGACAAGACCCATGAGTACTGCCGACTGGAGCCTGCGCACCCGACTGCTGCTGGCGCTGGGCCTGCCCGTGCTGCTGCTGGCCGCGCTGGGGCTGCTGGCGCAGCAGCAGCTGGTGCGCATCGGCGAGGCGCGCGCCCCGCTGAGTGCCAGCGAACGCGCCCAGACCGAGGCCGCGCAGGCGCTGCAGGCCGGCACCACGGCGCTCTCGCGCCTGCTCATGCAGCAGATCACCGCCGCGACCGACGCCCCGCCCGGCCCGCTGCAGGAACAGCGGGCCGCCGCCAACCGCAGCGTCGACGAGGCGCTGGCCACGCTGCAGCGCCTGGGCGGCGTGGCGCAGGACCGCGAGGTGCTGGCCGAGCTGCAGCGCCACCGCACGGCCCACACCGAATCCTCCGGGCGCGTGCTCAAGCTCGTGGGCGAGAACCTGCGCCCCGAGGCCGCTCTGCTCTTCATCGGCGAGACCCTGCCCGCGCTCAACGCGCTGCAGCAGTCCATCCAGACCCTGACCGCGCTGCAGCGCCGCAACGTGGAGCGCGGCAGCATCGCCGCGGCGCGCCAGCTGCTGGGCTGGGCCGGCGCTGCCGCCGTGCTGCTGGCATTGCTGTGGGCCCTGTGGCTGCTGTGGCCCGCGGCCCGGCGCCTGCGCGAGGCCGTGCAGCTCGCGCGCCGGCTCGCCGACGACGCGGACGGCACCGTCATCGACGCCGGCCGCACCGCGCACGACGAAGCCGGCCAGCTGCGCCTGGCGCTCGCGCGCCTGCAGCAGGGCCGCCAGCAGCTGGTGCAGGACGCCCGCGCCCGGGCCGAGACGCTGGC
>FWPV01013032.1_pt1 | contig 12607 bp, 14 predicted proteins | sample 2228371 | NCBI WGS metagenome assembly FWPV01 (sample SAMEA103939776, study PRJEB20133) | metagenome | reverse complement strand
CTTTACGGTGCTTTACGGCGCGGCATGAAACACCTCAGATGGCTTCAGATAGCCAAAAACGTCAAACGTGCCCTATAACCGCTCCTATTGCGTTTAACGACCATGCCACCTATTAGGAGTACAAAATTGTTCACAATGTTTATCAACTTAGGTTGCGTAGTCACACCGTTGCAACAACGTCACCCTTTTCGTTCCTGTGGCAGTTTACCTCGCGATACGACCTACACCTGTCGATACGACAGATTGCAGCGTGCAGCTCACTGAAGTCCTCGGTGAACCAGAATCCGGTTCGATCGGTCACATGGACGTCGAAACCAAGGCTGCTGACGTAGTGAAGGATTCTGCATGCGCTCGTATGCGACGCGATTGCACCACTGGCCTTGCCTTGGCGAACATAATCCATACAATTGGTTCGGTAGATGGCATTCCACCCTCTCCATTTGGGTATCGCCAAACGACATGCTCCGCACAGCTGCATCAGTTCGTCCTGAAATCCGCTTGATCGAAACGTATCGTCTGTCGCCTTCGCGTCCGAGATACTTAGAAATCGCACCTCTCGCTTGTTTGCCGATCTGAGCACGACGAGTCCGTGTTGCATATCCTCCGTAAATCCGACATCCACGAACTTGTTGCATATCGCGTGTTGTACGATCGCTAACCCGTTTTCCTCGCACAACTTGAGTTTCCACCGCGCCATAAACGCCTGTAGCTCGATGTAGCTGTCGCGGTATTCATCGGGGTTTTCCAAGACGCAGTGCCAGTGCGCTGGCTCTTCCAACGGCGGTCGATAGTACGTCGGAAACTCGCTGCATCCAAGACTCATGTCTTCGTGCCCGTCCAACGGTTTGACGATAAGCAACAGCACACGCGACGGAAATTGACGATAGACGTACCCAGGTCGCACCGAAACGGAAAGATCTCGACGCGCTTGGAGCATTGCCTGCTTGTATCGTGGCGGGATCTTTGGCACATAGTCGTCCTCCCCTCGCGCGAACTCCATGAGCGGTGCAAGCGATGCAATACTGCTGCTGAATTCGTCGCACGCCGCACATAGTCGCCTGCGAACTTCTTTCCACGACCATTCCGGATCCGGGCAGATCGAATACTGAAGCGTGAGCAACATACTACCCTCCTTTGGGTCGCCCCTTGCAACTTGTTGAGTGCGTCATCTGACCCACGAATAGAACTCGCAATCGCTCATGCACCACCGAATCGCGCGGTTGACGTCAGGATCCTCCTTCGTCGCAATGACGCCTGCGCTAACCAACGCTAGTAGCAAAGATTCCATTCCGTAGATCGCGGCATTGTAGCACCGGCGGCACTGCTCCGATTCCGTGCTGACCTTTTCGTGCGGGCAATTTTCGCAGACATTATGGCTCACCTGGTGCAAAAACGTCATAGCGCCTTCATCGTCGCTGTCGATGCATAAGTTACCGTCCAAGAACGTTATCGCCGTAGTTGCCGCGGGTGGGGAGTCGTCGGAAGCGCTCGCCTCGGTGAGCCGTTCGACGATCCTCGCCCCGTCAATGCTCGCATTCTCCACGGCGCGAGTCCATCCGAGGAGATTGCTGCCGTTCTGCCCTGCTGTCTCCAGCGCCCGTGATACCGCGTCGTCCTCCTGTTCGGCTTCCACGACGACATAGTTAGTCTCAGGAACATTACGTACCAGTAGCACACCGTACCGGGTCATGGGACTCCTTTACACTAGAGGTGTAAGATTTACGGATCGCAGCGCTAAAACGCAGCTCCGCCGCGCGCGTCGTCCGACGCATTGGGATGAAGCTGCGTAATGTCGATCGGCTCGCCTGTCGTCGGGTCCACGAGCCGCAAGTTGTCGATCGCGTCGCCAGCGGCGTGACCGATGTGTTGAATAGGCTCCTCCGCGGCGGCGATGACAGCGCGCCGCGCGAGACTCGCCATGAGATCGGCGGCCTTGTTCAATAGCGTGCTTCCTCGCTTCGCAAAGTAGTAGCGGATGCGATAGCCTAGCCGCGCATACTCGCGGATCGCCGCCCAGAGTGCTCGTTTGTCCTTCGGCAGCGGCTTGTGCAGATTCACTGCCATCGTGCCTTCGTGGACCGTCGTCTGACTGTCGCTGATGATATGCACGTAGAGCGGGCCGCGTTGACGCAGCTGATGCCGTCCCGCGTGCGCGTGATACCACGTCAGCGCTTGAAGATACGGCATGAACTCGGCAAGATTACACGACCCGACATTCACGCCGCCATAAAAGAGATAACGTTGCCGCTGCTGTCTTGCGATGAGGACAGCAGCCCATCCGCAAGCGCGATGCCACGAGGAGCCGCTACCGTCGCCGACGATCAGGCAATCCCACTTGTCGATTTTCAGTTCGCTCAGCAGATCATGGAGCTGCTTCGCCGGCAGAAGATCTGGCGTCAGCTGCGAGCTGGTCGAGTCTTTTCTGTCGCTGGGCGATCTGTTCGTTGATCTGGTCGAGCTTCGCTTGCTGCTCCTGGAGTTCATGCGCCCTCGTCCCCATATACTCGTCCACCATCCGCATAATCTCGAACACCTGCTCCTGTTGCCGGCGCAGTACGAGGCACAGCTGCATCGTCATTTTGAAGACTTCAGACGGCGTGCGTAACGGGCCGTCGCGTCCGAGAATCTGCCCTGCGGGCACATGCTCCTGCTCGATCGACCAACTCGGCACGATCGCCATGCCCTCCAGCTCTGGGACGTCGCGCATCAGCTTCTTGGCGAATTCCTCGCAACGGGAAAACACCTCGACATAGAACGGCTTACGCGTTGTCTGTTCGTGAGAGTCGCTCATCGGATTCCTGTTCCTGTTCCTGTTTGAACATGTGCAGCCCGGACAGCCCGACGGTCTGCGACAATAGGTTTGCCACACGGGTCGCCGCCAGGCTGTAAATCGGGAGTTTCACGAGCACCGACCACGGATGCGGAAGAAACACGGAGGGTACGTAGAAGACCAACAGCAAGTATGCGGCAGCGTGGTAACTCGCGCAGAACAAGCAATCCCACGCGAGCATGAAGAACCTCGGAACAACGCGATCTAAGATCTTGGCCCAGATCGGATAGACGATCTCGACGCCCTCCGGAAGTTCGCCCGGCGGCACCGACGGCGGTCCGATTTCACCATCGGCGCGCCGGCGAACATAGTCGCGCAATGCGTCGAAGATCGAGCCGTTGGCCCACGCATCCAGCACCGCGCCGGAGGCGAACGCCACTGCTACGAAATCGAGCACGTGCATCATGGACGCAGTCCGTCGAGAATATCACGCCGCTCCAACGCGTTGCTATACGTCAGCAGAAGCCACGCGGCGACCGCCGCGCTAAGCAGTATGCCGCGACATCCTAACGCCCATAGGAAAATAGCGGCTACCCCTCCAATCGTTGATAAGCCGCAGGCGAACACCTTGGCGCCATGAAAGCGCATACGAAAATACGCTAAACGCGCTCCTTCGAGCCGTGGGGCCACGGCTGAGTATGCGCGCCGTCGGGTGGCTGGGGTAATGCATCACGCAGAACTTCGGGAATCGGCGCTGGCGGCTCCATTGGCAGGAGATGCGCCAAGTTCGACGCGGTATCCATCCGCGGCCCCGGCGCGCGACGCGTCTGATACAGCAACGGCTCACGTCGTTCCAGATACAGCAGCGCGCTTTTGGAGATCTCCACCATCGTCGCCCTTTTTTCTGCTCAGCCTAGTCTCCTACAATAGTACACCGGCCAACACGACGTCGCAAGTAGAGAATACCGGACGTACCTCGTATACTCCGGATAGGGGAAACGGCTAATTACCGCCGTAGTGCTTCATTCCATTCTGCGAAGCGTCGCAGAGCTGCCGCCACCAGGCGGCGAATAAGGTCTTCAAGCCACTGGAGCGCCGGCTGGGCGCCCGCGGCATCATCAACGGGATTTCGCATGTCACTTACCTCTCCGGCGAAGCGGAACGGACGCATCACGACACTCGACAACCTCTTTACGGAGCTCCAGGACGCCTACGCGCGAGGCGATGTCGCCAAGGGCATTCACGCGATTACCCATCTCATCCGAGAGCATAAGATCCATAGCCTGGAGCCGATTCTTCCGATCATCCTAGCACTGAACGGCAAGCCGTTTTCGCTTCGCAATCATTTTCAGTTTCAGCCGTTGTTTCGCCTCGATCAGCCCAAGAAATTGCTGTTCAAGACGGGGCGTCAGGTCGGCAAGTCGCAGTCGGCCGCCGCGAAGCTCGTCGCCACGGCGGCTTGCCTTCCGAATTTCAAAATGCTCTTCGTCAGCCCGCTCTATGAGCATACGCGTCGATTCAGCAACAACTACGTGCGCCCTTTGATCGACGAATCTCCGATCAAGAATCTACTGGTCGGCTCACGGCTTGATAATTCGGTGCTCCAGCGCAGCTTCCGTAACGGTTCGTTGATCCTTTTTAGCTTCTGCCTGCTAGACACCATTCGCATTCGCGGTATCTCGGCCGACATGCTCGTTATCGACGAGGCACAGGATATCGATCCGACGCACATCCCGGTCATCCGCGAATGCTTGACGGCCAGCCTCTGGGACTGCCAGATCTATTCCGGCACACCAAAGACGCTTGACAACGGACTCCAGTCGCTGTGGAACGCCTCGTCGCAGGCGGAGTTCTTCATTCCGTGTCAATCGTGCGGGGCGTGGAATATCCCCGCGGCTGGCTACCATCTCGAAGCCATGATTGGCCCGCTCCATGACCATATTTCCGAGCGATACCCTGCGATTCGATGCCACCGTTGCCGCGCTGCGCTGTTTGCCAGGTTGGGGCGATGGGTTCATCGTCGGCCAGCGCTTGCCGAGACGTTTGCAGGCTACCATGTCCCGCAAATCATCATGCCACTCCACTATGCACGCTACGACCGCTGGCAAGAACTTCTCGCGAAGCAGTCCGGCGCCGGCAACATGACGCAATACCAGTTCTACAACGAAGTTCTCGGCGAGGCGATGGATTCCGGGCAGAAACTCGTTACGGAAACCCATCTGCGGAACGCCGCGACGCTCCCGTGGAAAAACAACCCACACCAGCCATCGGCCGAGATGATGCAGATGCTTCGCCACTACAAGATGCGCGTGCTCGGCTGCGACTGGGGTGGCGGCGGTGAAGACGGCGTCTCGTTTACGGTCCTAGCGCTTCTCGGCATTACCACGACCGGGGTGATTCACTGCCTCTGGGGAAAACGCCTCCTGCTCGCCAATGAGCATATTCAAGAAGCGGCAGAGTGCATCCGACGCGTCCGGCAGTTCAATGTGGATCTCTTCGCGCACGACTACACCGGCGCGGGAATCGTCCGCGAGACCGTCATGGTACAAGCGGGCTTCGAGCTAGGCCGGATGATGCCGATCCAATACATTCGCTCGGCCAAGGGAGACCTTCTCCGCTACGTACCGGCCACGCCAATGCATCAGCGCAGCCATTACCGACTCGACAAGACACGATCCTTGCTGTACTGCTGCGAAGCCATCAAAACAGGAATGCTTCAGTTCTTCCAGTACGATGGCGATTCGCCGGATACGCCAGGACTCATGTCCGATTTCCTGGCCCTTGTCGAAGAGAAGATCGGCACCCGGCATGCTGGCGACATCTACACGATTACCAAAGCTGCCGGCACGACCGACGATTTCGCCCATGCTGTCAATCTTGGCTGTGCCGCGCTGTGGCACTCCAACGGGGCCTGGCCTGACTTCGCGGCCGCGGCGAAAATCGCCAAGATCACCCCGACGCAACTTCGCGCCATTAACGACGATTACGACGACGACCGATGGTAAGTCAGTCGAGCATCACGTCTTTATCAGCTGCGTCCGCGTCGCGTTTGGCAGCCAGGTAGGCATTCCGCAAGAGATACTGCGTCAGTCGCGCGATTCGTAGATCACCGGGCAGTCGTTTGAACCGCGTCAGCTCGTCACTCGACAGATCCGTGGCGTCGTCAATATATTCGCAAGCGCGTTCAGCCGCCGCGCTAAGTATCATGGTACGTGACATTACGCTCCTTCCCATACACGAACCGAAAGATAATGAGAGTGTTATATCACGCGGCGCTTGGCGGATTCAACCATTCGATTCCACCACGAACGGCGAACGAGCCATCCGGCAACCTGTGGTGCGCACCGTCGAAGCTCGCGCGGCTCTTCGCGGACTAGCGCGCCGGCATCGGCGAGCGCTTTGGTGATTGTCGGACGTGCTGGCTGTACCGAGGTGCGCTTCGCCATGTATTCAAGAATCGGCGCTTGCGGAATCCACAAGGTGTCGGCGGCGTGGTCAAGATGCAGAATGCACGACCGCTCGCCTGCTCGAAGATCCGTCCCCTCGATCAGACGTATGCGTGACGGCTTGGTGCCAGCTAGGTGGGCCAGCAAGATCCCGAAATGCTCGTCGGCGCGCACAAGCTCCGCGGGCGCGAGAAGCGTCGCCGCTTCCCGCATTCTCGCCTCAGCACCCTTCCACTGCCGCTCGGCCCAGGCGGCCATGTCGTACAGCAGGTTCATCGCCAGGCTCCTCGTCGGCCAGGCAAAGGCGAGTCGCCGTTTACACAGATTGAGGAAGTAGGCCGGAATTAGCCTCCCGGCAAGCGCAGGAATATCGCCGAGCGTGCCGAGTGGTCGATCGCAAAAGACGATATTCCAGTGTTCGTGCGTGCCCTCCACCCTCGCCGCCTCCCACGTACTCTCGATGATGATATTGGGCATCGCGTCGCGGCGGCGCCGACTGCAACGATAGACGACGGACGGCCATCCGTGTTTGGTGTCATACTCCACGTGGCGATTGAACCGTACCATGCACCCTGCGGCCCGTGCCGCGGCAACGCCGTCCGCGGTGCGCGGATCGCCGGCGAGAATAATGCCTCGGACGGGGTGTTTCAGTGCAGGTGCAGCGACGCTGGCGGCCACACAGGAAAACACAGCCCTGAATAACAGCCCTGCGTCATCGCTTAGGCTCGCGGAAATATCTTGGGGTAGTACATCGCTCGGCGGGTCGAACTGCGCCGGCATGCGCCGGCGACGCCGCACCGGCGAATCGACGACATTTCCGGTGGCCGTGATCGCAAAGCGCGGAAAGTTGAACTGCCGAAGTTCGTCGTCCCAGCCGACGCTGATGTCGCCGCGTACGACCGCGGACGGCCAGAAAAGTTGCGCGAGCTGAAACGCACGCCCATCCCATTTCGGATCGAACACCAGCCCTGTCTCCCCGTGGCGACACGCGGCATGGTGCACCACGGACAGCAGACGCTTTTCGATCTTCCCCCTCGGATAGGCAAACGGGATGGTCTTACCGCGGCACAACAGCTTGCCTCGACACTCCTGTTTTCCGCCGCGCCCTACGACGATCTGGTCGATCCGAACAATCACCGTACTGATAACACTGCCGTCGGCGGTATACCACCCGTCCGCGGTCTCACTGATCGTATATCCGGCGAAACGAATAGTCCGGCGCGACAAAGGCGTCGTTCGCGCCCCGCAAACGGACGGCGGAAGGGTCGCCGCGTAGCCTGAGGCCAAAAACTCGCGTAGCTCTTGCGACGACATCTGGAGACTGTCGCGGATGACTTCGATCTCCTCCGGGGCGGCGGCCGCGAGCAAGTTTCGCAGCGCTGCTTCCCACGGGATGGCGCGCTTTCGAAACGTGTGCAGCTTCAGCGTCGGCGATGCTATCGCAGCGCGTTCCGTTTCGGGCGATAGCCGCACGACGGAGACTTGCGACCGCGTTTTCATGGCACAGCTGACGAGATGCGTCGTCAGCGCCTCGCCGCAGCAAATAAGCTCCGGTAAGTGCATCTGCCCCCAGCTCGACGGGATCATGTCATAACAGGCGGCGGACTCCGGTGCCAGACCTGCGACGGGCAGTAAGATGTTCGACTCCTTGAGCCACGCAAACTGGAGCCGCAGCAAAAAGTCCAGATCGGTCAACAGAAACCGCGTGTCCCCGAACATCTCCATCGGAGGCGCTCGAAGCCCGTCAAACACCAACAGCCCGGGTATCCCCTTGCTCCGTCGCGCTGACGGGACTTCGATATAGACGGCTTCGTCTGCCTTGTGGGCGACAACCATCATGCCGCACATATGCCCAGGCAGGTCATAAAACGGCGCGACGAGAAATTCGAGTGACGATTTGTCGTCACTATGGATCGCCGCCTTCAATGACCGCAGAATACCCTTTTTTCCGAATGCATACTCTAAGGACGTCTCATCGGTGATTCCGACGATCTGGCCATACCGCTCCGCAAGGTGGTCGGTAATCGTTTCACCTGCGTATCGACGCAGTACCGCCCGACCGCTAAAGGTCTTCGGCGCCCCGACCTGCTTTTTGGCAGCCGTCAAGCAATCGCGGAGCCGCAGTCGCGTGTTGACATAGTCCGCCAGGTAGTTGCTATGTCTGCGGGCGTCAAGCTCCGAGAGTAGTCCATCGTGCGTCAGTCTACGAATCGCCGTGATGACCGGCAGCTTCCACGCTGCGGCTGCCATCTCGATGGCATCGCCCGCGAACCGGCACGAACGGCAATACGCCCACTGACCCCCGTCTGTAGGGTTATCGAAGATATCCAGTTGTCTTTTGCCGTGGCATATCGGACAATCTGAAGTAGTAGGCAGTGTCGCGGCAGGGGCTGGCGTCCCTATATTCGCCAGGAGTGCGTGCCACGACACATAGTCAGCAATGGAGAGACTCGGCATGAGTGATTCAACCGTTATGGATCAATCGCGAGATCTGACGGGGTCGGAAACGCATCGCATTCTTACGATCTACGCTCCTCCGCCATATGTCAAGCAAGCATCGCACGATCAGCGCTGCGGCTCCGCCGAGCTGCCGCCGCACTGCTACGCGGATCAGCGTCGCAAACTGTATCCGTGCCATTCAGCGGCTGCAACATGGCTTTCCAGCGCGTTTTTCATGGAAAAACATGCGGAACTCAGCCGCGCCGACCAGGAGATCATCGTGCGGCGGCTGATCGACGCCGCCCGATATTTCGGCATTGCCGCCGATGTGGGTCGCCTGGCAGTCAAAGCCGCCGAAATTGCCAGCGACGACGAGGCGAAACTACCGGATAGCGAATTTGCCTATATCTGGGAGGCCGGTGGGAAGAAAGAGCGCCGGCTGCCCCTGCGCAACCCGCACGAGGTCAAAGCCGCCGCCGACTGGCTCGGTAAGTATCGTGACCGCTTTACCTGGGAGGATCGGCAGCGTATCGCCAGCAAGATCCTAGCCCGTGCGGAATCGTGGTCCGTTACGCTGGACAACCAAGAGGTGCTGGAAAAGACCGCCGGGTTCGGCTGCTGCCCGGTGGAGGCGGTCGCCAATATGCTGGAAAAACGCGCGATGCTGTGCCGCAAGAGCCAGCCTGACATCGCCACCGAGGTAAAGCGTCTCGCAACCATTGTTCGGAACCACCCACCAGGGGTACTCAACAACGCGATCTGGCATAAAGTGGCTGATATCGTCGACCGTTTCGACCGGATGACCGGGCTGACGAAGCACTACGGTCAAGGGCTCGATATGCCCGAGGACACGCTCTTCCAGATCACCGAAAAAGTCGCGCGCGACGTTACCGAGCAGAATATCATGCTCACCAACGGCGCCGTCTAAGATAAGAACGAGCTTGATGACGTATCCAACGACACGATTCGGAGCTGGTTTGGCGACGATTTCGCGGACGAGGTTGCCGAGGGGCTCAACGGAGTCAACCTCGACAAGCTCGCATCAACAGCGCGCAGCTTGCCGCGACCGGACGCCGCCATCTTTGAACAGATGGTTCAATCGGTCGGCATCCGGCCGCGGACTCGCCGCGAGTACGGCATGGAACCGTCAGGGTTCCGCCAAGAGATGGCAGACCTGGCGGCGGCCTATCAACCGCCGCATACGACGCTTATTTAGCCGTCTCCTCCTCTGGCAGCATGAGCGGCTCAGTCGCCTCTTCGACGATTGGCACGTCGACGACTGCCTGCACCGTTGGCTGGAGAGCCGGATTCTCCGGCTCCATCGGCTTCAGCGTCTCCGTTCGATGAATAGTCACGGAGCGTGGTGCCGTAATACCTAGCCGAACATAACGTTTCGAGATCGTCAGCACCGTGACAAGGATGTGCTCGCCGATCTGAATTTCCTCGTGCTCTTTCCTCGACAAAATGAGCATGCTCGGTTTCCTTTCTGCTCAACGCCGTAACTCGCCGTTACGGCAGGGTTTATTCAACGTCCGGCGTCGTGATTTCGCGCTGGAGGATATCTGACAGCGCTTCCTCCCACCGCGAACGTCGGACTTTGGTCCAACATAGCTTGCATGTCGTACACGTATGCCGAAACTTTCCCGTGACGCCGTTTTCGGCAGGGCATACCAATACCCCATTGGCCTTCTTCATCGGCGTGCTGCGGCGGACTCGGAACACCAGGTCGCAGTCATCGGGCGCGACGGCGGCATCTCGATCGTCGACCGCCATGTAGACACGCCTGATACCGAAGATCAGCGGAGCTGGCCCGGTTTCGCGATCCATCGACCACCATAAAGCCATATTCGGCAGCTTCCCCAGCCGAATCAGCTCCGGCAGCATACTGTCGTCGCGCCAGCTACGGGTATAGGTGAAATACATCACCTCGGTTGCCGTCCGTACGATATCGATCCATTTCCTGACGTACCAGTCGTCGTAGAAATCGCCTGCGACGTGGATCCGTACAACGCGCGGCAACAGCATCCGCATCTGGAGTCGCATCCACGGTACGAAATCGTCCGTCATGGAAAAGCGATAATTACGCTGATACAGGCTCGTTTGCGCGGGTAAGGCGAGTCGACTGCGTAGGGCATAACACAGATTCGAACAAAGATGTGATCGTCCCGGACAGGTCGTAATCGGCGGGATCGACCAGCTATAAATGGCATTGCCGAGTTTGTGATTCGAACAATCGGACAGTCTCGGTTGTTGTTTGTAGGGCATACACCAACGTCTTGGGACCAACGACCGCCGATCGCCTCACAGCACGACGGTACGTTTCTTCTTTGCGGTCTCCTGAACTCGCAATGGTTGCTCTAACAGTGGACGCAGCGCTTCCGCCTCGGATGCGCACTCCGGATCGCGCCAAGGCTCGTACCCGTCAATCGTGTCGCTGCGGTCCAGTACGTAACGCTTCAGATACTGAAATACATCGGGCGGGAATGTCATATCCCGCCGCACAGCCTCACGGACCATCGCCCGGAATAAAATGCGATCCCGGAGCCAGACTCGCGCGCTTAACGCCATCAAGTTCTTGTCGTTGGCCGTGCCGCCTGCATGGATAAACAGGTATTCGACATTCCGGACGATCCAGTTGATGCCGTGCCATAGATGGTCATCGCGCATCGACCGGATCGGATAGGTCACTCCTCGGGAGCGCCATTCTTGCGCATTGTCCCAGTCGATACGAATATCTTCGTGGCGTCGGGTAGCGCGTTGGCGTTGTCGCCCCGGAATTGCGCCTCCGTACTGTCGCCGTAGGCGAATACGGTCGTTCACCGTGCCACGATATGCTACGTCAGGCTGCGGTCCCGTCGGTGGAATGGGTCTACTCATGTTGCACACATCGTCACAGCTAGATTTCAAAGGTCTGGTCGGGTGGTATCAAACGGGGCAATAGGCCCAGCAAGAATACTTCCATCGACAGTTCTTCCACGAGAACCTCGAAGTGCTGCGTGGTGGCCCCTCCGTTCCGCCCACCACCCCTTGATCCATCCCCAGCGTGCCTAACGGCTTGCGCTTCACCTGCGCCGCGAAGCACAGCGGAGCGGCGTCAGGTGCAAGCGCGTGTTAGCCCGCTTATTACATAGATCGGGGAGCTCTACGATATACACCTGGCTCAACAAACTGTATCAAGCCCAAGTCTCTGATAATTTGAAGTTGTTGCCTAATCTTGGCCCGTATGTTTTGGTTCGCGGGATAAGATTTAGCCAATTCCTTTTCATAAGCATACACTTGTTGAAGTGTAAACTCTTGGGGTAGTAATTCTACTATCCGCAGAACAAGAGCAACCCAGCCCCTTTGGGCCAATGGAAGTGTTGATACAGAATGAGCAGTCTGCCATTGTGACCTGACTGTTTGCGGCGGGATTGCTGAAGCATTTCGCACCACATCAACAAATGCAGTGTTTGGTATAGATTCAAGTGCCAATAAGCAACCTTGCCAACCTGCACGTCGCGCTTGTGAACCTAAAGGACGACGAGGAATTATGCATTGCTCAGTTATCCACGACCGATGAAGTATTCTTACCTGTTGGACAGATAGGTTGTTGAGATCATATTGTAGGAGGATTAGAGAAGGATGTCTTCCAGATCTAATTGCTTGGATTGTGGTGTTGTATTCGGCTCCGAGTATCTTCTTTCCAAAAGGTTTTGACCGGCTTTTAAGTTGATAGGATTCCCCACAAGACTGACATCGAAAATCAGACGTGCGCGAATTCGCCGGCAAAAGAGACAATGTCCCGCCACAAGAAGGGCATTTAAGATTGTCGGATACCCACGCTTCCGTAAGGATACGTGCCTTCTGCGAAGCACTCTTGTAGCCTTGTATTCTGTCGAGATACTTTGAGAAATCAATGACCATAGCACTTCAAGAGCGGGCTAACGTCTTCGGAGCCCAGCGGCATGGCAGG
>FWPV01010424.1_pt1 | contig 12610 bp, 23 predicted proteins | sample 2228371 | NCBI WGS metagenome assembly FWPV01 (sample SAMEA103939776, study PRJEB20133) | metagenome | reverse complement strand
ATCTTACTTCTAAGCGCTTCTTCTTATTTCCTGTCCTGTCTCGTAGAGGAACTCCGGAGCGAAATCGGCACCGTTGGGCCATTCGATCGTACCCGTGTCGGGATTCACATAGACTTTCTTGAATAGCTCGGTATCTATTAGTGGCTCGAAGACCTCACCGTAAAGTTCATCTTTCAAGTCCAGTTCTTTGATTTTCCCATCGTTGAATTCAAGCCGTAGCTTGTAATCTTTCAAGTAGAGTACACGCGTTACATGCAAAAACATCTCGACCCCCTATGGCAGTGGTGGGACTTTTTGTAGCGGTTTGCGCTCTCTTGCACGCCCCCAGTTTTCCGTCAGTTCCTCCTGATGGATTTCAGACCATTCGAATAGCATGCGGAGTGCTCTCTTTGACATTTGGCCTTTGACGATCCCGCTCTTGATCTCGATTGAGACCTCCTGGTCTTCGTATCTTGCATGGAAGTGAGGAGGATCGTGATCATTGTAGTTTATGAATATGATAATGCCGTAAAAGCGGCAGATTTCTGGCATCTGCCTTTTCCTTCCCTGTTTTCACGTAAACAGCATACTTTGGCGCTCAACGGTTAAGAGTTTTTGCGTCGCGAAGCCGACGCAAAAAGTCGAGTTGCGCTGAACCGCTTCGCGTTAGCCGGGGGAGCGTCGGTCTATGAGGATTCAATGGACAAGGGGCAACTCGGTGGGTTCACTATGGAGAAAAATGCTGTCGAATTCAAGTGTGAAATGCCCGGCTATGGCCATGGGAACGGGTCCGGGGAAGAGAAGAAATGGCGGAAGCGAGGCCTTGAATAGTGCGATTGCGGTTCTTTTCCCGATTTGGGACGCAGCTCCCCTGTCGTGGCAAAGCGCGTCGGTGGGAACTGAATCGAATGCGTCATGCCGGGCGGTTGTCATGGCGGTGCCCTTTCTTTTCGCGGGACTTTTCGGAGGAACCGAAGACGGCCGGTTTTGCAGGACGGGCACAACCTGGCTTCCTGCGGAGGGTGGGAGGTCGTTGGCTCCAGCACCGTCGGCACCCCCGGTTCGATCCGGCAGTCTGCCAGGAGTTGTTGAGCCTTCTGCAGCCGGCGGCGATTGGAGGGAGCGAGGAAGCCGTAGTAGCGCACCTTGTGGAATCCTCGGGGAAGCACATGCTGGAGAAATCTTCGGATGAATTCCTCGGCCGGAAGGCTCATCATCTTCCAGGCCTTTTCCCGGGAGTCCTTGTAGCGAAACCGGATCTGGCCACCTTCTATGGAGAGAATGCGACTGTTGGTGATGGCGACTCGGTGCACGTAGCGCGCGAGGTACTGGAGGACCCTCTCCGCTCCCTGCATCCCAGGTTTGCTGTAGACCACCCAGTCCTTTTCCCAAACCGAGCGCGGGAATTGCACTTGCGGTAAAGCCTGTCCGGCGAGTTCCATGAACTTGGCCCGAAAGATCGGCGAGAGAGCTTTGACCGGGACCAGAAAGCCTCTTCGGGCATCGATCCAACGGGAGCCGTCGCGGGCAAGGGCCCCTCCCGGCACCAGGCAGTGGACGTGGGGGTGATAGACCATGGCTCGGGTCCAGGTGTGGACCACAACGAGCATGCCGATGCGGCCGCCGAGATGGCGGGGATCGTCGGCTAGCTTCTGCAGGCTGTCGGCTGCAGCCCGGCAAAGGGCGTTCAGGAGTGCGGTCTGGTGGCTGCGGACCAATTGGCGAAGCTCCTCGGGGAGGGTGAAGACGAGGTGGAAGTAGCGGACCGGAAGGATCTCTTCCCGGCGCCGTTCGATCCACTCCGCCGTGTCCCTGCTCCCGCATTCGGGACAGTGGCGATTTTGGCAGGAGTGGTAGGCGTAGTGGAGCTCTCCGCACTCATCGCACTCGAACACATGGCCTCCGAGGGCTTCGGTGCGACACTCCAGGATATCGTGCAGGGCTTGGGTATGGCTCGGGGGCATCCGCTGTTCAAACTTCTCGAGGTACTGCGGACCATGGAGCCTGAAGATCCCGGCAAGCTCCGCCATGGCGGTCGCCTCCCGCTCGATCACAGATCGTTCATCAGCAAGTTCACCGTGGTGTGGAGGCGATCGACGCTTTTTTGCGTCAGGTGGGTGTAGATGGCCGTGGTCTTGGGACTCTTGTGCCCGAGAATTTCCTGGATGACGCGAAGATCAATGCCGTTTTCCAGAAAATGGGTTGCATACGCATGGCGAAGGCTATGGACTGAGGCGTTCTTTTCGATTCCGCTCTGGCGCAGGGCGGCTTTGAAAGTCTTCTGCACAGTGGTGGCCGAGAGCGGGTCCTGTCCGTTCCTGGCGGGAAAGAGAAGGGGACGGGGGTGAGACAGCGTCCAGTAGGCCCTCAGATGATCGAGGGTTCGTTGGGCCAGGGGCACGTAGCGATCCTTGCCCCCTTTACCGTTTCGCACCCGGACCTGCATCCTCTGGCTATCGATATCCCCCACCTCGAGCTGAATCCCCTCGGAGAGCCTCAGGCCGCACGAGTAGATCATCCGCAGAGCCATGGCAGCCACGGGATGGATCACGATGGAGAGCAGATGGCGCACCTCTTCGAGGCTCAGCACTCCCGGGCTCAAGATCCGCCGATTGAAATAAGGGAGTAATTCTGCTCTGAGACCATTTCTTCTCCCCGTTTCACGGAAAAAATCACAGCCACAGGAGAGATTCTAGCCTTTCGCACCAAGTCACCCTTCAAGCTTGTTTTATTAGAAACTAAAAATCTAAAGGGCGTCCCCTATTCCACGTTATCGTGAAAGGAGAAGACGAAATTTGGCCATCCAGGGCGAGAAAGCGTACGGTGTGAACCCGATGAGCGTTTGATCTGCCAGCCGATATGATGCAAAGCGGCAAGAACTCGTCTTGCCTTTGTGGAGGGCCATTCACTCATGCTGCAGCAAACTTGATATCGAGCATATCGGATGAAACCTCCCCGTGTTCAAGCCTGTCAGCCAGAACACGAAGAGCCAATGCCTGCACTTTGCTGATGGCCTCTTCAGCTGTCTTTCCGTAGGCAAGAGCCCCTGGAAGCTCCAACACTTCAGCTAGCCACCTTCCATCTTCTTCTTGCTCGTATTCAATGTTGAATTTCATAAGTTTATTCCTGACGCAAATCTTCAGTGTGGAATAATATGCCTCTTAATTGATTTCATTATAGCACGGCTCTGTAGGCGTGCACGCGCATAACGCTAGAGCTAACCGGCGGCGCCAAAGCAGCACGGATTCTACATCTGCGGCACTGAGCATGATGGCACCGCGTGGCTGCGCCGTCCGGTTGAGCGCTTTGTTCTGCGGTGCTAAACTCGGTTCTTCCAATATTCAGGATCGCGATGTAGGTGCATCACGGCAAGAATGAAAATGACATCGTCCTGTTTGGAGTAGACGATGCCGTATGGAAATCGCCGAATCTGGCACCGACGGATGTCGTCTTCAAGGATGCTCCAAGCGTCTGGAAAGCTGCGTATGTTCTCAATTGTAGAGTGTACTTCGATAGCGAAGTCGTAACCGAGACCCGGCGCACAGTCTTCATAGTAGTTTATGGCGTGGCGAAACTCCGCCTCGGCTTCGGGATGAAATGCGTACTTCATCTCGAAAACCGTTTGAGAGCCCTGTCGAATACCTCTTCTCCTGGAATGGGTTTCACCTTCCCGGAGCGAAGCTCCTGAAGCCGTCTTTTTGCAACCTCCGTCCACTTTGCTTCTATGCCGGAGTCTGGCATGTTGAGGCTGCGCAAGAGCGAATCAGCTATGAGTGCCCGCTCCTCTACCGGGAGAGAGAGTACCTCCTCCAAAATCTTTTTGGTCGTCATCGTGATCCAACTCCCATCTTGATGAGCTTATTTCGATTCCACAGATTCATACTAGCAATCTAGGAAGGCTTTGCCAATGGGCATTGAGCAGAACTGCCAGCTGAGCCGCGCCCGGTTTTTGTGGGCGTCGGTTCCAGCGAAAGTTATGGTGCAACGTTTGATTTCAGGTAATTGATGAACGTCGAACATGACACCAGGAAGAACTTTGCATCAGTAACTGTAATATTTGGTTCATCAAGCATCGCATGCCGGATCCCCGCCTCATCGCTTGTGTATCCATAAATTGCTGAAAAACCTTTCTTAAGCGCAGGATGCAAGTGTCCATTCTTCTCGATAACCGCTAAAGCACCCCCAAGAGTTGCTTTCGGATTGCCACTTATTTCACGAGCCATGCTTTCAACAGCCGATATAGACTCCTTGATTGAGTTCCTGTAATCAGGACTATTCCCTCTTGACAGATGCTCCATTGCCATTCTCAGGTGTGCATGAACACCACTAAATGGGCCCTCGGAAATCGCCTTCTGTATGGCCTCTATCTCTATTTCGTCGGTAACAGGTACAAATGTCGACTCAATGAAACGATAACCGGTCAATTCTATCGCGAGAATATCGTTGATTCTTTGGATCAAGTTTTGGTTTTGCTCATATAGCAATACATGCTCCATGAAATCATAAATTTCGTACCAGGCACAGCTGAAGAAATATTCCCTGATGGCTTCAAGTATTCTGTGAGGCCTATCCGGCCTTGAATCCATAGGTTCCTTAAAATAAACAAACCAGAGCCTCCGACTAGACTTCTCTATGTCACCATGCCCATGCTGGCGATACAGAAAATAGTCCCTGTTCCAAATAAAAATATCGAGTACATTCCACAGAGAGTTACGCAATGCGTCACTCATGCCTTGAACTTGCAAAGCGGTTTCAACAGGTGTGATTCCGATTCGCTCACTAAATTTGATTGTAGTGACCTTGTGCCGTAATCGCGGCGCTGACCCGCGAGCACGTCGGATGGGAGCAGGCCGCAGGCCTGGTCACAGCCGGCGCGCGCAGTCGGGTCCAGTGTTCCGGCGCGAAGCGCCGGGGCAAGGTGCTGGACGCAGTCGCCGGGAACGCCGGGCATAACTGGCGGCGCCAAATCGGCACGGAGTCTGATTTTACATGACGAATTTTCTGAACACCATGAGGCCGCGCCGTCCAGTTCATGCCTTCGTTGGGTACTCAAGACACTGGTTCTTCGGGAAGCTGTGCACCGTGCCAGACTGCAATGATCCACACGATCTCGCCTTTGACTCGATAGAAGAACCGGTATGGAGTGACGACCACCTCCCGGTATGGCAGATCTGGAAATTCCGGTACGACTCTTCCTGAGTTCGGGAATTGTTCGAGCCGTCGCAGTACCGTCTCCGTTCGCTCACGGAAGTTGAGTGCCGCCTGAGGGTTATCCCGACGAATGTAGCTGAGCGCAGAGAGAAACTGAGTCCTGGCTGAAGGCGTAAAGCGGATTTTCACGACGGCTCTTCCGAAAGAAGTGCATCGGCATCAGTAAGGACGGAGTCCAGGTCATGTCCCTCACCGGCTTCTATTTCCCTTTCTCCCTTCGCCAGAAGGCGTAGCAACTCTCTGTCACGCTCCGATTGCTCAAAAGCTTCCACGCTAAGCATTACAGCGGCCGCACGCCCCCTCTGTGTAATCACAATGGGTTCCCTGGAATCTTTGATTTTCTTAAGCACCTTGGCAGCATCCTGCCGCAAATCACTGACTGGAATGATATTCAAAAGCTTTCCCATATTGCACCTCCTGTAGTACTTCTAAATGTACTACACAACGTACCTAGAAGCAAGCAAGTGCGAGAAAAGCGCGGAGATGTGGAGCTGCCCAACGCCGCGCTTCAGCGGCGCGCGGCTTTTTTGCGCGTCCGACTGCAAGCGCCCTGTTAGAAAAAATGTTCCAAACGAAAGCAACTCCATCTGCTTTTAGAGCAGCATGTCAAATGTTGAGACGTGACCCTGGCTTGTGTATGGTGATCTTATCCTCAAGGGTCACAACTCTAAGAACTCTGCCTCCAAATTCATCTATGCGCCCCCAAAATCGAAAACGGTTTCCATCCTGAGACTCAGTCCTAATTGGATTCTCCAGAACCTGAACGCACCATTCCTCTTTAAGATATGGTCGCTTACGCAGAACTTCATTCTCAAAATATGCGGTGTACCTATAATCTGCCATGACAAAGTGTACCCGTCTATATGATGATGAAGTTCCTGCCAACCCAACGTATTGCTGAGGGGCGCATGTCTTTTTGCCTCCCATCATGCCAATTGTGTACGCCCGGCATGGGCGTGAACTTATGGGGTGAAAGTCCCCTGTATGTGAATTCTGCAAGTGTGTTTACCACATTTGCACAAGATCAAAAAAATGGGGGAAGCCCTTTAGTTTAGTTTACTCTCCGGACTCGAAATCCGCCGATTGAAACAAGCAGTAGTTGTGCTCGGAGACGATCTCTTCACCTCGCTTTACAGAAAAGGTGACAGCGGCAGGCGAGAGCTTCAGTTTTCGAGCTAATTCAGCCTGACTGATGCCGAGCTCTCTTGACGCCCAGTAGCAAAAAAGACTTCGTGCACGGACCCTGTTGCGTTCCTTGCCCGCCGCCCAAAGCTCGGATTCGTCCACTGCCAGCAATTCGCACACTCGCTTAGCCACCTTGGAAAGATCAAATCCCCGGGAGCGCACCCTGTGTCTTCGCTCCATTTCCTCCCGCGCTTGAAGAAGGACCTGTTCAACAAAGTCCCCGTCGCCTAAGATTCGCTCGTCAGATTTTTCGAATAATTGTGCCCTGCGCCTTGCCTTTACTTCTGCCCAGCCCCCACTGTTGCGTACCAGTCCACCCCCGGTAAGATCACTGCGCCGTCCCTGGTTGATGCCCTGCTCAACAAAAGCACGATACCGACGACGAGCGACCGAATTTTTATCGCCAAATAATTCCAGCACTTCATGGATTCGCTGCCAATCATTTTTGAAATAGCCCAGAATTACACCATGGCCGCAGTAGGCAAAGCGCTCCAAATCTTCAAAAGTGGAAACGACCCCGGCTCGAAGCGGATTCAGGTGAAGGTAGCGCACCAGTTCAAGAAAATACGGGTCCTTTTGACAGAGAATCGACTTGTACCGGTTTTGAAAAAGATGACCGCTGCGCCGGTGCCTGCGATTATACGACACCGCATAGCCGGTAAGCAACCGCCGCATCACCTGTGATATCGGCACCAAGCCGCTTTTCAGCAACAGATGAAAATGGTTGGGGATCAAAGTCCAGGCATAACAGTGCGTTCCCGTTTCTTTTAAAATGCTCCCCAATCGTTGCTCAAAGTTGTCTCGGTCCGACTCGTCCTGGAAAATCCGCCGCCGTTCTATTCCTCTTGCCATGATGTGGTGCAAAGCACCGGCTGCTCAATTCGTGCGTTTCTTGGCATGGCTACCAATATACCATCAACCTGCTCACCTAAAAACTAAAAATCTAAAGGGCGTCCCCCATTACGCAAAACGCCCCGAAAGAATCCGTAAAAAATGAAAGCCGCCCTGCGTTTTGCGTGTCAGCTTGATTGGCGTGTTCGGTTGTCCGGCTGAGATCGGCTATCTACTTCCTGAAAAGAGAACTCCTGGAGTCGCGCATTGGTGCGCGCATGTTCAATCGTCATACTCACGAGATTCCCACGACTGTCTATGTCGATGTATATGTTTTCGCTGATCTCTCTTGTTTCAGCAACTTCATTATCCGTAAACTCAACCAGTGCTGTATCCGTATCGGAAAAGTATTTGACTCTCATTGCCGCTTCTCCCTGAACGACCTGTCGAAGAAAGCATTATGAACGGTTTCACCGTCTTCCAGCAATATGACCCGAAGGAACTTGTCTTCTTCTTTGATCCAACCCCACTTCCGGATCCTCCCGTCGGATTGGATTTCGCTCCTCTGTGGAAACTGGATCACACGCGTTATCCACTCATCTTGTATTGTAGCCCGGTCGGGTCTCTTTCGCACATATTTGAAATACTCGGTTGTTTTCACCTCTGTTCCCTGGCATGTGGGTTTGGCGAGCCGAACAACAATTTGAGCGGCGCGGCCAACGGATAGCGGAGAATACCTCCCACGTGGTTCCGCGTCCGCTCGAAATATTCGTTCTGCAAAGCTATTCATAGTGGGTCCACATGCGGATGATCTTTACCGTCTTTTCATTGTCGATGATCTGGTAAACTAACCGATGCTGAATGTTGATACGTCGTGAATATGCGCCGTCCAGATCACCTAAAAGCTTTTCATAAGGGGGTGGTGTTTGATAGGGATTATCACAAAGGATCTGCATTAATTTTTCTGCTTTGGATCTAAGACCGGATGCTGACAATTTTTTCGCATCTTTTTGAGCCTGCTTCGTGAAAACGATTCGCCAACTCACCAATTCCGGGCCTCGGTACAATCCTCAATAGGAGTCGCCAAGCCTTCACGAATGGACTCGCGCATACCGGGAATATTCAAAAGATACATGGTCTCTTGAATTGAACGCCAATCATCTTCTGAAATCAGAACTGCATTACCCCGTTTCCCAGTGATCACGATCGGTTCATGCGACGTGGATGCTTGGTCGATAAGGCGGTACAATTTGGACCGCGCCTCTGTTGCTGATACAGTGGGCATCTTTCACCTCGATATTTTCTGCAAATGGTACGTCATAGCGTACGTATTGTCAAGGCCATAATGGAGCAGAACAAGAAGTTCACCAGCGCCATGCTTTTCGGCGTCTGGTGCTACCCGATTGGGCATGCTGTCTGCCTGCAAGGAGGACAGGGCACAAGCAAGGCGACGAAAGAATCGCATAATTTCATGAGCGTCCTCTCCTCACAACAGGTCCGAGACCCTGGATTGACTCACTCCAAGAATTCCAGCCGCCTTTGCCTGCGTCAGGCTGTTCGCTTTAATAAATTTCCGAAGATTGGTCATAAGGTCGGCTCGCATCTGAAGAATGGCGGCTTCATCAGGAGAATACCCCAGATCTATAAATACGTTACCCGAAGAATCTATGACCTTTTCAATCATTTTTATTTGGCTGGGCACGATCATTCCGTCAATCTTTTCAAAGAATAAACACCCGCCAGCCCTGCAACCGGCTTTGGCAGTTTCTCGCGCTTAGCTCCGTACACATCTTTGACTTTCCGATAAGTATCCGAGACAAAAGCTTTGCCGCCGATAATGCCCGAATCGGTAAAATACCGGGTGCGGTACCTGAACCGTTGCGCACGCGTCAATTCGAACTCCTTTCCCTTTTCCTTCTCAACCACAGCCGCGTCAAGCAGCCCCCCCTTGCCGCTGTCTACGGCCCCCGTTTCATAGAGAAATTTCCGATAGCGGCGGAGTCTTGCCTTCTTTCTCAGCACGCCAAACTCTTTCAGACCGAAATCCAAAGATAGAAAGCTGCCTTTATTGTTCGTCTGCACGTGGTAACCGATCGAGTTCCAGCGGTAGTCTTCGGGCCGGCTCACCAGCCCCGCCCTGATCGGATTCAAGTCGATATAGGCGAGACAGTTGATGAGAGTCTGTCCGTTTTCCACCACCACGCTCTTGAACCGGTCTCCCCAGAAATATCCCCTGCGCCCGTAGCGCTTGTTGTAATAGCGCGTGAACCGCAGCTTGATCTCCCGCACATACTCGGACAAGCTTTCCAGTTTCTGTCGGAAAGAGGGGAGTTGGCCATCACCAAACTCTCTTGCTTCTCCATAGAAATCCACCAGTCGTTTCTTCAGTTCAGCGTCTGAATAGTTCTCACCCGGCCACATGCGGACCAATAGGTGAAAATGGTTCCCCATGCAGCAGAAGCCAAACACTTCAGCAAAATAGAGCTTGCTCAGCTTCACCACGTGGCTGACGAAAAAATCCTTATCCGCAGTATCCACCGGATATCCGTCCAGCGCAGTCCTGGACATGACATGATAGACCGCCGGCTCTCCTGAAATCGTGATTCGGGGTATTCGCGCCATTGCTCAACTCCTGTTCCGAGAATTCCGGTTTTGGGGTTTCGAGTCCGTCTGCTCATAGGCAAATATTCGAAGAACAGCGCGCGTGTGTCAAGCATAATTTACCTGTCCCCTTTTTTTCTGCTGATGGCAATTCTGAGACGTCGCCGGGAATTAATCGACAAGGTCCACCAATAGCCAAATGGAAAACCATCGATGTCGGTGCCTGCTGTGTGCCTTTCGCCGGGCCAGTCGATGTCTCGGCTTCAATTGATGATGTATACATTAATGACGAGGCAGTTCCATATGATGACTTTGGGGGTTCAGCAATAGATATTTCCAAATGGAACATGAATACTTCCAGGATAGTCAGGATAGTAGAAAATAACGGCTTGCGTCTTTCGGCCCAGGGCAGAGACCGCAGGACTACGTCCCAACTCAAAATAATAAATGAAGACTTGAAATATATTGAAGCCAAAGTCTCTGTTCAAGACGGTACTTATGTTTCAGCGGGAGGATCCGGCAGAGTGAGGATTGGAGGTGAGTACTACAATGATAGCCATGGCCCCGGCAGTGGGATAGCGTACAATGGCAGCCTTGGCGAAGTTTGGGCCGAAACCAGGATGTCAATTCAGGACAGCGGCAATCTCGTCGCTTCCGCCGGCGTAGCTAGAGCAGATGATCCTGATTGGATCACTGACACAAGTCTTTTCCACCACATATTCTCCACCCCTATCCAGAAGAACTCAATATACGTATTGTCTATAGAGTTTACCGGATCTCAATTTATCTTTAAGTGCAATAATGAAAAAACCTCCTATAATATTTCAACTCCCACTTTTGAGCCAAACTATAAAGGGCAGTACCTTACGTCTCGACTTTACCTTGACCCAGGCGAGCAAGGTCTCTTTGACGCAGTCATAGGCGACGTCTATGTAGCTGGGTCGAACATGGCCCCTCTCAATGTCTTGATGCTAGGTGATTAGAATTGAGCGCAGGGCGAATTGTTCTGTCAGTGGGGGATCAGATCCCGAAGATTTGAGACTCGGGTTTTGTTGGTCGTGTTCCGCACGGCTCGGGACCTGGGTGGGGATCCGGGGGGCCGGGCGGACACGCTCCCATCGTCTTCACAAAAACAAGCCCCCCTCGCGAACGACTTGCCCCATTTTTGCCCCGAACTGCCTCAGCCTTCTAAGAAAATCGAGACAAAAATGTGCTTGACCCTCACCATACCTGCTACACAAAAACCGTCAGAAAGCAATTTCTTATCACCTTATCACCTCACCTAGCCTGGAAGAGCGGTTATAATTGTGGGTGCTTTAACCATCTCGCGAATCTGTCGCTTGGCGACTTTATATCGTTCGTCGGAACCTAAGGGGACGTCCTTTAGTCTTTTAGTTTTACTCTCCGGACTCACGATCCGCCGATTTAAATAGGCAGTAGTTGTGCTCTGCCACCATTTCTTCTCCTCGTTTTACGGAAAAAGTCACAGCTGCAGGAGAGATATTAAGCTTGCGCGCCAACTCAGCCTGACTGATCCCAAGCTCTCTTGACGCCCAGTAGCAAAAAAGACTCCGCGCACGAACCCTGTTGCGATCCTTGCCCGCCGTCCACAGGTTGGATTTGTCCAGTTCCAGTACTTCGCACACCCGCTCGGCCACCTTATCAAGGTTGAATCCCTGAGCACGCACTTTGTGTCTCCGCTCCATTTGCTCCCGCGCTTGCAGAAGCACCTGTTCAACAAAGTCCCCGTCGCCTAAGATTCGTTCGTCTGATTTTTGGAATATTTGCGCTCTGCGCATCGCCTTCACCTCCGCCCATCCCCCGCTGCTGCGTAACAAACCGCCCCCGGTAAGATCACTGCGACGGCCCTGTTTAATGCCTTCCTCAACAAAAGCTCGATAGCGGCGACGGGCCACCGAAACTTGTTTGGCAAACAATTCCAGCACCTCATCGATTTGCTGCCAATCATTTTCAAAATGACCCATAATCACACCATGACCGCAGTAGCCATAGCGGTCCAAATCTTCAACAGTTGAAACGATCCCGGCTCGTAGCGGATTCAGGTGAAGGTAGCGGACCAGCTCAAGAAAATACTGATCTCTTTGACAAAGAATCGACTTGTACCGGTTTTGGAAAAGGTGGCCGCTACGCCGGTGCCTGCGGTTGTACGACACCGCATAGCCGGTAAGCAACCGCCGCATCACCTGAGATATTGGCACCAAGCCACTTTTAAGTAACAGATGAAAATGGTTGGGGATCAAAGTCCAGGCATAACATTGCGTTCCCGTTTCTTTGAGGATGATCCCCAATCGTTGCACGAAGTTATCCCGGTCGGACTCGTCCTGGAAGATCCGCCGCCGTTCAATTCCTCTCGCAATGATGTGGTGCAAAGCACCGCCCGCGTCTATGCGTGAGTTCCTTGGCATGGCTATCTATTTATCACAGACCGGCTCCGTTAGAAACTAAAAATCTAAAGGGCGTCCCCTTACCCATAACATCGACACCCCAAGGAGAATGTGAAGGGAATCAGGAAGTTGTGAGCTTAGCTTCTTGGTTCTTTTTTTATTTGTGGGCCCTTTGCTCAATGTCTTGGTCAACATTTCGCGAGCAGGCTCTGCATTGACTCATTGCTTGATGCCGGTCTCGTAGTCAATCACTTTGTACCTGTGGAACATTTCCGCAGGAAGCTACCTCAAGATAGATGAAACACGGTGCCTTTCTGTAAGAACGTTTTGGAGGCGGATACCGTTTTCACAACGACTTGTGCGCATCCACAAAGAGCGAAAGGTACTGCCCCGCTCCC
>FWPV01013026.1_pt1 | contig 12611 bp, 9 predicted proteins | sample 2228371 | NCBI WGS metagenome assembly FWPV01 (sample SAMEA103939776, study PRJEB20133) | metagenome | reverse complement strand
CAGTTGATCTTCAATATTATAAATTTTAATCTTGATAATTTTGACAAAGAAGGCCTTAAGATTGAAATGGTTGAAATTAATTCGCGCCAAAACCTGATGCTGATAAAGTCATTCCTTAACATGAGGAAATCAATGCAATATATTACAGTCCTTAAAGATGATCCTAATGTATTTAAGGACTATGATAATCCCTCTGCAGAAATTTTTTCTGTATCTCAGGAAAATCTTAAAACACTGATGGATGATAAATCAACCGACAGATACCTGAAGTTTTTCAGAGAACACTACAAATAAATTTTTGTATTATGAAAAAGATCAGGATATTATGGGTAGATGATGAAATGGATCTGCTTAAGCCCCATATTATGTTTCTGCAGGAGAAAGGCTATGATATGGAAACAGCAACTAACGGGCAGGATGCCATTGAGATAGTCAAAAACCAAAATTTCGACCTGGTTTTTCTTGATGAGAATATGCCCGGGTTAAGCGGTATTGAAACATTAGGCAGGATTAAAAGCATTAACTCAAGCCTTCCTGTGGTTATGATAACTAAAAGTGAGGAGGAAAATATTATGGAGGCTGCACTGGGCGCCAAAATTTCCGACTATCTTATTAAACCGGTAAATCCGATGCAAATCTTGCTTTCCATCAAAAAGAACCTCGATACCAGAAAACTTATTACCCGTGAAACAACTTCGGCTTATCAGTCGGCATTTTCTTCCATAGGATCAAAGATTAATACAGCATCGTCGTTTGCCGATTGGGAAGAGATTTATAAAAGCCTTGTTTACTGGGAACTTGAGCTTGAATATTCAGACGACCAGCCGATGCTTGAGGTATTAAAGATGCAGAAAGCGGAATCTCAGCTTGGATTTGCACGATATATTAAAAACAATTATGCAAAATGGTTTAAAGATAAGGGAGAAAATAAACCTCTTCTTTCTCCGGGCGTATTCCGTGAAAAAGTATTCCCGCTGGTTGATAATAATCAGAAAGTATTTGTAATACTTATTGATAACCTGCGGCTCGATCAGTGGAAGGTAATGTTTCCCATAATCAGTGAATACTATACAGTACTTGAAGATGGCTTGTTTTGCAGTATATTGCCCACTGCAACGCAGTATGCACGCAATGCCATGTTTGCCGGACTTATGCCAAAGGAAATACAGATGCTGAATCCCCATCTTTGGCTCAATGATGACGAAGAGGGCGCAAAAAATATGAATGAAGAAGAATTATTGAAGAATCATCTTAACAGGCTGGGTAAAAAATACAGGTTTTGTTATGAAAAAGTCATACAGCAAAAAAGCGGCAAAAAACTTATAGATAATTTTAACAATTTACTCAATTATGACCTTATAGTAGTAGTGTATAATTTTATTGACCTGCTTTCACACGCTAATACAGAAATGAATATGATCAGGGAACTTGCCGGAAGCGATTCGGCATACCGGTCATTAATACTATCATGGTTTCAGCATTCGCAGTTACTTGATTTTTTCCGTCTTTTGGCCGAAAAGGATGTTGTAGTTGTTGTCACTACCGACCATGGCTCTATTCGAGTTAATAATCCGATTAAAGTTATAGGCGACAAGAAAACCTCAGTTAACCTGCGTTATAAGCTGGGGAAGAACCTGAGCTATAATCCGAAAGAAGTTTTTGAGATAACCGACCCTTATGCAGTGCATCTCCCCAAAGCCGATGTAAGTTCCAGATTTATCTTTTCTCTATCGCATGACTTTTTTGTCTATCCAAATAATTATAATTATTATGTTAATTATTATAAAAACACATTTCAGCACGGCGGAGTATCCATGGAAGAAATGCTTGTGCCTGTTTCTATTCTGAAGCCCAGATAAATTTCAAGTGATATTTTATGCAGATTATTAAAATAAATGCTTTAACAGAAATTTCTTTAGCAGCGCATAATTTTCTACAACTTACGCAGGGGTATAAAAAGTTTGCGTTTACGGGCGAGCTGGGAAGCGGAAAAACCACTTTTATTAATGCCTTATGCCGGCAACTTGGCGTAATAAACCTTGTTACAAGTCCGACCTTTGCATTGGTTAATGAATATGATACCTCAGCAGGTGAAAAAGTTTATCATTTTGATTTTTACCGTATTAACAATATAGAAGAAGTTTATGATATAGGTTATGAAGAATATTTTTACAGTAACGCCTGGTGTTTTATTGAATGGGCTGAAAAAGCTGAGGAAATCCTGACCGACGAGTTTCTGAACGTTCGCATTGAAGTTATCAATGGTGCGAGGCTTGTAAAATTCGGATAAGGGATTGATTTCCTGGTTACTCCGTTGCTCCTTGAATCAAGGCATCGAGGGCCTGTTGGTCACAAACTGTATTGGTATGTCTGTTGAAAATGGCAGACCCGTTATTTCCGGTTGCTCCATTGTCCCAATAAAATGGTATCAGTCCGTTAGCTTTTGCCTGTTTGGTTACATACTTAAAAAAGTATGCTCTTGATGCCAGATGATTTGTCAGCAAATCACCCGTTAATGCTGAACGGCGCACTGCCGAGTATTCGCCCAAAATTACCGGAATGCCATGATCAACAAATCTGGCTTTCATCAGCCTGAAATTGGCATCTACTGTTTCTTCCTCTCCCCACGTGGCATTGTGTTCGGTGTCGGTAGCTGAATGATAGCCTTTTCCCCAGTAATAAAACATTTTACCCCAGGTTGCATCTTCGGTCATTCCACAGAAATTCCAGGGGGTGTAATAATGTATTTCCACCATCAGGCGATTTGGCACATTATCCGAAGGCAATACTGACATTAACCTGTTGGTTTTTTCAATATCGGTTGATGGTCCCTGTAGTACCAGAACACGGTAGCTGTTTTTTCCGCCAGTTGAGCGAACAGCATCAATGAAGGTCTGATGATATGAATTAAGCACAGCCATTTGTGTTGCATCACTTACATTAGGTTCATTGGCGCTTGCAAAAAGCAGGTGCTCGTCGAAATCACGCAGGTGAGTAGCAATTTGCTCCCAGAAAGCTTGTTGTTTTGCATTGTTTTCTTCCTGTTTCTCAACCGTACAGTTGTTTTCAAGCCATCCACCATCCCAATGTATATTAAGTAATACATACATGTCACTGTTAATACAGTATTGAACTACTTCTTTGACTCTGTTGAGCCAGTCGGTTTTTAACTGTGCAGTTGAACTATTAGCCATATATTGATTCCACGAGCACGGTATGCGAATGGCATTGAATCCCTTTTGTTTGACTGTATCAATAAGAGCCTGCGTGACACGTGGATTACCCCATGCTGTTTCACCTCCTATGGCTTCAAGCGAGTTGCCGATATTCCATCCAAGCTTGATTCTGGCAGCAAGTTCCTGTGCATTGCTGTTCATTCCTGAAATATCAGGATCAGCAGGCGAGGTGTTATAGTCTGGATAGATTCGCCCTTTTTGTGAAACAGTAATTTTCACTTCAGGAGCATTATCAGCTGTAAGGGTAATAATGGCCGACCGCGAACCAATATTGTTATTTTCAGATGCCGTTATATTAATGGTTGTGCTGCCCGAATTGCCGGTCCCCTGACTAAACTGCAGCCATCCGGCATTTGCAGTAATAATCCACTGCGGAGCATCAGTATTTATTGTCAAAGATGCTATACCACCTGTTTTTGTGAAAGCCAAACTTGTATTGTTAACGTTAAGTAAATATAAAAAATCAGAGGCGGCTTGTGATATTATAACCTTTACCGGTTTTGCATTACCGGCACTTATTGTAAGTGTATCGCTACGTCCGACAACCGATCTGGTATTTACACTAAGAGCAACTATTGCTGTTTTCATAGTGCCGGATGTTTTTGATAAAGACAGCCATGCATTAGCCGGATTACTGATATTCCACGAATCAGCGGTGGTTTCTATGGTAATGCTATCAATGCCTCCTTCTGCCTGAAAATTAATTCTTTCGGCATTAACAGTAAGCATGTCCTGTTTTTCTTTCTTCTCACAACCGCCAAACAACAGTATATCAGAAGCAAATGCGCAAATAAGCAATACTTTTTGAAATTTATGCATGTTATGTCTATGTTATATAATTAGCATTCAAAGATATCTGCAAAATCATTTCATTTAAATATATTTTGTTTCATTCTAATGCATTATTTGTTAATCATTTTGCCGGCTTAGAACCACTTCATTACATTATTATTTGACTAAATCCCCGATATGTATTATCTTAGGTTTTTTATATAAATTCATTTTCATTCAGCTATGGTAAAACAAAAATCTGATCCATCGAGCAATCCATTGATGTACGGAGGAATTTTGCCACAGGAAGAAATGCTGGCTGTTGGTCGTAAACAAAAGAAACTTGTAATAGGAATTCCCTGTGAAAATCAGCAGATAGAACAACGAATACCACTTACTCCTGAGGCCGTTGAAGTATTGGTTAATAATGGACATGAGGTTTATATTGAAACCAAAGCCGGTGAAGGCGCGAAATATACCGACAGGGATTACAGCGAATGTGGGGGTTTCATCAGTGAAACTAAAGAAAAAATATTTGCAGCCGATATCATACTTAAAGTTTCTCCGCTTGAGGCCGGCGAAATAGAGATGCTCACCGGAAACCAGGTTTTGTTTACTTCAGTTCCGATTATGCGCCTGAATGAAGAATATATCCGGAGTTTGATGAATAAGAAAACCACATCAGTTGACTATGATAATATTAAAGACGAATACGATTGTTATCCGTTTGTACAATCAATGAGTGCTATATCAGGTATTTCAGCAATAATAATGGCCGGTGAGTATTTGTCTAATCACAGCGGAGGCAAGGGTGTTATGCTGGGTGGCATATCAGGTATTACCCCTACCGAAGTTGTAATTATTGGCGCAGGAACAGCAGCTGAATTTGCTGCAAGAGCGGCGCTGGGTTTTGGCGCTTTTGTGAAGGTGTTTGATAATTCACCGCATAACCTCGAAAAATTACAGCAAAATCTTGGGCACCGGCTTCATACATCAATCTTTCACCCCAAAGTATTAAGGCGCGCATTAAAGTCGGCTGATGTGCTTATTGGTACAATGCAGCTGCAAAACAGAGGGCCGCGCTATTTTGTTACTGAAGATATGGTACGCGAAATGAAAAAGGGTTCAGTTATTATTGACCTGAGCATCGATCAGGGCGGATGTATTGAAACTTCGGAATACCGTACCATGCTTAATCCGGTTTATACACGCCACGATGTAATACATTACTGCATACCCAATATGCCATCACGGGTTGCACGCACAGCATCCATCGCACTCAGCAATCTGTTTACTCCTATTCTTGTTTCAATAGCTAATTCAGGCGGTTTTAAACCTTTTCTTAAAGCAAACCAGGGAGTAAGGTCGGGTGTTTATATTTACAATGGCATTCTTACCGACGAAAATATGGGTAATCTGTATGGGCTGCCTTCAAAAGATATTGACCTGCTGATGGCAGCCTTCTGATAGTAACTTCTGTTGTTATGTTCGAAATAATATAATAGCTGATGATTTATGATAACATGATTGAATTACGAAGCCGCCTGCTTAAGATTAATGCAGGATCGGTACTTGATGTGGCCTGTGGCAGGGGCGATTTCCTTAAATTCATTCTCAGGTCGGTAAATTCTTATTCGTCAGCTGTGGCAATTGATAAAAATATCGAATCACTTGAGTATGCCCGTAAGAACCTTTTTGAATACCCGGTTTCATTTGTTATTGGCAATGCGCTTTCTATGCCTTTCCTTGATAAATCTTTCCTGACGGTTACCCTGTCAAATTCCCTGCATCATATTGAAGACCATGAAAAATTGTTTGCTGAACTCATCAGGGTATGCAGGCCCGACGGTATCATCCTGATTAATGAAATGATTACCGACAACCCCTCGGTGTATCAGGAATCACACATGCTACATCACCATTTTATTGCCGAACTGGATAATTTGCTTGGGCACTACCATCGTGAAACTTTTTCTGAAAAAGAAATCCATACTATTACCAGAGAATTGGGTTTGAGTATTAAAGAATATTTTGTGCATGAGGATAGTTCAGCTGATTACTTTAATCAGGCCGAACTGGAAAGAATTACAGAAGATATGTTCCGAAAAGTATCTTTGCTCAGAAGTAATGATTCATATTATTTTTATCTGAACAAAGCTCAGGATATTGAGAAAAAAATTAAAAAGACCGGAATACAAAAGCCCAAACATCTTACGTTAATAATAAATCCAGGGCATAGATAATGATTATTCAGGTGTTTGATCTAATTGTAAGTATGATAAGAAAATTTTTCCCTGTTTTATTGATTTGTATTTTTATTATACAAACAAAGGCACAGGTAACCGCAGTTACCGAAGACGGCAGGACTGTAATTCTTTTCAGCAATGGTACATGGCGTTATCTTAATGATTCAGCAATGTTGCCGGGCATACAATTAACAGAGCTCAAAATCCCAAAAAATGCAAAAGCCAATATCAAAGGAGAGGATGTGATGTATTCCCTCTGGTATGATGACACAAAATGGAAGGTTTCTACTGATAGTGCAAATAAAACAGCCGATTGTACGCTTGAATATTTCAATGGTGATATTTTAGCTACGGTGATTACTGACAGAATTCAGCTTTCGATGGAAAAGGTTAAGACTCTGGCAATAAATAGTCTTAAAATGGCCGGCGCTGATTTTAAGATCAGTGAGGAAAAGCAGATAAAAGTAAACAACACACAGGGATTACTCATAAAAATTGATGCGCTGATAGATGAAACACCGTTTGCATATCTTAACGGATATTTTTCAACAAACCTGGGTACTGTGCAGATAATTACTTATACGGGTTATAATCTTTTTGACCGTTATCGCAGGGATATGACAGAATTAATCAGCGGATTTGTTATTTCGGATGAAACGAGCCGGCAGAAATAAAGTTCATGCAGAAATATGTTAAACACAAAGAATTGCTTTTCCCGTTAAACATGGATTAGTCATCAGGAGTCACGCGGGGCGTGACGAACTAATTACTTAGCCGGGTTTAACCCCGATTTAGATTTTGTTAGGTTTTCTTACTTTAATAAAAAAGAAGAAAACCTTACAAAATTTTAATCGCCCGGCCATCAGGGAAAAAGTCTGATGAGTTTTTTGGGATAAACTAATAATTCACGAAATCCTTACATAATCTTAGTCGCTAAAAGTCTAAAAACTTTTTTGGGTTAAAATAAACGGTTGATGTTTTAACAGGAAAGTTTCTTTTCTTATATTTAGCCCTGCTTAATTAAATAATAATCATTTTCATAAACCTTAAACCATACTATTATGAGTACAAAAACCGATAAGCTCTCTTTTGGTGAAAAAGTGGGCTATGGATTTGGCGATCTGGCATCCTGCCTGTTCTGGACTACCATAATGACCCAGTTACTCTTTTTTTATACCGATGTTTTTGGATTAACTGCAAAAGCTGCCGGACTGATGTTTCTGGTATCAAGAGTCCTTGATGCCTTTTACGATGTAGTGATCGGGATGGTGGCCGATCGTACAAAAAGCCGCTGGGGAAAATTCAGGCCGTATATTTTGTTTGGAGCGATCCCTCTGTCAGTAATGGCGGTGCTTACCTTTACCACGCCCGGCTTCGGGTCGGTTGGTAAACTGATATATGCCTATGCAACATTTATTTCTTTCATGTTTTTGTATTCAACAGTAAATATACCATATACTGCTTTACTTGGTGTAATTAGCGGAGATCCGGTTGAAAGAACCAGCGCATCATCTTTTAAGTTTACAGGGGCATATCTGAGTGGCCTTATAGTATCTGCTACGGTTCTGCCTTTAGCTGCCTATTTCGGGAAAGATAATATTGCTAAAGGCTGGCAGATGGTTATGACGATTTATGCTGTTGCAGCGGTTGTATTTTTAATGATAACATTTCTGGCAACCCGCGAACGGATACAACCTATTGCAAAAGAAAAAATTGCCGTGAAAGATGACCTCAAGGATTTATTCACCAATGTACCGTGGATGCTTTTATTTATTGTTACAATATTATTCATTTTGTTTGTTTGCATCCGCCTGAATGTTACAACGCATTATTTTAAATACTATGTAGGCGAGCAGGTTTTACCATGGCTTACTAAATTCCGTAATTTCTTCAACAGCAACATTGTTAATCCAGTTATTGCCTTGTTTGGCAAAGAATCCATTGAACTTGTGGATATTAATCACAAATACGGATTTGAAGTCCTTGCTTCTATATTTAATACCGTCGGTCAGGGTTTGTCGCTTGTGGGAGTATTATTAGTACCATGGTTTACCAAAATTGTAGGCCGGAAGGGTGCAGTTATTATTCTTTTTATTGGCGCACTTGTTTTTACCGGTTCGTTTTATTTCTTCCGACCCGAACAGGTTGGTCTTATTTTACTATTTCAGGTTTTTGGATCAATAACCGGCGGCCCCATTTCAGCATTGTTATGGGTACTATATGCCGATACGGCTGATTATTCAGAGTGGAGAACAGGCAGAAGGGCAACTGGCCTTATATTTTCAGCTTCAATTATGTCAAATAAGCTTGGTTGGGCTATAGGCAGTATGGTGGCAGCCTTTATTCTGGCACAAACAGGTTTTGTGGCCAATGTTGTACAGAATCTGCAGGTGCTGAACGGGTTAAAAGCTATGATGAGTATTATACCCGTGGCAATAGGTTTTATTGCACTAATTATAATTGCATTCTTCTATAAGTTAGATGAAAACCTCATGAAAACGGTAAAGAAAGAACTTGATGAACGCCGCAAGCAGAGCGGACAATAATTTCTGATTTCATCATGCCTTACAGATGTTAATACTGTAAGGCATGGTTATTTAATAATCAAATTCATGCAGTACGGCTATTTTGATGATAAAGAAAGGGAATATGTTATAACAAATCCCGATACTCCTGAGCCATGGAGCAATTATCTGGGCTCCACCACTTATGGTGCTATTATAACCAATAATGCCGGCGGATATAGTTTTTATAAATCAGCCGCAATGGGCAGGTTTATGCGCTTCCGTACGAATACAGCTGAACTCGACAGGCCTGGCAGATATATATATATACGTGATACTGAGTCGGGCGATTATTGGACTGCCTCATGGCAGCCGGCAGGCAAACCACCTGAAGAGTATAAAACAATATGTCGGCATGGTACAGCTTATACCATAATTGATTCTGAATATTCAGGTATTAAGTCAGAAACTACCTATTTTGTTCCTCTTGGGAAAGAATATGAATGCTGGCATTGTGTTATCACTAATAAAGGTCAGTCGCCCCGAAGCCTCAGATTATTTACCTTTGTTGAGTATGCCAGTAACTGGCATTTATGGATGGATCTGGTAAACCTTCAGTATACTCAGTATATACTTACCATGGAGGTTCATGATGGTATAATTGATCATGGAACCAATGTATATCTGCCGCCTCAACCCGACAATTTTGAAGAAGGAGGTCAGGCACGTCACACATTTCTTGGCGTTGCCGGAGTGAAAGTTTCAGGATACGACACTGACCGTAAAAAATTTATTGGAACACACCGTTCATACAGCAATCCGGTTGCCGTTGAAAAAGGGCAGTGCAGTAATTCACTTGCATCAGGCGATAACGGGTGCGGCACTTTGCAATTCGATATCAGTCTTCAGCCGGGCGAATCGAAAGAGTTTACAGTTGTTATGGGAATCGGGGCAGCTTTAAAAGAGGGTAAAAATGCTGTTAATGAATGCCAAAACACAGCATGGGTGAAAAACGAATTCAACAGGCTAAGGAAATACTGGCACGACCGTTTGCAGGGGTTAAGTGTTATTACTCCCGATAAAGAGTTCAACAGCATGATTAATATGTGGAACCCCTATAATTGTCTGATTACTTATTCCTGGTCGAGGGCTGCAAGTCTTGTATATGCCGGTGAACGCGATGGTCTGGGTTACCGTGATTCGGTGCAGGATTTACTGGGAGTTATGCATATAATACCTCAGGAAGCCGGAAAGCGCCTCGAACTGATGATAACCGGGCAGACATCGGCTGGCGGGGCAATGCCCGTTGTAAGACCTTTTTCTCATAAGCCGGGCAGTGAAATTCCACCCAAAGAAGAAGAATACCGGTCGGACGACTGTATGTGGCTTTTTAATGCAATTCCGGCTTACGTAAATGAAACAGGCGATGTAGGCTTTTATCATAAAATATTGCCTTACGCCGATAAAGGTGAAGATACGGTCATTAAACACATGCGCAGGGCAATTGAATTCACTCTTGAGCGTTCGGGGGCTCATGGACTTCCATGCGGACTTGCTGCAGACTGGAACGATTGCCTTGTGCTCGGACATAAGGGAGAATCGGTGTTTGTCGCTTTTCAGCTGAGGTTTGCACTTTATACGTATCTCGAAATCGCAAACTACCTTGGATTGAACAAAGAGACAGAATGGGCGACCGGGAAGCTGAAACAGCTCGATGAAAATATTGAACGATATGCCTGGGACGGAGAATGGTATCTTCGTGCATACCGGCACGACGGACTTAAATATGGCTGCAGAGATGACAAGGAAGGTTCATTATGGCTGAATCCGCAGACATGGGCTATCTTAAGCCGACATACCGGCGGCGAAAGAGCCGGAAAGATAATGAATATTGTCAATAAACGGCTTGCCACTGAATACGGATTGGTAATTATTGATCCGCCTTACGAAAAAGCAGACTTAAGCGTCATTAAAGCCCCTTTGTTTAATAAAGGCATGAAAGAAAACGGTGCTATTTTTTGCCATATACAGGGATGGGCAGTTATGGCAGAAGCCATTCTTGGCCATGGAAACCAGGCTTATCAGTATTTTCGTTCTTTTATGCCTGCCGCATATAATAATAAAGCTGAAATACGTGAGATCGAACCTTATGTTTACAGCCAATCCACACACGGGAAATATAGCCCGAGATATGGCACATCGCGTCTGCCATGGCTTACGGGAGCCGCTACATGGGCTTATTATGCTGCCTGCTATTCAATTCTTGGCATTCAGCCTCAGCCCGACGGAATAATCATCGATCCCTGTATTCCTTCAGAATGGCGGGAATTTTCGATGCACCGGCGTTTCAGGGGAAAAATGCTGCACATCGAGGTTAAAAATCCTGATAAAGTTCAAAAAGGTGTAAAGCAAATTATGCTGAATAAGAAAAAGATTCAGGGCAATTTTATTTCTTTCAATAATTTGTTAACTGAAAATGAAATAATTGTATTAATGGGTGATTAAACTAATAAACTGACGAAAACATGAAAATAATAGGAAATGCATTACCAAATCTTCCATGGGAAGAACGACCATCCGGCAGTAGTGAGATTATCTGGCGCTATAGTAAAAACCCGGTAATTGACTGGAATCCAACACCTTCCACCGCAAGAGTATATAACAGTGCCGTGCTGCCGTTCAATAATGAATTTGTAGGTGTTTTTAGGGCTGATCATAAAAACGGCAGGGCTAACCTGCATTTTGGCCGCAGTAAGGACGGAAAAAATTTTCAGATTGACGATAATGTTATTCCGTGGCAGGATGAGCAAGGTAAGCCCAATCCGGTGAGTTATGCCTATGATCCCCGTTTCGTGAAAATAGATGACTGGTATTATGTTGTGTGGTGTGATGATATGCACGGAGCATCCATAGGTCTTGGCAAAACACAGGATTTTAAGACATGGATCAGGCTTCCCAATCCGCTTATGCCTTTTAACCGCAATGGAGTATTATTTCCGCGTAAAATTAATGGTACTTACAGGCTGTTAAGTCGGCCAAGCGACAGTGGCCATACACCTTTCGGCGATATTTTTATCAGCGAAAGCCCTGACCTTATATACTGGGGCAGACACAGGCATGTTATGGGTAAGGGTGGAAAAGGCTGGTGGCAGGGAACTAAAATTGGCGCAGGTCCTACCCCTATTGAAACTTCAGAAGGCTGGCTTTTGTTTTATCATGGAGTCTCAAATACCTGTAATGGCTTCGTGTATAGTTTTGGCGCAGCATTGCTTGACCTCGATGAGCCTCATAAAGTAATTTACCGTTGTGGTGATTATTTGCTTACTCCTGAAAAAACCTATGAAACAGTTGGTTTTGTGCCAAATGTTGTCTTTCCTTGTCAAAACCTGTATGATGCCCCTTCAGGAAGGATAGCTATTTATTATGGCGCTGCTGATACCTATACGGCCTTAGCTTTCTGTAAAGTTGAAGAAGTAATCGATTATGTCAGAAAACATCACGAAGATATATAAGAAATACTTTCGTGAAGATTAAAAACTTAAAGCCCCGGCAAAGTGAAGAACTTTGTCAGGGCTTTCAATACAAACAGGGGCACAAACACTACCCGCGATATATGCCATATACCTAACTGCATGCTGACAAAATATCTGCAGGTGAAACGGGATTATTATAACGTTTTAGTAGTTAGTAGTTTTGCGAATGTGCCCCTTTTTATTCTCTCCTTTTTTGCCAGATGTTTGTTTTTTATGACAAACATGATTATATGGCAATGGTTTTATTAAAAGATTTTTAAACCCAAATTACGCATTAGACCCAGATTAGTCATTAGGAGTCACGCAGGGCGGGACGAACTA
>FWPV01013022.1_pt1 | contig 12613 bp, 9 predicted proteins | sample 2228371 | NCBI WGS metagenome assembly FWPV01 (sample SAMEA103939776, study PRJEB20133) | metagenome | reverse complement strand
TTTATTCTTTATAAAGTAATTATTATTTTGAATTACATATTTTCTTCACCTAAGCGATATTTTAATGGAAAACAAAAAGTTTGTTATTATCGATGCGATGGCGCTCGCTTATCGTGCTTACTTTGCTTTCATCAACAGACCACTGACAACAAGCAAAGGTGAACCAACATCTTCCGTTTACGGATTTGTAAACCAATTTATTAAAGTACTGGAAGATAACAAGCCTGATTATCTGGCTGTTGCTTTTGATTCTAAGGAAAAAACTTTCAGACATGAGAAGTATGAAGCCTATAAATCATCACGAGAAGCGATGCCAGAAGATATGATTCCTCAAATTCAAAGAATCAAGGATATCGTTGAATCGCTTGATATTCCATTATACATTTTGCCTGGATATGAAGCAGATGATATTATTGGAACCGCAGTAAAGAAAGCTGAAAAATCAGGTATGATTTCACTTGCTATAACGCCGGATAAAGATTATTTCCAGCTTATTACAGATAAAACATTTGTAATCAGACCTGGTAAAGCTACAGATGAAGCAATACTTTATGATAAACAGAAAGTTTTAGATGAACTGGGCTTTGAACCAAAATTTATGATTGATTACCTTGCTTTGATTGGTGACAGCAGTGATGATATTCCTGGTGTTGCAGGAATTGGACCAAAGACTGCTGTTCCCTTAATTCAGAAATATGGTTCAATTGAAAATATTTATGAACATATTGAAGAGATAGAAAAAGCTGCCATTAAAAAGAAATTAGAGCTAAATAAAGAAAACGCTTTTCTCTCGAAAGAGCTTGCAACAATTTATTGTAATGTGCCGATTAATTTTGATTTTGTAAAAGCAAAACTAACTCATCCGGATTTTGAGAAAGTAAAACAGATTTTCTTTGATCTCGAATTCAAGTCACTCTATTCTAAACTTCTAAAATTCTATCAGAATAATTCTAACGATAAGATTGTTTTGCCTGAAATCAAATTACAGGATGAAGTAAATTCATTTACAGATAAAAAGGTTAATTATTTTTTAATTACAGAATTAAAGGATGCAAAATCACTTGCCAAAAAATTATCTGAAAGCGATTTGTTTGTTTTTGATACTGAAACTGATAACCTGAATACTTTTGATGTAAACATAGTTGGAGTTTCTTTTTGCATCAAAGAAAATGAAGCTTATTTTGTTGCAATAAATCCTTTCGAAGATGAAACGCTGTTCAGAGAAAAATTCAGTGACAGGTTACCTGTAAAAGATTTTATAAAACTCTTCAAAGATATTCTGGAGAATAAAGATATTAAGAAAGTCTGCCAGAACGGTAAATACGATATTGCAGTGATGCGGAGCATCGGTATTAAAGTAAACAATTTTTACTTTGATACTATGCTTGCCAGCTATGTAATCGATCCGGATCAAAAACATGGAATGGATGAACTTTCTGAGAAATATCTTAATTATAAACCAATTCCCCTCAGCGATTTGATTGGACAAAAAAAGGATCCTCAAAAAATTTTAGAAGTTGAACTGGAAAAATTGTCAAACTATTCTGCTGAAGATGCTGATATAACATTTAAGCTCTATAAAAAACTAAATTCAATATTAATTAAAGAAGGAATTGAGCAAGTTGCATATGAAATAGAATTCCCGCTTGTGCCTGTACTTGAGCAAATGGAATTTGAGGGTGTAAAAATAGATACTAATTCGTTAAATCTCTTCAGTAAAGATTTACAAATCCTGCTTGATAATTATACTTCAGAAATTTATAAAGTTGCGGGCACTGAATTTAATATCAACTCACCAAAACAATTACAGGAAATTTTATTCAATAAATTAAATCTCGCCACCGGCAGAAAAACAAAAACCGGGTTTTCAACCGATGCAAGATCACTTGAAAATTTAAGAGGTGAGCACGAAATAATCGACTTAATTGTTAATTACAGACAAGCAGCAAAATTAAAATCAACGTATGCAGATGCTCTTCCAAATCTTATAAATAAAAAAACCGGAAGAATACACACTAGCTTTAATCAGACAGTTGCTTCAACAGGCAGGTTATCGAGCAACGATCCAAATCTGCAAAACATACCCATAAGAACTGAAATGGGTAAAGAAATTCGTAAAGCTTTTGTTCCCCGCGATAAAAATCATTTAATATTGAGTGCAGATTATAGTCAAATCGAATTGAGAATTATGGCTTCAATTTGTGGTGATGAGAAAATGATAGAAGCATTCAGTAAAGGTGAAGACATTCACAGAAGCACTGCCGCTCTTGTCTTTCAGGTTGAGCCTTCAAAAGTTACAGAAGATATGAGGCGTAAAGCAAAGGAAGTAAATTTTGGAATACTTTATGGCATTGGTCCTTTTGGTTTGAAAACAAGACTTGGAATTACTCAAACACACGCAAAAGAAATTATTGATACTTACTTTAATACATTTAAAAGAGTAAGTGAATTTATGAATAGCTCAGTTAGGTTTGCGCAAGAACATGGTTATGCCGAAACGCTGATGAAAAGACGACGATATCTTAGAAATATAAATAGTAACAATCGGGTGGTCAGACAATTTGAGGAAAGAGTTGCGATAAATATGCCCATTCAAGGAACTGCAGCTGATATGATTAAATTAGCTATGATAAAAATACATAATGAGTTTAATAAACATAAATTCAAATCTAAGATGGTACTGCAAGTGCACGATGAATTGGTTTTTGATGCTCATAAATCAGAAATTGATGATTTAAAACCATTGATTAAAAATTTGATGGAAACAGCTCTGCCGTTAAAAGTTCCTGTTTTAGTTGATACCGGAGTTGGAGAAAATTGGCTGGATGCACACTAATTAATTGACTGTATAATATTTCCATAAAACAGTAATTAAATCCTAATGAAAATCGATCCTTTAAGTGTAAGAAAAATATTACTCATAAAACCACGTGGAATTGGTGATATAGTTTTATCCACGATAGTACTTGATAATTTAATTTCTCACTTCCCTTTTGCAAAGATTGATTACTTAACAGAAAATTTTGCCAGGTACACTTTAAATAATAATCCGATGGTTAATAAAGTAATCGGATTTTCAAAAAAGGATTTCCTATTAAAAGTAGTATCTAAAATCCGAAAAGAAAAATATGATTTGGTTATTGATTTATGGTCAAATCCACGAAGTGCACAATTTACCTTTTTATCCGGAGCAAAGTACAGAGTGGGATTTGCTTACAGAGGCAGAAAATACGCCTATAACATTTTAGGCACCTCTGAAAAAGGCAATCATCATGCTGCTGAGCATAATCTGGAACTGCTAAAACCATTGGGTGTTAAAATCAGATCAATGGATATTCATTATTATTTGGGCGTTGCAGAAAAATTATTTGCCGAAGATTTTTTTACTGATAATTCTCTTCAGAATAATTTGGTATTTGGTATTATTCCTTCTGGTGGATGGGATTCCAAAAGATGTGATAGGAGAAAGTGGGTTGAAATTTGTTTAGCGGCAGTTGAAAAGTATAACTGCAAAATACTTGTTGTCTGGGGTCCCGGTGATGAAGGAGATGCAGAATTTATTAAAGAAAATTTACACAGCTATTGTACCTTAGCGCCTAAATCAACTTTAGAACAAATGGCTGCACTAATTTCTAAATGTAACTTGGTAATAGCAAATGATTCCGGACCAATGCATATTTCAGCGGCACTTGGTGTTCCGACTATTGGTATATTTGGTCCAACAAACCCAAAAGCACACGGACCTTATTCAGAAAAATCAGATTATGTGATTAAAGAAGATCTGCATTGTATAATTTGCAATAAATTAGTTTGTCCTTTTGAACACGAATGCATGACACAGCTGGATGTAAATTTAGTCTTGCAAAAAGTTAATGCGTTAATAAATGAAAAAGCTTGAATCTTTAATAAAAAAATTTTTATTACAATTATTAGTTTTCTTCAATCCTGTTCAGAAAGTAAAGCCACTGCCTGATTATAATAATCCCGTAAACGTACTTTTTATAAGATTAAACAGAATTGGTGATGCCTTAGTTACTACTCCCCTGTTCGATCAGCTAAAACAGAATAAGAATATTAAAATATTTTTATTAGCAGATAAGAAAAATCATTTTGTTTTCTGTAACAATCCTGCTATTGACGAAGTATTAGCATTTAAAAAAGGTTTATCAGGATTTTTTGAAATAAATAAAATTATTAAAAGCCGGGGAATTTCAGTTGTTGTGGATTTACACGATGATATTTCAACCAGCGTAAGTTATTTGGTGGCTATTGCAGAAGTTGAATATAAATTTGGATTAAACAAAGCAAACAGCAATTTGTTTACGCATACTGTTGATAGATTGGACCCAACTTCTAATCACGTTATTGATAGATTACTGGAATTTCTTAAGTTATTTAATTTACCTTTACACAAAGAATCCGTTAGTGTAAAATATTATCCGTCACTAACTGAAAAATTGGAAGCAAAAGAAAAGATTCAGCAATTAAATCCGGAAAATAAATTTTTGATTGGGATAAATATTTCAGCCGGAAGTGAAGCAAGATTTTGGGGATTAGAAAATTATCAGAAACTGTTTTCGCTCTTATCAAATTACAATGTTAAAATATTACTTCTGGCTTCTAAGAATGAACATCATCTTTGCAGAGAGATAACATCAGCAGAAAATATTTACCCTTTAACGGACTCATTTGGTGTTTTTGCAGCAGCAGTAATGCAAATGAATTTTATAATCACACCGGACACTTCTGTAGTGCATTTGGCTTCTGTAAAAAAAATTCCTTTATTTGGGTTGTATGTAAAATACAATACTGCAGATATGATCTGGAGCCCTTATAATACTGATTTTGAGTATGTTATCACTCAGGAACCAACATTAAAAAATATTTCATTTGAAGAAGTAAAAAATAAACTAGTACCGTTTCTGGAGAAGCATTTAAATGTTACATCAAATACCTGCTTGTAAAAAGTTCACTGGCTATAAACCCTGCTACCCTGATCATAATTGCTGGAAAGACGGCTGCAAAGATAATTTACCAATAGGCACAAAAATTTTGATTATCAATTTGGATGCAATGGGGGATGTTTTGATGACAACCGCTCAGTTGCCTGCCATAAAAAGAAAATATCCGGAATCAACCATTTACTGGATAACGCTTAAAATTGCTGCGCCTCTTCTTGAAAACAATCAATTCGTTGATCAGGTTTTTATTTACGATGCTGAATCAATTCTTATCTTATCCCAAATGGAATTTGATATAGTGATGAATGTAGATAAATCACAAAGATCCTGTGCTCTGCTTAACTCGGTTAAGGCAGAAAAAAAACTTGGCTTTGGATTGGATAAGAATGGTAAAATTATCCCTGTAAATGAGGCGGCATATTATAACTATAACCTCGGGATGGATGATCACTTAAAATTTAAAGTAAACCAAAGAACTGGTCAGGATTATTTAGCTGAAACATTTGAACTTTCCTATGATGGGGATGAATACACTTTTAATTTCTCTGAATCTGAGCTGCGATTTATTGAAAATTACAAACGTGAGATAAAGATAAAACCTACAGACAAAGTTATAGGATTTAATACCGGTTGCTCAAATTTATATCCAAATAAAAAGATGTCAGTTGGTCAACACATTTATCTTATCAATAAATTATTATCTCAAAAGAAATATAAAATAATGCTGCTGGGTGGTCCGGAAGACACAGAGAGGAATAAAGAAATTGCAAATCATTTTAGAGGACGAATCATTAACACGCCCACTGATGAGGGAGTAAGAAGAGGAGCTTGCTACGAGTCGATTCCTCAAGTTATAATTACCGGTGATTCTTTTGGAATGCATCTGGCAATTGCACTTAAAAAATATGTAATTGCCTGGTTTGGAGTTAGCTGCTGGACGGAAATTGATTTATACAATCGCGGAGTTAAGATTTATCAGCCGGATTTATTTTGTTCACCCTGCTGGAAAAAAGAATGCCCTTATGATCTTGAATGTCTGAAAAATCTGGATCTTGCTCGAATAATTGAGGAAACTGAGAAATATTTCTCAACAAATGATAAAGTAGTTGTTAATCTGAAAGAGAACTATTTCCAAAAAGCAAAAGATATTAAAAGACCTTTAATTATAGATGGTGCGATGGGAAGTCTGCTCCAGGAAAAAACTAAGGCACCGGGTAAAAGGATTTGGACTGCAAAATCAAATGATGATTACGAAGAAAGGGTTTATGCAATTCATCGTGATTATATTCAGGCGGGTGCAGATATAATAACTACTAATACTTTTAGAACTAATCCATATTCTCTTTTATTACAAGGTATTACAGATATTACCGGAAGTGTTAATAAGGCTGTAAGTATCGCTGTTCGTGCAAGGAGAAAGTCTGCTGTACTGATTGCAGGCTCAAATGCCCCGGCTGAGGATTGCTATCAGGTTGAAAGGAAAATTTCACAAAAAGATCTTGAGTGGAATCACAGAATTCATATTGATGCATTGATGGAGGCTGGCTGCGATTTCATTCTTAATGAAACGCAAAGTCATTTTGATGAGATAAAATTTATTGCAAAATATTGTGGTCAAAACAATATTCCATTTATTATGAGTTTTTTCTTGCAAGATCGACCAAAACTTTTATCGGGTGAGAATCTAACAGATGCAATTGAATTTGTTCTGAATTATCATCCCTTAGCGATTGGAATAAATTGCACTACATTTTCTGTTTTATCCAAAGCTGTTGAAAGGATTAAATCACATGTGAATTGGGGGTTCTACTTAAACTGCGGCGATGGTAAATTAACAGATAGTTCAATGAAATGCGCTGTTTCACCTGAGGAATACGCAAATCAAACAAAGGAATTTTTAATTTATAATCCATCATTTGTAGGAGCCTGCTGCGGTTCATCTCCTGCACATATTAAAAAACTAAAAAATTTACTTGATGGACAGGCTTAGTATAAAATCATACGCTAAAATTAATATCGGATTGAACATCTTATCAAAACGTAATGATGGATTTCATAACTTAGAAACAATTTTCTATCCGATTAATCTTCACGATGATTTACTGATTGAAAAATCAGATCACTTTTTTTTTACAAGTAATGACAAAGCACTTGAGAATGATAAATCGAATTTGATTATCAAATCTTACGACAAACTAGAAAAGTATTTTGATAAAAGATTTGATGTTAAAATTACTCTGACAAAAAAAATTCCTATTGGGGCAGGATTAGGGGGCGGAAGTTCAAACGCAGCTGCTACAATATCCGGATTACTTAAACTTTTTAATCTTTCTATGCCGGAAAATGTTCTGAAAGACATCACATTATCATTAGGCTCCGATGTTCCCTTTTTTATAAATCCTGTGCCATCGTTTGCTGAATCAAGAGGTGAAATTTTAACTCCGATTAACTTAAAAATTAACAAGCATCTTCTGGTTGTTAATCCTGGCATTCATATATCAACGAAGTGGGCTTTTGGGTTGATAAAACCTGAAAATCCAAAACTAAGTTTGAAATCTATATTAATTAAAAATTTTATTAGTCTCGAAGATTTGTTATTCGCAACTAACGATTTTGAAAAAATAGTTTTTGATCATTTTTCTGAGATTAAAGAAATAAAAATGATGATGTTAAGATTCAATTCTGTTTTCTCATTGATGACAGGCACCGGATCCACAATATGGGGTTTTTTTGAGGATGAAGAATCAGCTAATCAGGCAGAACTGTATTTTAAGTGCAAAAATTATTTTACTTACTTACAATCACCTATTTAACTGCTGCCTCAGCAAAATCGACTATTCCCTTTGTAGCATTTAAGTTAACTTTTATTCCGAATGGAATGGTTACAAAATCTTTTATATGTCCGTGTGGGAAAGTATAAATTGATGGAATTTTTAGTGATCCAATATAATGATCTATCACCTCTCCTAAAGTTAAAGTTTTCTTATTTGGATCATGCTCATTGCAATCAACAAATCTTCCCAAGATTATTCCTTTAATCTTCTTAAAAATACCTGCTAATCTTAACTGATTTAACATTCTGTCAACTTTGTACGGAAGCTCTCCGATATCCTCAATAAGCAAAATCTTTCCGGTTGGATTTGGAGAGTAGTTAGTTCCTAGCAGTGCAGCAAATACAGCCAGATTGCCTCCGAATAACCTTCCACTGGCAATTCCTTTTTGCAGATAGGGCATTTTTTGTGCTTCAGGATAATTTACTTTCCCAATTTTTTTATTTGATGTAATTGTTGCCCAAAACAGTTCACTTGTGTAAGGACTGATTTCATCATAAAAATCTACCGCAACCATTGGTCCGGCAAAAGTGACTAAACCGGCTTTTTCCAAAAATGCCATTTGTAAAGCTGTTATCTCACTGTACCCAACGAATATTTTGGGATTATTTTTAATCACACGATAATCAATTTTATCCAGAAGACGAAAAGCTCCATACCCGCCTCTTATACAAAAAACTGCTTTAACATTCTTGTCCTTAAACATATCATGAATATCATCTACCCTTTCCTGATCAGTTCCGGCAAGATATCCATGATTTTTGCCTACATTATTTCCGACTTTAACTCTGTAACCCAAACTTTCAAGGTACTTAACCCCTTTTTCAACTCTTATAAATTCATCGGGTGATGAAGCGGGTGAAATGATTCCAATAACATCTTTTTTGTTCAATCTTTTGGGTTTCTGAATCATTTAAAGTTACCTTTCTCTTTTGGATTTTGTTAAAGGCAATTTAATGAAACAATACTATGCATTCAAGTTTTGGTTGGTAGGCTTTGGATTACATAAAAATCAACATTAAGCTTCACTTTGATGTAAATCACCTTTAGAATTCAGCTAATAATGAGGCTTTTTTACAATTTTTAAGAATATTATATTTTGGATAAGAATAGTCCGAATTATATAAATATTAGAGATTTTTGTTAATGGAAAAACCAAAAGTCCTTTTCATTGGCGGTTCTTTGAATCAAACAACTATGATGCATAAAATAGCGATGGAATTACCCGAATGTGAAGCCTATTTCACTCCGTTTTATGCAAGCGGGATCCTATGGTTAATGACAAAACTAAAAATGCTCGAATTCACAATTATGGGCGGAGAATTCAAAAAAAGGACTCTTCAGTATATCAAAGAGAGTAACCTAAAACTTGATTATGAAGGCAAACAAAATAATTATGATTTGGTTATTACCTGCCAGGACTTAATCATTCCAAAAAATATCAATAAATTCAAAACCATCCTTGTTCAGGAAGGAATGACTGACCCGATTGATTGGAGATATCACGTTACAAGATTTTTAGGACTTCCACGCTGGTGTGCCAGCACTTCAATGACTGGTTTATCCCACCAATATGATTTTTTCTGCGTAGCCTCTGAGGGCTTCAGGGATCAATTTGTTTCAAGAGGAGTAAATCCCGATAAAATCAGAGTTACCGGCATACCTAACTTTGATAATTTTGAAAAGTTTAAGGAATTCAAGTTCGAACACAAAAACTTCGTTCTCGTTGCTACTTCTGATGCACGTGAGACATTGAGATATGAAAACAGAAAAAAATTAATTCGAGATGCGCAAAAAATTGCTAATGGAAGAAAATTAATTTTCAAACTACATCCAAATGAGAATGTTAAGAAGAGAACTGCTGAAATTAAAAAATACGCTCCTGAAGCACTTGTTTACCATGGGATAAGCATCGATCCTTTACTTGCGAATTGTGATGTTTTTATTACGCGTTTTTCAAGTACAATTTTTCCTGCTATTGCATTAGGAAAAGAAGTTTATTGTGATGTTGATATACAAGATGTAAGACGTTTGGTACCAATTCAAAATGGTGGATTGTCTGCTAAAAATATTGCAACTGTTGCCCGGGAGCTTTTACTTTCAACCAATCCTGTAATAAGAAAAAAAGAGAAGAATAAATATCTGGAAGATTTAAGATTACACATTAAATATATCTTCAAGCAAAAACTTGCTCACAAATAATAAGACCATTGAATAATAATTTTAACATAGTTACGGTTATACAAGCCCGAACCGGTTCATCGAGACTTCCAAATAAAATTTTTCTTCCACTTGCGAATAAACCATTACTATTAAGGATGTACGAAAGAGTTGCTGCATCCAAGTTATCCGGAATAGTATTAGTAGCTACAACTGTTGATAAAAGTGATGATAAAGTTGAGGAGTTATGTAAAGAGTACAAAATAAAATGCTTTAGAGGTCATCCTACTGATTTACTTGACAGACACTATCAGACGGCAAAACTTTTTGATGCAGACGCTGTTGTAAAAATTCCTTCCGATTGCCCTCTGATAGATCCGCTTGTTATAGATAGAGTTATTCAATTTTATTTGGATAATAGAAATGAATATGACTATGTAAGTAACTTACACCCTGCCACATATCCTGACGGAAATGATGTTGAAATAATGAGCATTGATGCTTTGGAAAGAGCTTGGTTGGAAGCAAAGCGGGATTTCGAAAGAGAGCATACCACTCCATATATTTGGGAAAATCCGGATAAATTCAGTATAGCGAATGTCATTTGGGAAACCGGATTGGATTATTCAATGTCCCACAGATTTACCATTGATTATGAAAAAGATTACAATTTCATAAAACAGGTTTACGATGAACTTTATCCTATAAATGATAAATTTACACTTGAAAGTATTTTAAGTTTGCTGGAAAAAAGACCTGATATAAAAAAAATAAACGAAGAATATTGTGGTGTAAACTGGTACCGCAATCATTTAAATGAATTGAAAACTATTTCATCAAATCAAACAAAAATTATTTAAGGTTTAATGATGCCCAATAAAATTGATTTAAATAATGATTATCCATCAATTAAAAAATCTGACGAATACTACAAAATAGCACTGGAACTGATTCCTTGCACAACTCAAACTCTGGCAAAGGGACCTCAGCAAAACGTAAAAGGTGTTGCTCCAAAATATCTGCAAAGAGGTAAAGGCTCACACGTATGGGATGTTGATGGAAATGAGTATATCGATTACCTGATGGCTATCGGTCCTCTATCTCTAGGATATGCTTATGATAAGGTGGATAATGCAATCAGAGAGCAGCTTAAAGACGGAATTACTTTTTCTTTAATGCATCCTCTTGAAGTAGAAGTTGCTGAATTGATTCACAAAGTTGTTCCAAACGCTGAATCTATCAGATACAGTAAAGTTGGTGCTGATGTAACTTCTGCTGCTGTAAGACTTGCAAGAGCCTTTACAAAGAGAAATAATGTTTTATGCTGTGGCTATCATGGCTGGCACGATTGGTATATTGCAGTAACCGATAGGAACAAAGGGATTCCCCAAGCTGTTCAGGATATGACTTATACTTTTAATTATAATGATATTCAATCAGTAATTGATTCAATCGATGAAGATACAGCATGTGTAATTTTGGAGCCATATGTTTTTGAAGAACCAAAAGATAATTTTCTTCAAAAGTTAAGAGATATTTGTACTCAAAACGGAACTCTTTTAATCTTTGACGAAATGTGGAGCGGTTTCAGAATATCCATTGGTGGCGCTCAGGAATATTTTGGAGTAAAAGCAGATCTTGCATGTTTTTCTAAAGCTATTGCCAATGGAATGCCAATCTCTATCTTAACCGGCAGAAAAGATGTTATGTCCTTACTTGAACAGGATGTATTTTTCTTTACAACTTTCGGTGGTGAGGCATTATCACTAGCTGCAGTTAAAGCAACAATAAATGAAATGATTGAGAAAAATGTTCCTGCTCAGTTGGCAAAACAAGGAAACAAATTAAAAGTCGGATATAACAAAATTGCTGATGAACTAGGAATGAATTATACCAAGTGCTCTGGTTTTGATTGCAGAACAATTATAACTTTTGATTCATCTGCAGGAAACCCGCTTGAAATGAAATCACTTGTTCAACAAGAGATGATTAAGAGAGGAATTTTGTGGGGAGGATTTCATAACATGTCTTTCTCTCATTCTGATGAAGATATTGAATACACTTTAAAAGTTTATCGGGAAGTTTTACCAATACTTAAGAAAGCGGTTGATGAGAATAATGTAAAAGGATATCTTCGCGGTGAACCAGTTGGACCTGTCTTCAGAAAAGTCAGCAATTTCAATATGAAACCAAAGAAAAAATAAATATTTGTTATTCCGAACTCGTTTCGGAATCTCTAAAATTAATTTCGAAAACTAAATAAGCCAAAACAAGCCTGTCTGCCTGCAGACAGATTCAGCTTGACATAGAGAAATAAGTATGAACTCATTAGAATTATTTTCGTTAAAAGATAAGGTTGCAATCGTAACAGGTGCATTAGGCCTGATTGGCAGAAATCATTGCCACGCACTTGTAGATGCAGGTGCAAATGTTGTTGTGTGTGACCTTGATGAGTTAAAGTGTAAAGAATTTGCCTCTACCCTTTCCACTAAATCATTTGGTGTTGGTGCAGATATCACAGTTAAATCATCTGTAGAAAATTTAAGAGACAAAACTCTTAATGAATTCGGTAAAATTGATATACTTATTAACAATGCTGCTATAAATGATATGTTCGAAAATCCTCAGGCAGCAGCGGAACAATCGATGTTTGAAAACTAC
>FWPV01011185.1_pt1 | contig 12613 bp, 10 predicted proteins | sample 2228371 | NCBI WGS metagenome assembly FWPV01 (sample SAMEA103939776, study PRJEB20133) | metagenome | reverse complement strand
CTGATCTCCTCGAGCGTCTTCTCGGAGACGGGGCCCTTCCCGTCGGTGGTGCGGTCCAGGTTGCCGTCGTGCAACAGGACGTGGTGCCCGTCCTTCGTCAGGCGGATGTCGCACTCGACCCACTCGACGCCGATTTCGTGCGCCAGGACGAAGGCCGGCATCGTATTCTCCGGCGCGGCCATCGTCACACCCCGGTGCGCTACCACCTGCACCGGCCGTGGCGGCCTGACGGGTTGAAAGAGCCCGCCGCCTTCCTCCGCTGCGGCAAGCCCGCCCCAGAACAGCATGAGCCCGGCGCAGAGGCGCCCCGCACCGTCGCCCAGACCGCGATGACCGCGCCGTTTCACAGCAGTTCGGTTCGCCGACACGTCTGAGCCTCCCTGGCGCGGTTCACGAAGACGCGGCCCCGGGCCGGTGACGACCCTGTGGGGGCAAGGCTCGCACCGCGCGACCTGCGGATGATATGTCGGCAGATCGACGACAGCAACCAAGGTGGTTCCTACGGCATTTCACATTCCGGTCAGGCGTCTGGCAGGACCGTCTCGAGGTCATCCAGTGTTTGGATCACATGACGGGGCGCGCCGCCGGCAGGCGCGACCGGTCTGCGCGCGCGCAATGCCGACCTGTCGCACGGCGTGTCGTTCGACCTCGTACATGGGCTGGACCAGCACTCGGCGCGCATCAGCACCTCACTGATCGGTCGTTTCAACGTACAGAACCTGATGGCGGTGGCCGGCAGCCTGCTGCATGCCGGCGTGTCGCTGAATGACGCGGCGCACGCACTCGCCGGCCTGACGCCGCCCCCCGGACGCATGCAGGGCATCGGCGGTCAGGGCAAGCCGCTGGTCGTGGTCGACTATGCACACACCCCGGACGCACTCGAACAGGCCTTGATTGCGCTGCAGCCGGTCGCGGCGGCCCGCGGCGGCAGGCTGGTGTGCATCTTCGGCTGCGGCGGCGAACGCGATGCCGGCAAGCGACCGCTGATGGGCACCGTGGCATGCGAACAGGCACATCAGGTGTGGCTGACCTCGGACAATCCGCGCAGCGAAGACCCGGACGCCATCCTCGATGACATCGCCCGCGGCACGGTCGAGGGCCGACGCGTCCATCGCATCACCGACCGCGCGCAGGCGATCCGGCAGGCGGTCGCCGAAGCGGTCGCGGCCGATGTCGTGCTGCTGGCCGGAAAGGGTCACGAGAGCTATCAGGAACGCAACGGCCGGCGCACGCCGTGGTCGGACATCGAACAGGCACATGCCGCGCTGGCCGCCTGGGGAGTGTCTGCATGATTTCGCTATGGACCGCGTCGGACGTGGCTCGAGCCTGTGCCGGCACACTGATCGGGCCGGACGTCGCACTGGGCGGATTTTCGACCGACAGCCGCGCCGTGACAACGGGTGACCTGTTCGTCGCACTGCGCGGCGAACGCTTCGACGCCCATGATTTCATCGCCGACGTGCAGGCGGCGGGCGCCGCGGCGGTGGTCGTTGCGAACGACTGTGCGCATGCGGCCGGCACCCTGATCCGCGTTGCCGATACGCGCATCGCGCTGGGCGACATCGCACGCGCCTGGCGCAGCCGCTTCACGCTGCCGCTGATCGGCGTCACCGGCAGCAATGGCAAGACCACGGTGAAGGAGATGATCGCCGCCATCCTGCGCGCGTATGCACTGAGCGTCGGCTGGCCGACCGGGTCGGTGCTGGCGACGCGCGGCAACCTGAACAACGACATCGGTGTGCCGCTGATGCTGTTCGGCCTGCGCGACGCGCACCGGCTGGCCGTGATCGAAATGGGCATGAACCACCCGGGCGAAATTGCCTGGCTGGCCGGCATGGCCAAGCCGACGGTCGCTTTGGTGAACAATGCTCAGCGCGAACACCTCGAATTCATGAACAGCGTCGCCGAAGTGGCACGCGAGAACGGCGACGTGTTCGACGCGCTCGGCGCCGATGGCGTCGCCGTCATCAATGCCGATGACGACTTCGCCGATTACTGGGCCGGCCGCAACAGCGGACGCCACACACTGCGTTTCGGCTTTTCGCAGGACGCCGACGTCGGCGCGACCGCGGCGCCGGTGGGGCTTGGTTACCGGCTCGACCTGCATGGCGTTTTCGGCACGGCGCAGATCATGCTGCGCGTGCCCGGACTGCACAACGCGCGCAACGCCTTGTGCGCTGCCACCGCCAGTCTCGCCGCTGGCGCCGACATGGCGGCCGTGGTGTGGGCACTGAACCACTTCGAAGGCGTCAAGGGACGCCAGCAGGTCAAGCGCGGCGCCGCCGGCAGCACGGTCATCGACGACAGCTACAACGCCAACCCGGATTCGGTGCGCGCAGCCATCGACGTGCTGGCCGGCGCGAAGGGCCGGCGCGTCCTCGTGCTCGGCGACATGGGCGAAGTGGGCGACCAGGGCCCGGCCTTCCATCGCGAAGCCGGCGCCTACGCACGCGAACGCGGCATCCACGCGCTGCACGCGCTGGGTGAAGCCAGTGTCGACGCGGTCACCGCATTCGGTCCGGGCGCCGTGCACTACACCGATCACGCCGCCATCGCCGCCGCACTGCGTCCGCAACTCGACGCCGACACCACGGTTCTGGTGAAGGGCTCGCGATTCATGCGCATGGAGCGCATCGCCGAAGCACTCGTCGAACCATCGATACAGGATTCCCATGCTTCTTGAACTGACCCGCTGGCTGGCCCAGGACATCCGCGCCTTCAACGTGTTCAACTACATCACGTTGCGCGCAGTGCTGGCCATGATGACCTCGCTGGCGATCTGCTGGACCTTCGGACCGCTGCTCATCCGCAAGCTGACCGAATACAAGATCGGTCAGTCGGTGCGCGACGACGGACCGAAATCGCACCTGACCAAGGCCGGCACACCCACCATGGGCGGCGCGCTGATCCTGATTTCGCTCGGCCTGACCACGCTGCTGTGGGCCGACCTGTCGAACCGCTACATCTGGGTGGTGCTCATCGTCACGCTGGGCTTCGGCGCAGTGGGCTGGGTCGATGACTGGCGCAAGGTCGTGCATCGCAATCCCAAGGGCCTGTCGGCGCGCGCCAAGTTCTTCTGGTCGTCGATCTTCGCCGCCGGCGCCGCGGTCTATCTCGGCCTGACGCCGCAGGTACCGGCCCAGCTCGATCTCATCGTACCGTTCTTCAAGTCGGTCGCCTATCCGCTGGGCGCCTTCGGCTTCATGGTGCTGACCTATTTCGTCATCGTCGGCACCAGCCACGCGGTGAACCTGACCGACGGCCTCGACGGGCTGGCCACCATGCCGGCCGTCATGGTCAGCGGCGCGCTGGCCATCTTCGCCTACGTCGCCGGCAACGCCGTATTTTCTCGCTACCTCGGCGTGCCCTTCATCCCGGGCGCCGGCGAACTGGCCATCTTCTGCGGCGCGCTGTGCGGTGCCGGTCTCGGTTTCCTGTGGTTCAACGCCTACCCGGCGGAAGTGTTCATGGGCGATGTCGGCGCGCTGGCGCTGGGTGCCGCACTCGGCACCGTCGCGGTGGTCGTGCGACAGGAGATCGTGCTGTTCATCATGGGTGGCCTGTTCGTCGCCGAAACGCTGTCGGTGATGATCCAGGTGCTGTACTTCAAGTGGTCAGGCGGCAAGCGCATCTTCCGCATGGCACCGCTGCACCACCATTACGAGCTGGGCGGATGGAAGGAAACGCAGGTGGTCGTGCGCTTCTGGATCATCACATTGATGCTCGTGCTGTTCGGCCTCTCGACATTGAAGCTGCGGTAATGAATCTCTCCGGCACCCACGTCCTCGTTCTCGGCCTCGGTGAATCCGGGCTGGCCATGGCGCGCTGGTGCGGGCGCCAGGGCGCCATGCTGCGCGTGGCCGACAGCCGCGCCGCGCCGCCCGGCATGGGCGCGCTGGCGCGCGACATCCCGGGTGCCGAACTGCGTTGCGGTCCGTTCGATGACAGCTTGTTCGACGACATCGCACTGCTTGCGCTGTCGCCCGGGCTGGCGCCGCACGAACCGCTGGTGCTGGAGGCGACCCGCCGCGGCATCGAAGTGGTCGGCGAAATCGAGCTGTTCGCGCGCGCGCTGCGCGAGCTGGGCTGGCGCGAACGCACGAAGGTGATCGCGATCACCGGCACCAACGGCAAGACGACCACCACTGCGCTGACCGGCGCGCTGTGCCGCGCCTGCGGCCTGCGTACCGAGGTGGCCGGCAACATTTCCCCGGCGGCGCTCGATGCGCTGATGCGCGTACTCGACGAGGGCGTCGTGCCCGACGTGTGGGTGCTCGAGCTGTCGAGCTTCCAGCTCGAAACCACCGACACGCTGGATGCCGACGCGGCCACCGTGCTGAACGTGACGCAGGACCACCTCGATCGTCACCCGGGTGGCATGGCGGCCTACGCAGCGGCCAAGGCGCGCATTTTCGGCACGCACGCGGTGCAGGTGCTCAACCGCGACGACAGCCATGTTCGCGCGATGCAGCACCCCGGCCTGCAATCGATCCGCTTCGGGGATGGCGCCCCCCCGGGCAACGACTACGGGCTGGCCGAAGTCGGCGACCGGCTGCAGCTGGTGCGCGGCACACAGCCACTGCTGGCGCTCGACGACATGAAACTTTCCGGGCGCCACAACGCACACAACGCGCTCGCCGCGCTGGCGCTGTGCGAGGCGATCGGCCTGCCGCAGGACGACTGCATCGCGGCGCTGAAGGATTTCTCCGGACTGCCGCACCGCGTCGAAACCGTACTCGACATCGACAGCATCCGCTTCATCGACGATTCCAAGGGCACCAATGTCGGCGCCACGGTCGCCGCGATCGAAGGGCTGGGCCGGCCGCTGAACATCATTCTCGGCGGCGACGGCAAAGGTCAGGACTTCGCGCCGCTCGGGCCGGTGTGCGCGCGTCACGCAAGGTTCTGCGCGCTGATCGGCCGCGACGCATCGGCCATCGCGGCTGTACTGGCCGACCACGCTGTATCGCACCGCGCTTTCGCCACGCTGGAGGAAGCCACCCGCGCAGCGTTCGACGCCGCGCAGCCGGGCGACGCCGTGCTGCTGTCGCCCGCCTGCGCCAGCCTCGACATGTTCCGCAACTACGCACACCGCGCCGAGGTGTTCATCGCCGAAGCGCGCCGCCTCGCGACCCTGCAGGGAGCGCACTCATGAGCGGCAGCATGCGCCTCGATGCACCTCGCCTGCCGGGCAGCGGCCCGCGCCCGGCCGAACTCGACCCGTGGCTGCTGTGGCCGGCGGTCGCGCTGCTGCTGATCGGACTCGTGATGGTCTACTCGGCATCGATCGCGGTCGCAGACAGCAGCCGGTTTACCGGCAACCGGCCCGACTTCTTCCTGATCCGCCAGGCGGTGTTCCTCGCCATCGGCGGCGTGGCGGCGCTGATGGCCTTCCAGGTACCGGTACGCACCTGGCAGGCCTGGTCGATGTGGCTGTTTCTCGGCGGCATCGTGCTGCTCGTGCTGGTGCTGATCCCCGGCATCGGCAGCGTGGTGAACAATTCGCGCCGCTGGATCAATCTCGGTCCGGTGAACATCCAGCCGTCGGAACTGGTGAAGCTGTTCACCGTACTCTATGCGGCCAGCTACATCGTGCGCCGCCTGCCCGAGATGGGCTCATTCCGGCGCGCCTTCGTGCCGATGGCGCTGGTCATCCTGCTGGTCGGCGCGCTGCTGGTGGCGGAACCGGACTACGGTGCCTTCGTGGTCATCGTGCTGATCGCCTTCGGCATGCTTTTCCTCGGCGGCATCAATGGCAAGCTGTTCTTTTCGCTCGGGCTGGTGGCGATCATCGGCTTCGCGACGCTGATCCGCTTCAATGAACTGCGCTGGGGCCGCTTCATCGCCTTCCTGGATCCGTTCAACAACGATCCGCTGGGCAAGGGCTATCAGCTGACGCACTCGCTGATCGCGTTCGGGCGCGGCGAATGGTTCGGCGTCGGGCTGGGTGGCAGCGTCGAAAAACTGTTCTACCTGCCGGAAGCGCACACCGACTTCCTGCTCGCGGTGATCGGCGAGGAACTCGGTCTGATCGGTGTCGCCACGGTGATCGCATTGTTCGCGCTCGTGGTACATCGCGCGTTCGCGATCGGCCGGCGTGCGCTGCTGCTGGAGCGCGCCTACGCCGGCCTGGTCGCGCAGGGCGTGGGCATCTGGTTCGGCGTGCAGGCCTTCATCAACATGGGCGTGAACGTCGGCATTCTGCCGACCAAAGGCCTTACGTTGCCGCTGATGAGCTACGGCGGCTCGGGCATCCTGGTCAATTGCATCGCGCTGGCCATCCTGTTGCGCATCGACTGGGAGAACCGGCGATGAGCAGCACGGCCCTCATCATGGCGGGTGGTACCGGCGGCCACATCTACCCCGGTCTGGCAGTGGCGGATGAACTTCGCAGCCGCGGCTGGCGCGTCGTGTGGCTGGGCAACGCCGATGGCATGGAAGGCCGCATCGTGCCGCCGCGCGGCTACGAGTTTCACTCGATCCGCTTCGCCGCACTGCGCGGCAAGGGCATGCTGCGCAAGCTGTTGCTGCCGCTCAATCTGCTGCGCGGCTTCTGGCAGGCGCTCGGCGTGCTCGGACGGGTCAGGCCGCAGGTCGTGCTGGGCCTCGGCGGATACGTCACCTTCCCGGGTGGCATGATGGCCGCGCTGCGCGGCACGCCACTGGTGCTGCACGAACAGAACTCGGTCGCCGGACTGGCCAATCGCGTGCTCGCAAAGGTGGCCGACCGCGTGCTCGCCGGTTTTCCGGCGGCGCTGTCCGGTGCCCAATGGACCGGCAATCCGGTGCGCGCCGACATCGCCGCCCTGCCCGAACCGGCCGCCCGATTCGCCATGCGTCGCGGCCCGCTCAAACTGCTCGTGGTCGGAGGCAGTCTCGGGGCGCAGGCGCTGAACGACGCGGTTCCACAGGCGCTGGCGCTGATACCGGAAAGCGAGCGGCCGCAGGTCGTGCACCAGGCGGGCGAAAAGAATATGCCGGCACTGGAAGCCGCCTACGCGAAGGCCGGCGTGACCGGCACGCTCGCGCCTTTCATCCAGGACATGGCCGCGGCCTACGCCGGCGCCGACCTGGTCATCTGCCGTGCCGGCGCATTGACCGTGGCCGAACTGGCCGCCGCCGGTGTGGCGTCGGTACTGGTGCCCTTCCCGCACGCCGTGGACGATCACCAGACCGGCAACGCCCGCTTCCTTGCCGACGCGGGCGCAGCGCTGCTGCTGCCGCAGACCGAACTCGACGCGACATCGCTGGCCGCCCTCCTCCGCGCGCTCGATCGCGCGCGACTGCTCGACATGGCACAGCGCGCCCGCGGGCTCGCACGGCGCGGCAGCCGAAGTCGCTGACATCTGCGCAGCCATCGCGCGCAAGGACCCGACATGAAACACAAGATCAGTCACATTCATTTCATCGGCATCGGTGGCTCCGGCATGAGCGGCATCGCCGAAGTACTGCTCAACCAGGGCTATGTCGTCAGCGGCTCGGATCTGGCCGACAACGCGGTGACGCGCCGGCTGGCCGGTCTCGGTGCCCGGGTGGTGCAGGGTCATGCGGCGCACAACATCGCCGGCGCGGACGCGGTGGTGACCTCGACCGCGGTCAGCGCCGACAACCCGGAGGTGGTCAGCGCGCGCGAACGGCGCATTCCGGTCGTGCCGCGCGCGCAGATGCTGGCCGAACTGATGCGCATCAAGCAGGGCGTTGCTGTGGCCGGCACGCACGGCAAGACCACCACCACGTCGCTGATCGCCAGTTGCCTCGCCGAAGGCGGACTGGACCCGACCTTCGTCATCGGCGGCCGCCTGAATTCGGCCGGTGCCAACGCGCGGCTGGGTACCGGCGAATTCCTGGTTGCGGAAGCCGACGAATCGGACGCGTCCTTCCTGTTCCTGTCGCCGGTGGTGTCGGTGGTGACCAATATCGACGCCGATCACATGGACACCTATGGCCACGACTTCTCGAAACTGAAGCAGGCCTTCGTCGACTTCCTCAACCGATTGCCGTTCTACGGCGTGGCCGTGCTGTGCGTGGACGACGCGAATGTGCGCGAAATCATGCCGCAGGTGCCCAAGCAGATCATCCGTTACGGCCTCGATCCGGCCGCTCAGGTGCGCGCCGAAAACGTGCGCGCCGACGGCACGCGGATGCTGTTCGACGCGGTGCGCATCAATGGCACGACGACGCGCATTCCGGTCGAACTGAACCTGCCCGGCCTGCACAACGTACGCAATGCGCTCGCGGCGATCGCCGTGGCGAACGAGGTTGGCGTGCCGGATGAAGCCATCGCGCGCGCGCTGTCGGAGTTCAAGGGTGTGGGCCGGCGCTTCACACGGCATGGCGAAATCGCACTGCCGGCCGGCGGCCACTTCACGCTGGTCGATGACTACGGCCATCACCCGGTCGAAATGGCCGCAACACTGGACGCGGCGCGCGGCGCCTATCCCGGCCGTCGCATCGTGCTGGCGTTCCAGCCGCACCGCTACACACGCACGCGCGACTGCTTCGAGGATTTCGTGCGCGTGCTGTCGGGCGCCGACGCGGTCGTGCTGACCGAAGTCTATGCCGCCGGCGAAGCGCCCATCGTCGCCGCCGACGGCCGCGCACTGGCGCGCGCGTTGCGCGTCGCCGGCAAGGTCGAACCGGTGTTCGTCGAGGACATCGCCGAACTGCCGCAGACGCTGCTCGACACCGTGCGCGACGGCGACGTCGTGGTCGGCATGGGCGCGGGCTCCATCGGCCAGTTGCCATCGAAATTTGCACAGGATCAGGACCGCACATGAGCACACCCACTCCACAGTCTCTCGGCAAGGTCGCCGTGCTGTTCGGCGGACGTTCCGCCGAACGCGAGATTTCCATCATGTCGGGCAGCGCGGTGCTTGCGGCACTGTGCGCGCAGGGCGTGGATGCGCACGCCTTCGACCCGGCCGAGCGCGATCTGTGGGAACTGAAGCGAGACGGCTTCCAACGCGCTTTCATCGCGCTGCATGGCCGCGGCGGCGAGGACGGCACGATCCAGGGCGCGCTCGAATGCCTCGGCATTCCCTACACCGGCAGCGGCGTGATGGCCTCGGCCATCGGCATGGACAAGTGGCGCACCAAGATGGTGTGGCTTTCGGCCGGATTGCCGACACCGCGCTACAAGCTGCTGCACGCCGGCAGCGACTTCGCCGCCGTGGCGGCCGAGCTCGGGCTGCCGCTGTTCGTCAAGCCGGCGCGCGAAGGATCGAGCGTCGGCGCGACCCGCGTGAACACGCTGGCGGAACTGCCCGCCGCCTATGAAACCGCCGCCCGCTGCGACCCGCTGGTGCTGGCCGAACAGTTCATCTCAGGCCAGGAACTGACCGCACCCTTTCTCGGCGAACTGGCGCTGCCGCTGATCCGCATCGAAGCGCCGCGCGGCAACTACGACTACCAGAACAAGTATTTCACCGACGAGGTGAAGTACCACTGCCCGAGCGGACTTGACGAGGAACTCGAACAGGAAATACAGGCGCTGGTGATGCGCGCTGCGCGCCTCATCGACTGCCGCGGCTGGGGTCGTGCGGATCTGATGCTGGGACAGGACGGCAAACCCTGGCTGCTCGAGATCAACACCTCGCCCGGCATGACCTCGCATTCGCTGGTACCGATGGCCGCACGGGCTGTCGGCATCGAATTCGGCGAACTGTGCCTGCGCATCCTGGAGTCGGCACGTCTTGGCTAGGGGAGCCTCCGCGCGACGCAAACCCGGCGCTCCGGCCGACGAGGGCGGACTGTGGGACAGCCCGCGTGCGCTCACGATGATTGCCGACTGCATCCTGCTGCTGGCCGGTGCGGCGCTGATCTACGCGCTGGTGCTCGGCGTCACGCGTCTGCCGCTGCTGCCGCTGCAGGCCGTCACGCTGGACCGTGCCCCCGCTCACCTGACGACCGCCCAGATCGAGGACGCGGCGCGGCGCGCGGTGAACGGCAATTTTCTGACGACCGACATCGAGCGCGCGCGCGAAGTGTTCGAACAGCTGCCCTGGGTGCGCAATGCCGCAGTGCGACGCGTCTGGCCGGGCTTCATCGAGGTCGAGCTCGAAGAGCACCGCGCCGCTGCACGCTGGTGGGTGCCGGACAACACGCCGGCGCGCATGGTGAACACGCAGGGCGAACTGTTCGCCGCCGACCACGACCGCACGCTGCCACTGTTCATCGGCCCGGACGAACAGGCCTCGACGATGCTGCAGCGGCACCTCGAATGGAGCGCAACGCTGTCGCCGCTGCAACGGCGGATCGACAAGATGGCCCTGACCCGCCGCGAAGCCTGGCAACTGCTGCTCGACGACGGCTCCCGCCTCGAACTCGGTCGCGACGACGACAAGACGCCGATCGCCACGCGCCTCGCGCGCTATGTCACGACCCAGCCGGCCGTGTCGCGCGAAGGCGCACAGAAAATCCTATACGCCGACCTTCGTTACCCCAACGGCTACGCGATACGTACCGGCAGCACAGCCACCCAGGAAAGACCATGACACGAGACAGCAAGGACCTCATCGTCGGACTCGACATCGGCACGTCGAAGATATCGGCCGTCATCGCCCAGTTGGGGCCCGATGGCCGACTCGACATCCTCGGCCTTGCCTCGCAGGAATCACAGGGACTGAAGAAAGGCGTCGTGGTCAACATCGAAGCCACCGTGGATTCGATTTCGCGCGTCATCCAGGAAGTCGAACTGATGGCCGAATGCAAGGTGCGCGAGGTGTTCACGGGCATCGCCGGCAGCCACATACGCAGCTTCAATTCGAATGGTGTCGTCGCGATCAAGGACAAGGAAGTGACCCGGCTGGACCTGGAGCGGGTGGTCGAAACCGCGCGCGCCATGCCGATACCGGCCGATCAGGAAATCCTGCATACGCTGACGCAGGAATTCATCATCGACGGCCAGGATGGCGTACGCGAGCCGATAGGCATGAGCGGCAAGCGACTCGAAGTGCGCGTCCACATCGTGACCGGTGCGGTGTCGGCGGCGCAGAACATCATCAAGTGCGTGCGCCGCTGCGGCCTCGAAGTCGTCGATCTGGTGCTCCAGCCACTCGCTTCGAGCCAGGCCACGCTGTCCGAGGACGAAAAGGACCTGGGCGTCTGTCTGGTCGACATCGGCGGCGGCACCACGGATATCGCCATCTTCACGCAGGGCGCGATCCGCCACACGGCGGTCATCCCGATCGCCGGCGACCAGATCACCAACGACATCGCGATGGCGATGCGCACCCCGACAGCCGAAGCCGAAGACATCAAGCTGCACTTCGGCGTCGCGATGTCTGCACTGGCCGACGCGGAAGACATGATCGAGGTGCCGGGCATCGGCGACCGCGGCCCGCGCCGCATGTCGCGACAGGCGCTGGCCGACGTGATCGAGCCGCGCGTATCCGAGTTGTTCGAACTGGTGCAGGCCGAGCTGCGGCGCAGCGGCTACGAGGAATTGCTGTCATCCGGCATCGTGCTGACCGGCGGCAGCGCGACCATGCGCGGCATGGCGGATCTGGCCGAAGACGTCTTCCACCTGCCGGCTCGCATCGGGGTGCCCGAGTACAGCGGAAACCTCGCCGACGTGGTGCGCCATCCGCGTTACGCGACAGCGATCGGGCTGGTCATGGAAGGGGCTGCACAACGCCGCCGCGGTCAGGTTGCACGCGACGGGCGCAACGTTCGCCAGGTGCTGGCGAACATGCGCTCATGGTTCGAAAGAAATTTCTGAAAATGCGACTCAAACGGCATCTACGTCATGCGTTGCACTAAGTTTAGTCGTATACTTGTTAAAAATCACTAAATGTAGTGGTTCACCACAAGTTTTCGGCTTTTCGCTGCTCGCGAGCCCTCGGGCTTCGAGGCATCTTTGTATAGACAGGAGGCGGTATGTTCGAGATTCTCGACAAGGAACCCGTGGGGGCAGTGATCAAGGTCATCGGCGTCGGCGGAGCAGGCGGCAATGCGGTCGACCACATGATTCGGGAAGGTGTGAATGGCGTTGAGTTCATTGCCGCCAACACCGACGGCATGGCGCTGAATCGCAGCCTCGCCCCGATCAAGATCCAGCTCGGCAAGAATGGCCGCGGCGCAGGTGCCAAGCCGGAAGTGGGCCGCAGCGCGGCAGACGAGTATCGCGAATACATCGCCGACCAGCTGCGTGGCGCCGAAATGGTGTTCATCACGGCCGGCATGGGCGGCGGCACGGGCACCGGCGCCGCGCCGATCGTGGCCGAAGTCGCCAAGGAAATGGGCATCCTGACGGTCGCTGTCGTGACCAAGCCCTTCGATTACGAGAACCGCATGCGTGCGGCCGAAACCGGCATCGACGAACTGGCGAAGAATGTCGATTCGCTGATCGTCGTGCTGAACGAAAAGCTGATGGAAGTGCTCGGCGAGGACGCCAGTCTCGAAGATGGTTTCAAGGCGGCCGACAACGTGTTGCGCAATGCCGTCGGCGGCATTGCCGAAATCATCAACATTCCGGGCCTGGTGAACGTCGACTTCCAGGACGTGCGCACCGTGATGGGCGAAATGGGTCGCGCCATGATGGGTTCGGCCGAAGCGGCCGGCATGGACCGCGCGCGCATCGCCGCCGAACAGGCCGTCGCCAGCCCGCTGCTCG
>FWPV01012106.1_pt1 | contig 12616 bp, 12 predicted proteins | sample 2228371 | NCBI WGS metagenome assembly FWPV01 (sample SAMEA103939776, study PRJEB20133) | metagenome | reverse complement strand
GGGCGCTCGCCGCGTCGCTCGCGCTGGGACGACCGCTGGAGGAGGCGGTGGTGGTGGCCAACGCCGCCGGCGCCCTGGCCACCACCGGCGTGGGGGCCCGAAGTTCGCCGACCGCGGCCGAGATCGACCGGTTCCTGGCCGGCTGAGCCGGCTCCGCTGCGCCCCTGGAGGGACTCGAACCCCCAACCTTACGGGTAGAAGCCGTTTGCTCTGTCCATTGAGCTACAGGGGCGTGATGCCACCCTTCAGTCAAGCAGCCGGCGGCGGCAACGGGCATGCTGCGGGGACCACCGGAACGAAGGGGGACGGGGTGGAGCAGTTCGAACTGGACCAACGTGACCTGGCCCATGCGCCGGTCAAGGGCTACCCGGTGTGGTGGACCCGCAAGTGGATCGGGCCCTACGAACTCGACGACGAGCAGATCCGCTCGATCCTCGAGACCGAGCACCTCGCCGTGGTCTCGTGGGTGACCGCCCGCAGCGAACCGGTTACCGCGCTGGTCGACTACGTGTACCTCGACGGCTTCGTCACCGTCACGTCCACCACCAACCGGGCCAAGTTCAAGGCGTGGTCGAGGAACCCGGCCGCCTGCTTCTGCATCTGGAACTCGAAGAACACCCAGCAGTGCGTGAACCTGCGGGGTCGGGTGGAGATCTTCCAGGACGAGGGCTTCCACCGGCGGTGGATCCGCGGGCTGCTGGAGAACAACCTCGGCACCACCGACATCCCCGACGAGCTGTTCGAGAGCCAGTTCCGTCTGTTCGACGCCCCCGACCGCCACTACATGCGCCTGCACGTCGAGAAGGTCGTGAGCTACGACGGGGGCAAGCTGCGACGGGCCGAGCGGGAGGGTCTCGACCTGTGGGGGGTGGCCGGGGCCTGACCCCGGCGCGGACCTCAGTTGGCCGACAGATCCTCGGGGAACAGCTTCAGCCAGGCCAGCTCGCCGGGCTGGCGGCCCAGGACCGTCCACCACAGCTCGGTCGGCTCGGCGCTGAACGGGTCGTCGGCGTGGGCGTCGGCCACGAACCACGCGTCCTGGGCGAGTTCCGACTCGAGTTGCTGGGCACCCCAACCCGAGTACCCGGCGAACACCCGCAGGCCGACCAGGTCCACCCCGAGCGCATCGGGGCTGACGGTGAGATCGACGGTGCCGCACCGGCCGAGCACCGGGGTGAACGCGGCCGTCTCGACCGGGGCGGGGTCGGCTGCGAGGCCGAGCGCGATCACCGCGTCAGGCTGGACCGGTCCGCCCACGTACACCTGGGCGGGTGCGGTCAGCAGGTGGTCCCACTCGGGGAGCTGACCGGCCATGGCCGTGGGACTGGGACGGTTGAGCACCACGCCGACCGCGCCGTCCTCGCCGTGCTCGAGCAGCAGCACCACGGTCCGGTCGAAGTTCGGGTCGGCGAGCGGTGGCGTGGCCACCAGCAGCTTCCCTTTCAGGCTCATGGCTGTCGCTCCTGGGCGGCTTTCGCCGTGATGGCGTCAGCCTCCTCGGCCGGCTCGAGCGGGCGCATCGCCAGTTCGATCGCAGCCCAGATCGTGTAGCTGAACGGGTACATCACCACCGGCACCACCACGGCCACGCCCAGGCCGGCACCGATGATCGGCCACACGGCGATGTCGGGGTAGGTGGCGATGCAGCCCACCAGCAGCACCGCGCCGAACACCACGAACGTGACGATGATGTTGATGGTGAGCGCGCCGAGCATGAACCCGTCTTCGCGCTCGTACCGGTAGGCACAGGTCCGGCACCGGTCCTGCTTGGCGAACCAGCCGGTGAACCAGGCCCCCTTGCCGCCGCAGCGGGGACAGCGGCGCAGCAGGGCCCGGCCGATCATGCGACGCACCCCGGTCACGGCATGGAGCGTACCGAGACGGTCCGGCGACGAGGCTCCGAGCCAGCCCCGGCGGTCAGCGGCCGGTGAGCGCCCGGGCGAACGACTCGAACACCTCGAGGTGGCGGGCGCAGTCCTCGTCGGTGTGCTGGACCGACACCAGCCACTGCTCGTCGAGGCCGGGGGGCAGCAGGATCCCCCGGTTGATGCCCCAGATCCAGGTGGCGTAGGCGAGGTCGAAGTCGGTGGCCTTGTAGTCGCGGTAGTTGCGCACCGGCGTCCGGGCGTAGGTGACACACCCCTTGGCGCCCAGTTGCACCGTGTGGGCGGGCAGGCCGAACCGGTCGATGATCGAATCGAGGCCGTCGAGCATCCGGCGGTTGCGGGCCGTGGCCTCGGCCAGCGCCTCGGGGGTGCAGATGTCGCGCAGCACGGCACGGGCGGCAGCCATGACCAGCGGGTTGCCGTTGTAGGTGCCCAGGTGGAGCACCCTGCCCTCGGTGATGCCGGCCATGACGTCGGCCCGGCCGCCGAAGGCCCCGATGGGCAGGCCCCCGCCGATGCTCTTGGCCAGCGCGACCAGGTCGGGGGTGACCCCGAAGTGCCCGGCCGCCCCGCTCCACCCGGCGGTGATGCCGGTCTTGACCTCGTCGAAGATCAGCAGCGTGCCGGTTCGGTCGCAGATCTCCCGCACCGCCTCCAGGTAGCCAGGTTCGGGCAGGCAGATGCCGATGTTCTCCATCGCCGGCTCGACGATGAACGCGGCCACGTCGCCACCGGCGAGCACCCGCTCCAAGGCACCGGCGTCGTTGAACGGGACGACTGCGGTGTCGTGGAGCACGCCCTGGGTGATGCCGGCGGTGGCCGGCACCGGGATCGGCGCGTCGGCCGGGCCGGCGAGGTGCAGCGCCGGCTTCATCGAGATCATCACCTCGTCGTGGTGGCCGTGGTACCCGCCCTCGACCTTCACGATGCGGTCCCGGCCGGTGAAGGCGCGAGCCACCCGGATGGCGTCCATGGTCGACTCGGTGCCGGAGTTGGTGAACCGCCACAGCGGCAGCCGGTAGCGCTCGGCGAGCAGTCCGGCCACCTCGGCGTTCAGTTCGCACGGGGTGACGAACAGCGTGCCGTTGCCGAGTTGCTCCTGCACGGCCTGCACCAGCAGCGGGTGGGCGTGGCCGGCGAGCAGTGCGCCGAAGCCCATGTTGAAGTCGACATACCGGTTGCCGTCGACGTCCTCCAGCCACGACGCCTGCGCCCGGGCGGCGACGACCGGGTGGGGGTCGTAGTACTGGAACGAGGACGGCACCCCCAGCGGCAGGTGCTGCATGGCCCGGCCGGTGGCCGCCTGCGAGCGGCGGGTGCGCCTGGCGTAGGTGTCGAGCTCGGCGGCGATCAGCTCGCGGGCCCGGCCCGCGAGGTCGAAGTACACGGATTCGGTGGCCGTCATGGCATCCCTCACATGGATTCCGTTTCGGGGAGCCTACCTGACGACGAATCGCGAGGAGAAGGACGAGCGGCTATGCTGGGCGACCGTCTTGGTGGCCGTAGCTCAGTCGGTTAGAGCGCCAGGTTGTGGCCCTGGAGGTCGGGGGTTCGAGTCCCCTCGGTCACCCCAACGGGTCCGGTGCCCGGGTGGTACCGTGCCCACGCCCCGCACGGGGCGGACGCGCCTCTAGCTCAACGGCAGAGCAACGGACTCTTAATCCGCAGGTTCTGGGTTCGAATCCCAGGGGGCGCACCAGGCAGCCGGAGACGATCAGACACGAACGGAGCGGCCCGTGCGCACATCCACCCGTGTCGGCGTGCTCTGCGCAACGTTCGCGTTGCTCGCCGCCTCCTGCGGTGGCGACGACCAGGCCGCCCCGGCGACCACCGCCGCCGTCACGAGCACCACGGCCACCACGGCGGCGCCGGCCACGACCACGACGGTCCCGCCGCTGCTCGGGCAGCCGGCCCTGTGGCCCGCACCCGGGGTGGTGTTCACCACCCCTGAGGAGGCAGCGACTGACTTCGTGCGCAGCGTCTTCTCGGTGGAGCCCGTGCTCGGCCCGTACCAGGCCGGTGACCAACGCAGCGGCGAACTGGAGGTGTTCACCCCCGGCGAGGCTGAGCCGCTCAGCCGCAGCCTGCTGCTCATGCGCACGCTCGGCACCGCCGGTGGCTGGTTCGTGATCGGCGCTGTCAGCGACGCCGTGACCATCACCACACCGGAGGTGAACGCCGAGGTGCCCGCCGGGGCGCTCACCGTCGAGGGCGTCGCCGAAGCCTTCGAGGGCACCGTGGTCGTCACCGCCTTCCCGGCCGGCCGGGCCGATCAGGTGCTCGACCAGGTCGTCACCCAGGGCGGCGCCACCAGCCCGTCGCCCTACCGGGCGACGCTCGACCTGAGCGGGGCGGCACCCGGCGAGGTGATCGCCGTGGTGGTCCGGGGCGACACCGGGCTCGACCAGGACCCGGGCGAGTTCAGCGCCATCCCCGTGGTCATCGCCCGCTGAGGCCGTCCCGGCGACGGGCTACGTTCCGGGCGCAGACGGCGCCGGGCGGCGCCGGCGCAAGGGGGCGCACCATGGAGCTCACCAGGGGCAAGGTGGCGGTGATCACCGGGGCGGCCAGCGGCATCGGGCTGGCGCTGGCCGAGCGGTTCGCCCGCAGCGGGCTGCACGTGGTGCTGGCCGACGTGCAGGAGGACCGGCTGGCGGAGGCGGCGGCCCGCATCGAGTCCATGGGCGTCCACGCGCTCGCCGTGCGCTGCGACGTGAGCAGTGCAGCCCAGGTCGGCGAGTTGGCGCAGGCCACCCTCGACCGCTTCGGCGCCGTGCACCTGGTGTGCAACAACGCCGGGGTGACCGCCCGATCCGATCCGTGGTTCGGCCCGCTGTCGGCCTGGGAGTGGGTGATGGGGGTGAACTTCTGGGGCGTCGTGCACGGGTGCCGGGCGTTCCTGCCCCACCTGATCGGTGGCGGGCACATCGTGAACACGGCGTCCATCGCCGGGCTCATGCCCGGCTTCGGGCCGAGCTACGACGCCTCCAAGCACGCGGTGGTGGCGATCAGCGAGAACCTGTACCACACGGTCCGCACCGCCGGGCTCCCCGTCGGGGTGAGCGTGCTGTGCCCCGGGTGGGTGCGCACCGACATCCTCGATGCCGAGCGCAACTGGCCGGCCGGGATGGGCGCTCGGCCGGCCAAGGCCCCGGCGGCCGAGGTCACCGAGAAGTACGTGCGCCAGGCCCTCGAGGAGGGCGCCCAGCCGGCGTTCATCGCCGACCGGGTGGCCGACGCGGTCGAGGCCGACCGGTACTGGGTGATCCCCCAGCAGGAGTTCCTGGACCTGGCCATCGAACGATGGCACTCGATCATGGAGCGCCAGGACCCGGTGGAGTTCGAGCACGTCCCCGGCATGCCGCCCCGATCCCAGCTCCGCGCCGAGGTGATGGCGGCGCTTGGCCTCGCCCCGCCGGCGGGCTGACCCGGGGGACCCTCCGCGACGGCGGGAGGTTCACCGCCAGGCGAACACCGGCTGGTCGTAGTGGTCGACCCGGCCGTCGCCACCCTCGAGGGCCACCAGCCGGTACTGCAGCAGCACCGCTGCGGTGGGCGCGTGGATCAGCCGGCCACGGAACGGCAACTGCAGCACCGGACGGTCGCTCTCGGGGATCGTGATCTCCCGGGGCGGGCCGGCGTGGCACAACTCCCGCCCGCCCGCCCGGTCAACATCGGCGACCTCCTCGGGTGCCGGGCTGAGCTCGGGCCACGGCCCGCCCCACAGCACGAACGGCCGGATCACGTAGCCGGACCGGGTGGGGTAGTCGTCGAGCCGGCCGAGCACCGCCTCCGGCCCGAGGTCCAGCCCGAGCTCTTCGTGCACCTCACGCCGGACCGCCGCCTCGGCGGTCTCACCGTCGTCCACCCGGCCCCCGGGCAGGGCCCACTGCCCGGCGTGACGGTTCATGCGGGCCGGCCGCTTGGTCAGCAGCACCGCAGGGCCGCCGAGCAACGCCGGGTCTGGCTCGAGTTCGGCGCCCCCGTCGTGGCGCTCCGAGCCGATCCCCGCCTCGTGGCCGGCATCGCTGTCCACCACCACCAGCGCCACCGCCGCGAACCGGCGGCCGTCCAGTGGGTGGTCGCGGGCCTCGTGCCGGTCGAGGTTCGCCCGCAGGCGGGCCCGCAACCCGTCGTCGTAGGTGAGCTCCACGGATCGATCATGCCGGACCCGGGCCGAGCCCCGCCCAGCGTTGCTGAGTGAGTGCTCACTCAGGTAGCGTCCGCCGGCCATGGCCGCCCCTGCCGCACCACCCGCCCGCACCCGGCGGGCGGCCGCCCTGCCCGCCGATGAACGGCGGCGGGCCATCGTGGCCGCCACGCTCCCGCTGGTGCTCGCCCACGGCCGGGCCGTCACCAGCCGCCAGATCGCCGAGGCGGCCGGTGTGGCCGAAGGCACCGTGTTCCGGGTGTTCGCCGACAAAGACGAACTGATCGAAGCGGTCGTCGAGTACGCCCTGGACCCGGCGCCGCTGACCGCGCGGCTCGCCGCCATCGACCGGTCGCTGCCGCTACGGGCCCGCCTGGAGGAAGCGGTGCGGGCGCTGCAGGAGCGGGCGATCGGCGTGTGGCAACTGGCCACCAGCGTCGGCATGCTGCGCACCCCCGGCGGCCGCCCGCCCCGTCTGCCCGACCTCGGCCCGCTCGCCGAGGTGTTCGGCACCGACGTCGCCGACCTGCGCTTCGACGCGCGTGCCGCCGCCGGCCGGCTGCGGGCGCTGGCCATCGCCGGGGTCCACCCCGGCCTGGCCGGCGACGAACCGCTCGGCCCCGACGAGGTGGTGTCGCTGTTCCTCGACGGCGCCCGCCGCCGTCCGTCCACCGGGAGGTCCCGATGCTGACGATGCTGGGCAGGCTGCTGCGCACCCACCTGCGGCCCTACCGCCGCGAGCTGCTGCTGGTGCTGGTGTTCCAGGCCTGCCAGACCATCGCCAGCCTCTCCCTGCCCAGCCTCAACGCCAGCATCATCGACAACGGGGTGATCCCCGGCGACACCGGCTACATCTGGTCCCGGGGGTCGGTCATGCTCGCCGTGTCGCTGGTGCAGGTGGGCTTCGCGGTGGCCGCCGTGTACGTGGGCTCCCGGGCGGCCATGGGCTTCGGCCGGGACGTGCGCCGGTCGCTGTTCCACACCGTCGGCGAGTACTCGGCCCGGGAGGTCGCCCGGTTCGGCACCCCGTCGCTGATCACCCGGATCACCAACGACGTGCAGCAGGTGCAGATGCTGGTGCAGCTGTCATGCACGATGCTGGTGGCGGCCCCGATCATGGTCGTGGGTGGCGTGATCATGGCCCTGCGGGAGGACGTCGGCCTGTCGGCCATCCTGCTGGTCAGCGTGCCGGTCCTGCTGATCGTGGTCGGCAACGTGCTGGCCCGGATGGTGCCGACGTTCCAGCGGATGCAGGACCGCATCGACCGGGTCAACCAGATCCTGCGCGAGCAGATCGCCGGCATCCGGGTGGTGCGCGCCTTCGTGCGCGAACCCCACGAGACGCGTCGCTTCGCCGAGGCCAACGCTGCGCTCACCGCCACCGCCATGACCGCCGGACGGCTGATGGCCTTCATGTTCCCCACGGTGCTGCTGGTGCTCAACCTGTCGAGCGCAGCGGCGGTGTGGATCGCCGGGAACCGCATCCAGGCCGGCGACATGCAGGTGGGTGCGCTGATCGCGTTCCTCACCTACCTCATCCAGATCCTGATGTCGCTGATGATGGCGTCGTTCATGGCGATGCTCCTCCCCCGCGCCGCAGTGTGCGCCGACCGCATCCAGGAGGTGCTCGACACCCCGACCACGGTGGCCGAGCCTGCGACCCCCGTGCGGGTACTCCCCCGCCGGGGCCTGCTCGAGCTGCGCGACGTCGGGTTCCGCTACCCGGGCGCCGAACAGCCGGTGCTCGAGGGGATCTCGCTCACCGTCCGGGCTGGCGAGACCACCGCGATCATCGGCAGCACCGGGGCCGGCAAGACCACCCTGCTCAACCTCATCCCCCGGCTGTTCGACGTCACCTCCGGGTCGGTGCTCGTCGACGGCGTGGACGTGCGCGACATCGACCTGCACACGCTGTGGGGGCGCATCGGGCTGGTCCCGCAACGGCCCTACCTGTTCTCCGGCACCGTGGCCAGCAACCTGCGCTACGGCGACCCCGACGCCACCGACGAGGCGCTGTGGCGGGCCCTGGAGGTGGCGCAGGCCCGTGACTTCGTGGCCGCCATGCCCGGGGGGCTCGAGGCCCGCATCGAGCAGGGCGGCACCAACGTCTCGGGAGGGCAGCGCCAGCGGCTGGCCATCGCCCGGGCCCTGGTGCGACGGCCCGACATCTACCTGTTCGACGACTCGTTCTCGGCGCTCGACACCGCCACCGACGCCCGGCTGCGCGCTGCGTTGGAACCGGTCACCCGGGACGCTGCGGTGGTGATCGTCGCCCAGCGGGTGTCGAGCATCGTCCACGCCGACCAGATCCTGGTGCTCGACGGCGGGCGGGCGGTCGGCCTGGGCCGGCACGCCGACCTGCTCACCACCTGCCCGACCTACGCCGAGATCGTCGCGTCGCAGCTGTCGGCCGGAGCGGCCGCATGAGCACCACCTCCGACGACACCCGCACCGACCCCGGCGCCCGGGAACGGGAGCGGCGCACGCTGGCCACCACGTCCCGGGCGGGCATGGCCGGCCACTTCGGGGCCGCCGGGATGCCCACCGAGAAGTCCCGGGACTTCCGCCACACCGTCCGCCGGCTGTTCGGCCGCATGGGCCCCGATCGCCGGGGCGCCGTCGCGGTGGTCGTGCTCGCGGTCGGCAGCGTGGCCCTCACCGTGACCGGTCCCCGGGTGCTCGGCTGGGCGACCGACGTGATCATCGACGGGGTGTTCGGGCCGTCGCGGCGGATCGACCTCGGCCGGCTCCACCGCACCCTGTGGCTGGCCGCCGGCGTCTACCTGTCGGCCGCGGCACTGGCCTGGGTGCAGACCTGGATCCTCGCCGGGGTGGTGCAGCGCACCATGCAGCGGCTGCGGGCCGACGTCGAGGCCAAGCTGCACCGGCTGCCCCTCGACTACGTCGACCACACGCCCCGCGGTGACCTGCTCAGCCGGGTCACCAACGACATCGACAACCTGTCCCAGAGCCTGCAGCAGACGCTCAGCCAGATGCTCACCTCCACCCTGCAGGTGGTGGGCGTGCTGGCGATGATGTTCTGGATCTCCTGGCCGTTGGCGCTGGTGACCAGCCTGACGGTGCCGGCCACGCTGCTCATCCTGCGGGTCGTCGCCTCCCGGTCGCGCCGGAAGTTCCTGGCCCAGTGGCGACACACCGGGTCGCTCAACGCCCTGGTCGAGGAGGCCATCACCGGGCACGCCGTGGTCAAGGTGTTCGGGCGCCAGCGCGAGGTGCAGGCACGCTTCGACGCCGAGAACGAGCAGCTGTACGCGGCGAGCTTCGGCGCCCAGTTCATGTCGGGCACCATCCAGCCGGCCACGATGTTCCTCGGCAACTTGAACTACGTGGTCATCGCAGTCCTCGGCGGGCTGCGGGTCTCCAGCGGCACGATGTCCATCGGGGACGTGCAGGCCTTCATCCAGTACTCCCGCCAGTTCACGATGCCGCTCACCCAGCTGGCGTCGATGGTCAACATCTTCCAGTCGGGGGTGGCATCGGCCGAGCGGGTGTTCGAATTCCTCGACGCCCCCGAGGAACCCAGCGACGCCGGTGCCGAGCCGTTCGCCGGGCCGGTCCGGGGCAGGGTCGCCTTCGAGCACGTGTCGTTCTCCTACGACCCCGACACCCCGCTCATCGAGGACCTGTCCCTGGTGGCCGAACCGGGTCAGACCATCGCCATCGTCGGGCCGACCGGCGCGGGGAAGACGACGCTGGTCAACCTGCTGATGCGCTTCTACGACCTCGACGGCGGGCGGATCACCCTCGACGGTCGCAACATCGCCGAGATGCCCCGGCGCGACCTGCGGTCGGCCATGGGCATGGTCCTCCAGGACACCTGGCTGTTCAGCGGCACCATCCGGGACAACATCGCCTACGGCAACCCCGACGCCACCGACGAGCAGATCCGGGCCGCGGCCCGTGCCGCCTACGTGGACCGGTTCGTGCACGCCCTCCCCGAGGGCTACGACACCCGCATCGACGACGACGGCACCACGCTCAGCGCCGGCGAAAAGCAGCTGCTCACCATCGCCCGGGCGTTCCTGGCCGACCCGAGCATCCTCATCCTCGACGAGGCGACCTCGTCGGTGGACACCCGCACCGAGGTGCTCATCCAGCACGCCATGGCCCGGCTGCGCTCGTCGCGCACGAGCTTCGTCATCGCCCACCGGCTGTCGACCATTCGCGACGCCCACACGATCCTGGTGATGGACCGCGGCCGCATCGTCGAGCAGGGCAACCATGCGGAACTCCTCGCCGCCGGGGGCGCCTACGCCGCGCTGTACCAGGCGCAGTTCACCGGCGGCCGCGACCTGGTGTAGGCCGTCGACCCCGCCCGACCGATTCACGATGTCCACTGGGCACGCACGGGTGCTCATGGGCGTCAGTGTGAGTGGGTCGTCATCCGGCCCTGCTCGTCACCCGGGTGGCGTGGCGCCTCGTCGGTACCATCGGCGCCCGTGTCCGCCACCGAGGTCGTCGGCTACGTGGCTTCGGCGCTCGTGGTGCTGTCGCTCAGCATGCGGTCGGTGGTGCGGCTGGGCGCCCTCTCACTGGTCGGCTCCATCACGTTCGTCGCCTGCGGCGTGCTCATCGGGTCGGTTCCGGTCATCCTGACCAACGGCGCCATCGCTGCGATCAACGCGTGGTTCCTCCGCACCGAGCTGGGCGGCCACCGGGATCTGGGGGCATCGCCCATCGCCGTGGACGCCCCGTTCCTGGCCGACTTCCTCCGGTTCCATCTCGATGACATCCGCCGGTTCCAGCCCGATTTCGAGCCGCCCTCCGGTGACGCCCTGACCCTGCTGCTGCGCGACGGCCTGCCGGCCGGGGTGTTCATCGGCGAACGGCACGGGAACGAGCTGACGGTGCGCCTCGACTACGTGGTGCCCGCGTACCGGGACTCGCGCCTGGGCCGGTGGCTGTTCGGGCCGGGCGCACGGGTGTTCCGGTCGACGGGTGTCACCAGGATCGTCTCCCGGCCGGGCAGCGAGGTGCATCGCGCCTACCTCGAGCGGGTCGGGTTCGTCTGCGAAGGTGACGTGTAGGTCCGCCACCTGGAGCGGCCCACCCCGCCGTACTAGTTGATGGTGATCGTGAGCGTGAGCGCACCCCGGTTGTCGGCACGGGCACCCGGCGGCTCGTTCAGCGCAAAGGAGTACGTGCTTCCGTAGGAACCTGCCCAAGCATTGAGTGGCGACGAGAAGACCGCCCATGCCGAGGGAATCTGCATCTTCCCGAAGGTGTACTGGTACACGAGCGCCCCGAGCGGCCCGTCGGGAACGGGCGCGCCTGCGCCGGCCTTGGTCGTGACCGGGGTGGGCGACCAGGACGACACGGTGCCGTAGCACTTCCACGACGCTGCGTCGTCAGGGTTCTCGACCCGGGCCACCACCCCTTGCGCGCTCGGGTACTGCCACCGGCAGGCGGCCTGCATGTCGATGAAGAACCCGCCGGGCTCGCAGATGAAGTTGTCGAACGCCACCCCGGGGCCGAGCACCGGCTTGAGCAGGTTCGCCCCGGTCTGGCCGATGCTGCGGCAGTAGCCACTCAGATCGAGACCGCCGAGCCGCACCTCGGTCTGGGTCCAGGACCCTGAGGTGCTGACGTAGCCGCCCGGGCCGTACGTGGGGTAGCCGTAGCACTTCCAGGTGGTGGCGTCGTTCGGGTTCTCGAGCCGGGCGACGACCTCCTGGGCGCCGGGATACTGCCAGCGGCAGGCTGCGTGCGGGTCGATGAAGAACCCGGCCGGTTCGCAGAACAGGTTGTCGTACGCCGCCCCGGGGCCGAGCACTGGCTTGGCCAGGTTCGCCCCGGTCTGGCCGATGCTGCGGCAGTAGCCGCTCGGATCGAACCCGCCGAGCCGCTCAACCCCATGGCTCCACCACCCCGTCGCGGTGATCTTCGCCGTTGAGAACATCGGCCCCGGAACGCTGAAACTGACGACCTGGTTGGCCGGGACGGTGAGTGTCTGCACCCAGGGGACGCCGGCCACCGACACCGGGTCGCTGTTACCTCCGTTGTCAGTCGAATCATTGTTGGCCCAGACCGTGATCTGGAACGGGGTTCGCGCCACGCTCATCAGCGGGACCGTGAGCGAGGTGCCGGTCACCGTGAACTCGGAGATGACCGGATCGTCGAGCACCAGGCCGGGTTGCCGGTTCGTCGGCACCCGGACGCCGTAGTGGCGGATCGGGGCGCCGCCGTCCCAGGCCGGGGGCTGCCAGGTGATGAGCAGGTCACCGTTGGCGAGCCGGCTCGCCTGCGGGTTGCGGGGCGGCGACGGCCGCACCGGTTTCCAGGTGGGCGGCGGAGTGAAGGGCACCCAACCGGTCGTCGGCGTCCACGCAGTCGAAGCCGGCGGCGAGACCGGCTGCGACGATGCCGGCGAGTCCGATGTCGTCGACCGCTGGGTCGTGACCGTCGTCGATCCCCGGGTCGAGGTCGTCGACCCCGACGGCTCCGCGGTCGTGGTGGCACCCGACCAGGTCGTCGTCGACCCCGACGGCTCCGCGGTCGTGGTGGCACCCGACCAGGTCGTCGTCGACCCCGACTGCTGTCCGCCGGTCGGCGGTGCGGC
>FWPV01010698.1_pt1 | contig 12616 bp, 10 predicted proteins | sample 2228371 | NCBI WGS metagenome assembly FWPV01 (sample SAMEA103939776, study PRJEB20133) | metagenome | reverse complement strand
TTGTCCAAAATCTACCAGGAAACAGGGCAGCCTTTGCTTTTCATAACTGGAAGGCCTGAACCAAAAACAGCTGAGAAACACTTGGCGGCTCTACCTTGGAATCCCACAATTCCTGAAATTATCGTGATAGGTGGGACGCGTGACAAAAGAGCTTACTTGCAGGCTAACAAAGTTGATTTCATCATAGAGGATGACCCCAAGCATTTGCTCGATTACTTGGCAATAGGTCTCGGCGTAGGCTTGATGCTTCAACCGTGGAATCGCCACCTACCTTTGCCAGTAAATGAACGATTTGGTAGCTGGCGTGACATAGAAAGGTGGTACAGACGGCTTTTTTCGTTGAAGGCCAGGCCATGAGCCTGTGCATGCCATTGGATCCATGATCTTTTTCTATTTAATCCCGAGACGACGGCAGTGCTAATTCTTGGCGTAGAAACTTCGTGTGACGAGACAGCTGCATCAATCGTCCTTGACGGGAAGTCAATACTCTCGAGCGTCGTAGTTTCCCAGATCGATGATCATGCTCGGTTCGGTGGAGTTGTCCCCGAAATAGCTTCGAGGAGACACTCAGAAGCCATAACACGAGTATTAACGACGGCTGTAGAAAAAGCCGGAATATCATTGACAGACGTGGAGGCCTGTGGAGTGACTCGAGGGCCGGGGCTTATGGGTTCACTGTTGGTTGGCATAGGAGCCGCAAAAGGAATAGCCGTGGCTTTAAACATACCAATAGTCGGCGTTAACCACGTCCATGGACACCTTTTTTCGGCCTTGCTTGAGCATCCGGATCTAACGTTCCCCTTTGTGGGTCTTGTTGTTTCAGGGGGACACACAAGCTTATACTACGTGGCCGATCCTTTAAAAGTAGAGCTGTTGGGAAAGACGCGCGACGACGCGGCCGGCGAGGCATTTGATAAGGTGGCAAAACTTCTGGGTCTCGGGTATCCTGGTGGTCCCATCATAGAACAGCGAGCTCGTCAAATCATTAATGGTAGCGAAGTCTTTCCTCGCGCCCTCATGGACGGCGGTACACTGGATTTTTCCTTTTCTGGCCTCAAGACAGCGGTTCTAAGGCGCGTTGAAACTTTGTTTGGCGTCTGCCACAATCGCCATTTGGCGGGCAGTTTTCATACGCTCGTAACAAAAACCGCATCCGTTGAGTATTCATCTTTAATAGACTCCCTAGCCAAAGGATTTCAAGATGCTGTAATAGATGTGCTGACGACCAAACTTTTTTTGGCAGCACAGAAATATGGAGTAGAGAACGTCGTTATCTGCGGGGGAGTGGCATGCAACAATGCTTTGAGACAAAATGTGCTCGCTCACTCCCAGTTACACGGAATTCGATCTGTATTCCCGTCGCCTGATCTGTGCACCGATAACGCCGCGATGATTGCAGCCAGAGCCGAGACGATTCTTAGGAAGCTTGGACCAGATGATCTGAATTTTAACGCCCTGAGTCGCTGGTAAGGGCTTAACCACGAGAGTATTCTTTAGACCTTGTCTTAATCCCTAATCAGAGATAATTGTGTTCATAGAACTGCCGCGGCTGATGTGTCCTCGCTCCACTAAGATCTCAGATTCTTTAAATTAAGGCTTGAGGAGCTTGATCATGAACCAGGTTAACCAGAGACTCCTTTTTGATTCAGTGGCCATTTCAGAGCAGGTGAAGAAACTGGGGCAGCGTATATCCCAGGATTATCCAGATGGAGACCTTGTGCTGATCGGCATCCTAAAAGGTTCGTTCATGTTTATGGCAGACCTTGCTCGCTCAATCAGCCGTTCCTGCGAAATAGATTTTGCGCGTATATCCTCCTACGGTAGTGGCACAGAAACTTCTGGAAAAATAACAGTGATCATGGACATTGCTGTGTCTGTAGAAGACAAGCACGTCATCCTAGTCGATGACATTGTTGATACAGGCCTTACATTGCACGCTTATCGCAACCACATCCAGAAGATGAAACCTCGTTCAATACGCGTAGCGGCTCTTATCAATAAGACCTCTCGCCGCGAGCAGCACGTCGATCTCGACTATTACGCGTTCGAGATCGAATCAGGTTTTGTCGTTGGATACGGTTTAGACTGGGGTGAAAGGTTCCGCTATTTGCCTTCAATTTATGTCATAGAATAAAGGGGAGATCGAGATCGCCGGCGATGAATTCTTGACCTTTTAAGCCATGTTTACTGAATACTTTTTGCATTCACAAAGAAGCTGGCACAGCCTCAGCATCTCAAGGTACCAGGAGACTTGGAACGAAGATTCATTAAGATCTATAGGGCTTCTGGAAATCGACCGCGAATTGGGAGCGCGATTCTAAAGTCCATTTCCCGCCAAAGTGGTAATTCAGGAATATTAATCCTCGATCCGTTCGGATGGCGTTATTGGAGGCTTTTTTTTTAATTGAGGTGAGGCGTAAACTTAATTGGGAATGTCAGCATGCAAGCCATCGAAAGTCAACTGTCAGCTGAGGTCATATGCCACTGAGAAATCGATCCGTGTTGGGGGAACACAGAAATTTAGAGAATGGATAGGTAGAGCGAACAGCCAAGCCTATTTTTTTAGGACAGAGAGCCTCTCTGTTCGGTCTTGATGATTGTGACCTCGACTCGTGAGAGTCGAGGTCTGGGGCGTAATGTTTTTGGTAGAGCTACAGACTAAGGCATACGTTCAAAGTGAATCGCTCTACCACCTTTTCCTCCATGAGGGAGGCCCTCGCTTCCTCGCGCAAGTACGCTGAAATTAAACTGCCACATATTTTGCCTATCAAGACGTGATCCAGTGTCAACATTAATTCAGGCCTGCCCAACCACCGTGGTGTTAGGTGTCGGCCCTGAGTGCTCAAGCTTGATCTCTTCTATTATGGAAGCTATTTCTGCGTGCAGCACCTCAAGCTGCCAATTAAAATAGATGTCTTCACCAAAATCCCGTAAAAGCTGTTTCTGGGCTGTGATGTAGTCCTTTGTTGAAACTGCTCCTGAGAATACATGAATGGGGTTGATGAGTGTGGCGATGACCTCTTCTTGTCGCAATGCGTTTTTTTCTATGCTGTCCTTATTTTGGCTCATTACTGCCTTCCTTCACATGATTTCCTCACAAGCCAAAGAGCAAAAGAAGTACCAAAACGCAAAAAAAGGCCGAGTCCTTTACTAGAGCGGTTTTTATGGGCGTTCAAGACAAAGCTGACCTGATTTCGGTGTCCAATGACAGTACATAAACCTTAATGGCCGGCATACAATTCATGTATTATCAGCTAGTTAATCAGCTGTATAAATATCGACATAGCGCCCATTTCCGCGCACTAAACCGCGCTAAAGCAACATTGACACTGAAAGCTAACCTAATTATATTGACTTCGCAGCGAATTCAAAGTTCTTGTATGCCCTTTTTTGGGATAAGGAGGACAAAAATGATGCCAGGCCCGTGGGAACTCATATTGATTCTGCTCATAGTGGTTATGGTGTTCGGAGCCAAAAGGATCCCAGAAATCATGGGAGGCTTGGGCAAGGGGATTAGGTCGTTCAAGAAAAGTTTGGAAGTGGATGATGCCTCCCCTTCTGCCACCCAAACGCCACCCTCTCCTGAGAGCCCCAAAGACAAGACTGAGCAAAAATGATTTCTAACGCGCAGCTAGGTATCGGCACAAAGTGTAGAGGGCACTAGTGTGTCGTTGTAGTTTACGTCCCTAACCTTTAGCGTCATTGTAGTGAAACCCAAAAAAAAAGAAGAAAGTAGATCTCGCAGGCTGCCTATTTATCTTCTCTTCGGAGATGAATTCCTTGTTAAAGAAGAACTACGCAGGATTGTGAACGGCTTGCTAAGCGCGGACCTCCACAAGACCAATCTCATTGTTTTGAGGGGCACGGATTTCGACGAATCTACTTTTTTTGATCTTGTTACAACACCCTCGCTCTTTGGGGATCAAAGGGCAATTGTTGTTGAGGGAACAACCCTCTTCTCCGGTCCAAAGGAGTCTGAACGGCTAGCATCACGAGTTGTGGAGGCCGCCCGTTCGGGAGACGAGCAGGTCCTTTTGCGTTACGTAGGGCAATTATCTAGCCTAACAGGTCTATCGTCTCCAAAAGCCATTGAAAAAGACGAATGGTTTGAGTCCGTAGGAGTAAAGGGACTTTCTTTGGACGAACGTGAATTACTGCGACGCACCGCCCGAAAGTGGTTAGAATCCGGAGGCCTCTTAGACAACCGTCGTTCGGAAACACTAGTGGAGGAGCTGTTTATTCGATCTGTCCCCGAAGGCACAGTATTAATTTTTACAGCGGACGCTGTGGACCGCAAAAAAAAATCATTTAGGCTCTTACAGGAGCATGGTCATGTAATCGAATGTGTTCCTGAGCGTGAGAAATTTGTGCAGAGGCTTAGCAAGACGTATTTCGATACTCGTGTTAAAGCGGTACTTAAAGAAAGTGGTAAGACGGTTTCTCGAGAAGCCTTGTCCAGGATGTACGCTTTGGCAGGAACTGATTTGAGGAGACTTCATGCAGAATTGCACAAATTGCTAAATTATGTTGGAGACAAGCGCCATATTGACGTAGCTGATGTGGATGACGTGTTTGATGACTTCCACAATACAGAATTCTTTGAACTTACCGAGGCAATCAGAAGTGCCGACATATCGAGATGTTTGAAGGCCTTGCATGCACACTTGGGAGTAGTGGCCCACCCGCTTCAAGCCCTTTCTATAATAACGGCCGAAGTTAGACGTCTGTTGATGGCTAAGGAGCTGAGACAGACGCTGTTTAGTGACGTCTGGAAACCGGGCCTATCATTTGCCATGTTTAAATCAGTCCTGGAGAGGAAGGCAAGCCACCACGGCAACCCGGAGGCAGCGGCGCTGATTGCAAAGACCAATATGAAACCATATTCGCTGTATTTATCTCTCGAGGCCTCTGAAAAATTTTCAGAGACGCGATTGCTGCTAGGGCTAGAAGAGCTTTTGGCGGCTGATATCACACTTAAGTCATCTCGACTCGGTCGATACGGAGCTCAGGCTGTACTAGAAAATGTATTGTTAAAACTCGTTAAAAGCTTTTGACTCCGAATCCCATGAATATGTCAAGTCCGTGTTCTATCCATGAAAGGTGTCTACGGTCATGTACAATTTCTACGCATGTATTCGGGCCAGAATCCCCTTAACATTGACAAGAAGAGCCGTCAGTTTTAGTATCTGTAGATCGAAAGTAATTTGTCAGTATTTCGAAAATCGTCAAAAGACGAAGGGGTAGCTATGAACTTCAAGATAGGCATAGACGTAGGGGGTACTTTTACGGATTTTTTGCTTACGCGATCAGATGGTGAGTTCCGTACATACAAGGTTCTATCCACTCCCAAAGACCCATCTATTGCTACCATGCAGGGCATTTCAGAGATGGCACGTGATGAGGGACTTAGTCTAAGCGACTTTCTAGCATGCGTTGACGTCATCGTACATGGCACAACAGTTACGACCAATGCGGTACTGACGTACAAAGGGGCTAAGACAGGTCTGCTGACTACCCAAGGAGTACGGGACGCTTTGGAGATGCGTAGAGGCATTCGCGAGGAGCAGTACAATAATCGCTACACCAATGTCACCCCCCTTGTCCCGCGTTACCTGAGAAGACCTGTGGCTGGCAGACTGGATTACTCCGGTAAAGAAGTGACACCTCTCTCAGAAGACGATGTGCGTCGAGAGACTCAGTTTTTTCTCAAAGAGGGGATAGAGGCAGTAGCAATATGCTTCATGAATTCCTTCGCAAATAAGGAGCATGAAGAGCGGACAGCCAAGATCGTTCGGGAAATGATGCCAGACGCTTATGTCTCCGTTTCAACGGAGGTACTTCCTTCCATAAGATTTTATGACAGGGTTTCTACTACGGTGCTAAACGCATACGTCGGCCCCATCTTGAAGAAATATTTGCAAAACTTGCTGATAAAGTTAAAGCAGTCAGGCTTTTCAAGTGTGCTTTTGATCATGCAGTCCAACGGTGGAGTGGTTTCACCAGAGATTGCCATGGAACATGCCGCCACAACGCTGTTATCTGGTCCAGCTGGTGGGCCCGTAGCGGGACTGGTTTATTCAGGGATACAAGACTATCGAGACTGCATCACGATGGACATGGGAGGTACGTCATTTGATTGCGCCCTAATAAAAGATGCTACTCCCTTCACCACCACCGTGGGCGAGATAAATCGTCTTAGATTAGCGCTTCCAATGTTGAATGTTGTCACCATCGGGGCAGGCGGAGGTTCCATTGGATGGATAGACGAAGGAGGACTACTTAGGATGGGTCCCCAAAGCGCTTCATCGGATCCTGGCCCTGCATGCTACGGCCTAGGCGGTCAAGATCCAACCTGCACCGACGCTGACCTCGTGCTCGGCTATTTGGACCCTAACTTCTTCGCAGGTGGACGCATTAAGCTAGATCTTGAAAGAGCAGTAGCAGCAATTGAAGAAAAGATTGCAAAGCCGTTGGGTTATAATCTGCAAGAGGCCGCTGCGGGGATGTATCATGTGATTAATGTGAACATGGCAGCCGCTGTCCGCGAAGTAGCAGTTAAGCATGGACAAGATCCAAGAGACTTTCCGCTTGTAGTGGCAGGTGGAGCAGGTCCAAATCACGCATGCATGATAGCTCTTGAGTTGGAAATACCCGTGCTTATTGTTCCCAGAGAATCCTCGATATTTTGTGCGGCAGGAATGCTTATGTCAGACCTAAAGCACAACTTCGTCAGAACTTACGCCGTACTTCTGAATGACGCGGATCGAAACGCATTTCACCGTTTGTTTGAAGAAATGCAAACAGAGGGCAAGAATCTGCTCATTGCAGAGGGAATAGACGAAGCTTCGATCGAGTATCGGTATTCATTAGACCTGAGGTATGCCAAACAGTACCATGAGGTTGAAGTAGAGATTTCGGAGGCGGAACTAAGGTCCTTTGACACAGAAAGTATGGCCGCCCGTTTTCATCCTGCCCATAATGCTCTTTACGGCTACTCCTTGGAAGATAAGAAGACCCCGATAGAGTTGATAAATATGAGATTGGTATGTATCGGCCGGACGCAAAAGCCTGAATTTAAGAGTCAGGAGTATGCCGGTGACGATCCAGCACGTGCGTATAAGGGGGACAGAAGCGTGTACCTGCCGGATGCGAGAGAGTATAGAACGGTGCCAGTATTCGACGGGCTTGCTCTTGGATTCGGTAACAGAGTTGAAGGGCCTGCGATCATAGAGCAAGTTAATACCACGACGTTTGTTACACCTGAGTTTAACGTTCTCACAGACAGGTATGGTAGTTTCACTATGTACTTAAAAGCCCTCGAGAACGACGTGAAAAGGAGGATTCTCAAGTGAAGCCTGATATAGACAAAGTTCTCGTTTCCATCCTTCAAAGAAGATTGAAGTCCATTACCCAAGAAATGAGCATAGCCCTTGCTATGACAACTCGGTCCCCTATTTTGTGCGAAGCAAAGGATTTCGTAACGGGGCTGTACGATGCCAAAGGCAAAATGCTCGAGCAGACCGAAAACCTGCCCATACTTTCTTTTTCTCTTGGGCCTGTATGTGAATACATCATCGATTACTTCGGCGACGAAATCTATCCTGGAGACGTAATATTCCATAACGATGTATTTTCAATGGGTAATCAAAATAATGATGTTGCAGCGTATAAGCCCATATTTTGGCAAGAAAAGTTGGTGGGATGGGCTGCGTGCAAAGGCCATCAAGCTGATATAGGTGGTGCTGTACAGGGGGGGTACAATCCAAATGCTACGGAGGTATGGCAAGAAGCGCTGCGTATACCGCCGGTGAAGGTCTATGAGAAGGGGAAGTTACGTAAAGACGTGTGGAATCTTATATTTGCCAACATTCGCTTAGATATAGTGGCCGAAGACATGATGGCAGAGATCGGTTCCTGCGTAGTGGGAGAACGAGGGCTTCTCAAGATAATCGATCGGTATGGATTGGACGTCTTTGAAGCACACAAGGAATATTTGTTCGATGCAACCGAGAAGATGATGCGCAGCGAGATAAATACGATTCCTAAAGGCACCTATTATGGAGAGTCCACTTGTTATTACGATGGGAAAACCCCTGGGTCCAAATACCAAATTAGAGTTAAGATAACTGTCGAAGATGACAAAATATGTTTTGATTACACGGGCACAGACCCACAGACCACTGGTTTCGTGAACGGCACGTACACTTCTAGCGCCTCTGCCACAATTTTGACTTTTCTCCAGATGGTAAATCCGGACATACCACACAACGATGGAATGGTAAGGCCGATAGAGATAATAATACCTGAAGGTACGATCCTAAACGCCGCTTACCCAGCTGCTACGACATATGGTAATCACTTGTGCCCTAACAATGCCGATGCCATTATGCGCGCCTTGGGACCGGTGATCCCGGATCGGGTCACGGCTGAGTGGAACGAATTGCTTTGTTCTCTTACTACCGGGATCGATCCGCGAAAAAATTCCCCATACGTTGACATTTGTTTTATGGGGTTGAAGGGGGGATCGGGCGCCATAAAGGGTTGCGATGGATATGACCACATAGGCATGATTGATCAATCAGGAGGAGTACTTGACCAGGATTACGAGATGTTTGAGCAACAGACGCCTCATTTGTTGTTACGGCATGAATACTGGACAGACTCGGCTGGTCCTGGTAGGTGGCGCGGGGGTCTAGGGGTAGAAACTGAATTTATAATAGGCTCAGACAACACGAAACTGGTAACGTTTGGTGATGGTGACGTGGAAGCCCCCCGGGGGGCAGCAGGCGGCCTACCGGGGACATTAAACAAAATCGAACTCACTTATCCGGATGGTACATATTATCTTTGCACTACCAAGGACCTGGTTGAAAATGTGCCTAAAGGCACCAGATACTTCCAGCAAGCAGGTGGGGGCGGTGGTTACGGCTCCCCTTTGCTGCGGCCTGCGGCTCTAGTCGCCGAGGAGGTACGCAACGGAATTATTTCTTTGGAGGCAGCAGCCCGGGATTACGGTGTGGTTGTGAACCCCGACACATATGAGGTTGATGAAATAGAGACAGCCAGGCGTCGGTCGCATGTTTAGGAGGAGGCGCAGCCGTGAAATCATTCATGCCTAGTTACAGGTCGGAAGAGGAATTACGAGAACTCCAATTGGAAGGCCTCAAGTGGACAGTTGCGCATGCTTATGAGGGCTCGCCAGCTTACAGGAAAAAATTGGATGACGCTGGATACAAACTAGGGGATATCCGGACACTCGAAGACCTCAAAGCCCTACCCTTCACTACGTCCAGGGATCTTGCCGAAGGTTACCCGTTTCCGTTGCTAAGCGTTCCCATGAAGGATGTTGTGCGGTTACATGCCTCGTCTGGCACCACTGGCAAACGAAAGGTGCTTTGTTACACACAGAGGGATATTGATGATTGGATGGATATGTTTGCTAGATGCTACGAAATGGCAGAGCTTACGCAGGAAGACAGGGTTCAAATATGCGTGGGGTACGGAGTGTGGACCGCAGGAGCAGGCTTCCAGCTCGGTTGTGAGAGGTTTGGGGCCATGGCCGTTCCAGCAGGACCTGGTAACCTGGAAATGCAGATAGAGTTTCTTCTAGACTTCCAGAGCACTGTGATTTGCTGCACGGCATCTATGGGACTACTTTTGGCAGAAGAAGTGGAACGCCGTAACGTTGTTGACAAAATCAAGTTGCGTAAAATGATTTATGGTTCCGAGAGGTCTTCGGATGCCATGCGTAATAGGATTCGCAAACTCCTTAACCTAGAGCACATGTACGACATCCCTGGCATGACCGAACTTTACGGTCCGGGCACGGGTCTTGAGTGCAGCGCTCACGACGGCATTCACTACTGGGCTGACTATTATATCCTTGAAATATTGGACCCAGATACTCTTGAGCCTGTGCCTGAGGGTGAAATTGGCGAAATGGTCGTAACCACTTTGAAGAAAGAAGCTGTACCCCTCATCCGTTACCGCACGCGTGATCTCACCGCTCTCAAGCCGGGATCGTGTGCGTGTGGTAGCTTGCTGCCTAGACATGATCGCATAATGGGCAGGTCAGACGACATGTTCATTATTCGAGCTGTCAATGTTTACCCGGGACAAATAGACAGTGTGCTGAGTAATCTAGAAGGTATAGGAAGTGAATACCAGGTTGTGCTGGAGCGCATCGAAGGCAAAGACTTTATGAAATTGCGAGTAGAGGCAGAACGGGGGCTCGAGTCTTCGGTGTTCTCCGAAAAGGCGCTTATGGTCAAGGATCAGATCAAGAAAAAAATCTTGGTAACCCCAGAAGTAGAAATAGTGCCATACGGAACGCTGCCAAGGAGCGAAAGGAAGACAAAACGCATCATCGATATGCGCGGGGAGTAGTTTTTCTCTAGAAGCAGCGCTTAGTTTACATTCTTGGTGGATTAAGGAATCATTAGAGTCGCTGGGGCTTCGCTCATCAAAAATTGTTGCGTGTCAAAACGGCCCCCAATAAGTGGGGGCTAAGTATTTCAGTTCATGTTTTAGCCACAAACAGTACTAAATTATAGTCTTTAAGAGGGAAAATAGTTCTTGACGCATCCCATACCTTGAACTATTGTCGAACAAGTTCGAAAGTATTCGTATTCCACTTTAATTTTGTTTACTTTAATATCCCTTCAGGTGCAAGTACCACGTGGTCAGGAGGACCGCGACGAAGATGCACGTTTACAGGTGGTTACGGTTGATTTTGCCCGTAGTATGTATGCGAAGTAGCTGTACCGAATCAGACGAGACGGTATACCGCATTTTTTATGTAGGCGGTTAGCGTAGTAGACTTGCGAAAGGGGTTAGAGCATGAATGCGATTGTCGTACTTATCCTGGGTTTGGTTGTTGCATTTATTGGGTACCGGGTTTACGCCAGGTACATTGATACCAACGTCATCCAGGCAGATCCAAAGCGGGCAACTCCGGCCAAGATGTATATGGACGGCGTGGAATTTATGCCCACCAGCAGAAATGTACTCTACGGCTACCAATTCAAATCCATTGCAGGTGCCGGGCCTATTATAGGACCCATTATCGCTATCCAGTGGGGGTGGTTGCCGGCAATGCTTTGGATCTTGCTAGGAACATTTTTCATCGGATGGGTGCACGACTATGCCAGCGCTATGATAGCCATCCGAAATGACGGCGCTTCTTTTGGCGGATTGAGTCACCGCCTCATTTCGCCGAGGGCCAGGATAATCCTCTTGTCCTTTATTTATTTTTACCTATTGTTGATCGCCGGGGCCTTCGGCAACGTCGTCGTTAGTACAGCCATTGGTCTCAAAGCTTCACCTATGGCTTGGCTGTTTCTCACAGTAGCAGGAATTCTTGCTGGCCAGATGATATACAGATGGAAGCGTGACATTGTTTTGACGACGGTAGTGACTGTCGTCATAGCGTTATGCGGCATAGTAGTGGGCACCTGGGTGCCGTCCAACTCGATATTAGGCGACTCTTTGGCAAATAACCGCTGGCTCTGGGCCATTACAGCATTTGTTTTCTGTTATTTTGCGTCAGTCCTTCCAATATGGCGATTCGCGCTCCCCATAAACTATGTGGCTTCCTACATCGTGTTTTTTGGCCTACTTTTCGGCATGATTGGTGTAATCATTTTGAGACCAGATTTCACGTTGCCGGCTTTCACATCTTTTAGTATTCCCATTGGTCCGCTATGGCCAATAATGTTCGTGACCATAGCTTGCGGTGCTATCTCGGGATGGCACAGTATCGTGTCTAGTTCTGGAACGGCGAGGCAGTTGGAGAGCGAGGTAGATGCTAGACCTGTGGGCGCTGGGGTGATGTTCTTAGAGATGATGTTGGCCCTCTTTGCATTGATTATTGCGGGTACCATCTTCACTTCTGCGCCAGAATACAGTGCAGCCGTCGCCAAAGGTCCGGCAGGGGTGTTTGCGGCAGGTGTGGGAAAATTCCTTAATGCTCTCGGTTTGCCGCTGGCTTACGGTCAGACTTACGGCAGCGTGATGATGATCTTTCTTGCCGTCACCATAATGCAGTTGGTTGTTCGATTCATGCGTGTAGCTACTTCTGAACTCTTGAGCGATGTGAGTCCCGTGTTCAGGAACGTGCACGTCGGAACAATTGTGGCCAGTATTCTAGGAATTATCCTTGTTATGACGGGGTGGTGGCAGTACCTTTGGGTACTCTTCGGCGGCGCCAATCAACTCATGGCATCGCTTGCCCTGCTTCTCATTACAGCGTGGCTGATATCAGAGGGTAGGTCCTCGGCTTGGGCATTTTATCCCATGATTTTTATGTTTGTGACAACGGTGGCGGCGCTTCTTTACACTTCTTACAACTTGCTAGTCAATAAAGTTCTGGCTGGCAAGGTAACTGGTGAGGCGCTTGTTGGTAATACATTGATGGGTGTCGTAGCCATCTTTTTGGTTTTGGCAGCCTGCGTCCTAGCTTGGGAAGGACACAAAGCGTTTCAAAGATTTAGGGCCGTAGGCGGCCGAACAGCGCCATCGAAGGCTTAGGTTGATCACTAGAGGTGGACGGGGTAAAATCCCCGTCCTATAATTAAATCAGACGGAGAACCTATAAAATGGCAGACGAAGAAAAGAG
>FWPV01012052.1_pt1 | contig 12620 bp, 12 predicted proteins | sample 2228371 | NCBI WGS metagenome assembly FWPV01 (sample SAMEA103939776, study PRJEB20133) | metagenome | reverse complement strand
GCGGGGGACGCCCACGCGCGTGGGATAGCGCCCTGTCAACAGGGCGGCGCGGGAGGGAGAGCACACGGGGTTGGCGGTGAGAAAGTTCGTGAAACGCATTCCATCGGCAGCCATGCGGTCCAAATTCGGCGTCCGGATGGCGGAGCCGTAGGAACCAAGGTCGCCGTAGCCGAGGTCATCGCACAAGATCATGATGATGTTGGGCGGACGCGTAGCTGCGCCCGGTACGAGACCTGCCGTGGCTGCGCCGGCGGCGGCTTTGAAGAAGTCGCGGCGGTTCAAATCACTCATTTCTCCATTCTTGCTAAAATCCTGTCATGTTCCAAGGACTCGAACATACGGCTATCGCATCGCCCGATCCGGCGCGCTTGGCGCGGTGGTACGCGGACAATCTGGAGTTCGTTATCAATTACGAGTACGACGGCAACTACTTTGTCCGCGCCAAGAACGGGACCATGCTGGAGATCATCCCGTCGGAAGGACCCCGGGGTTCGAACAACTTCAAGGACCCGGGTCTCCGCCATTTAGCCATCGCCGTGGACGATTTCGACGAGGCGGTGGCTCACTTGCGCGCGAAGGGCATTCCGTTTTTGAAGGAGCCGTACGAGATCCAAGGCAACCGCCTGGCCTTTTTCGCCGACGCCGACGGCAACCTTCTCCATCTCATTGCTCGGCCGCAACCGCTTCCATAACCGGGACGACATTTGATCCGCCGCACCTTTTCCGTCTTCAGCCACCGGGACTTCCGTCTGATTTGGTGCGGCGCGTGTATCTCCAGCATCGGCACATGGATGCAGAAGCTGGCGCAAAGCTGGCTGGTGCTGGAAATCTCAAAGAACCCTTTTCTACTAGGGTTGGACGCTTTTTTAGGCGAGATTCCGATCTTCCTGTTCTCGCTGGTGGGAGGCGTGGTGGCGGACAGGAAGGACCGGCGCTATGTGCTCTTGGGTTCGCAGCTAGCGCAGATGGCGTGCGCCTTCCTGCTGGCGGGGCTGTTCGCCTTCGGCGCGGTTCGCATCTGGCACATCTTGACGTTGTCGTTTATCGTGGGACTGGCGCAGGCATTTGGCGGACCTGCTTATCAGGCGCTCATCCCTACGCTCGTGCGGACTGAGGACGTTCCGAAGGCGATCGCCTTCAACTCGATTCAGTTCAATCTGGCTCGCATTCTGGGACCGATGGTGGGAGGGCTGGCGCTGACCAAGCTCGGGGCGGCGTGGTGTTTTGGGCTGAACGGGCTCTCGTACGCGGGACCCATCCTGACCTTGCTGATGATCAGCCGTGGATTTGTGCCCGCTCCGACGCGAGAATCGATCGCCGGAAGCTTGCGCAACGGGATCCTGTTCATCCGCGGGCGGGAGGCGATGGTGGCGCTGATCGTGCTGGCGTTCCTGATGACGCTGTTGGGCATACCGGTGATCGTCTTTCTGCCCGTCTTCGCGCGCGACGTGTTCCGGGGCGGTCCTGACGTTTACACTCTGCTGCTGAGCGTTTCCGGGGCGGGTTCGGTGGTTGGCGCTCTCGGCGTAGCGGCGTTCGGTCACCACTCCAATAAAGGACGTCTCACGCTCACGCTACTGGTTGCCTTGGGAGCAATGATGACCGGCTATGCGCTTTCAACCTCCCTGGTATTAAGCTGCGTGCTCCTGTTCCTGTCCGGGGCGGCGCTGATGGCGGTGTTCGCCATGGTGACGTCGCTGGTGCAGTTGATCACGACGGACGAAATGCGCGGGCGGGTGATGAGCGTTTACAATGTGGCTTTTCGGGGAGGCATGCCGTTCGGGAGCCTGATCGCCGGAGCATTGATTAAGGAGACCTCCGCGCCTGCCGTGCTGGCGGTGGAAGGAGTGCTGCTGGCGGGCTTAGGGCTGTATTTTCTGCTGGTGCACCGGAAAGTGGCCAGTCTGTAGAATTGGATGAGAATGTTGGGCTGGGTGGCAGCGGCCGCCGCCGCGGCGGCTCTTGCGGCGGCGGACACGGCGAGATTACAGGAAGCGCGCGACCGGCAGGACCGCGCGGCGTTGGAGAAGATGGTTTCGGAACTTCAGGCTCAGGCGGCGCAGGCGCCGAAAAGGGCGCCATTGCAGTACCGCTACGCCTTGGCGCAATCCTACTTGGCTGAGGTGGCTCTGGAGCTGAGGGACCGGAAGCAGGCGCGCGCCGCTGCGGAGGCGGGAATTGCAGCGGCGCAGAAAGCGGTGGCTCTGGCGCCCGGCAACGCCGAATACCACCGTTTGTTGGGCACGCTTTGCGGGCAGGTGATCCCGGCTAGCCCGCTGACGGCGTTGCGCTATGGCAAGTGCGCGCAGGAGTCTGTGAACAAAGCCGTCGAGCTGGATCCGAAATCCGCGCTAGCCTATGTGGCCCGCGGCGTCGGCAACTACTATCTGCCGCCGCAGTTTGGCGGCGGCGTTGAGCTTGCGATTCGCGATTTTCAGAAAGCGATTGAAATGAAACCGAAGCTGGCCGAAGCCTGGATGTGGCTCGGCATAGCGCAGCGGAAAGCCGGCCGTTTGGCTGAGGCGCGAAAGGCCTTGGAAAGAGCTGTCGAGCTCAATCCCAACCGCGTGTGGGCCAAACAGCAGCTCGAGAAGACGCCGGCGAAGTAGATGCGCAAAGTCATCCCCGTAGCCGGCTTCCTGGTGCTGATAACGCTGCTCGGCTTCTTCCTGATGCCGGGGCATACGTACTTGCAGCAGGACACCCAAATTTACGCGCCCATTCTTGAGCGCTTGCACGACCGCACGCTTTTCGGCCGGGACCCGGTGGCCACCCGGCCGCATGTGGCGTTCACCATCTATGACGAAACCGCCAACTTCCTGCGGCGGCTGACCAAGGCGGATCTTCAGACGGTTCTGGTGGCGCAACAACTGGCGTACCGGCTTGCGGGGGTGCTCGGGATTTACCTGACTGCCACCGCGGTGGGGCTGCCCGGACCGGCGGCGGTGCTGGCTTCGGCGGTCTTTGGTTTGGGCGCTACGATTGTCGGACCCTCGGTGCTCACGTTCGAATACGAACCGGTGCCGCGCGGTTTTGCAGTGATGTTGATACTGCTGGCCATCGGACTGGCCGCCCACGGGCGAGACTTCTGGGCGGGCGCCGCGGCTTCCCTGGCGTTCTTGTATCACCCTCCCACCACTGCGGCGTTCTGGATCGTCTACTTCTCGCTGACGTTATGGCCTTCCGAGACGAAGACCATGGCGCGGAGGATCTCCGGACTCAGCCCGTTGATGGGCGCGGTTCTCATCCTGTTTGTCCTGTCCCGAATGCAACCGGGGATGGCGGGCGTTGAAGGTTTCTTTTCCACAATTCCGCCCGAACAGGAGGAAGTACAGAGGCTGCGGGCGTCCTACAACTGGGTTTCGACATGGGCAGGCAGATGGATCTGGCAGTATTTGGCTCTGTCCGCCGTGACTGGCTTGGCTCTGTGGAGGATTTTCCGGCGCCTGTCGGATGATCTCAAGTGGCTGCTGTGCGGACTTCCCGCCGTGGGGTTGCTCAGCATCCCGGTGTCCTACATTCTGCTCGAAGGACTGAAGTGGAGCCTGATTCCGCAGTTCCAACCGGCGCGGGCGGTGTTGTTCGTCACGGCGGCGGCGGTGTTGACTTCGGTTCTGGCGGCGTATTGGGAGGCGGAGTCGAACCGCCCGTGGTTGAGCTTCCTCTGGCTCCTGCCCGCTTACGCTGTGCCGGTCGCGCCGCGGATTCAGGACGCTTTTTTGGTTCCGCGGAAACTGATGGTGCTCGCAGCGGCGGCGGCTCTTTCGGCGCTGGCGTTTTGGGCGGTGGCTAAAGGAAAGCGATGGTCCCCGGTGGTTCTGGCGCTTGCGGCGGCGCTTCCTTTCTACTTGATCCCCGGCTGGGCCAAAACGGTGAACTACCCGGCTTTGCACCATCAGGATCTGGACTCGATCGCCACATGGGCGCGCCTGGAAACGCCCGTGGATGCCCTATTTCTGTTCCCGGACGCGGGGAAAGAGTTGTATCCCGGGGTGTTCCGCGCCCGGGCGAAGCGGGCGCTGTACGTCGATTGGAAGTCCGGCGGGCAGGTGAATTACCACCGGCGCTTCACCGCGGAGTGGTGGGAGAGGTGGAACTCGCTCATGGTTCCGGGATTCAGGATCCCCAAGATCCGGGAGTATTTCGAACGCGAGATCGATTTCGTGGTGCTTAAATCGTCCAACCGGCTTCCGGGCGTGTTGCCCGCGTACGCCAACCGGAGTTATGTGGTCTATAGCGTCCCGGTGCTGCTAGGACTTCTCCAATAGGGCTTCCACTTCGGCGCGGGTGGGAATCGAAGTTTGAGCGCCCATCCGGGTCACCGAGAGGGCGGCGGCCGCATTGGCGAATCGCAACGCTTCAGCCACAGGCTTGCCCTCTGCGATTGCTACGGCTAAGGCGCCGTTGAAGGTGTCGCCCGCGGCGGTCGTATCGACGGCATCGACTTTGAAACCCGGGCTGAGGATTTCCTGGACGCCGTCGGAGTAATAGCATCCCTGTTCGCCGAGTTTGAGCACCACCGCCTTGGTTCCCATAGCGAGCAAAGCGCGGGCGAGCCCGGCGCAGTCTTCGAGCCGGACGCGGTTGGCCGGGCGGTCGAGAAGGATGCACGCTTCGCTCTCGTTGGGGGTGAGGATATCGACCTGCTCGAGGAGCGAGCGGCTCAAGGCGCGAGCGGGAGCGGGGTCGAGCACCGTCTTGACGCCTTCCTGGCGCGCCAAGGCAAGCGCCGCTTCCACCGTGTCCAGCGGGGTTTCGAGTTGGAATAAAGCCGCCGCGGCGCCCCGGAAGGTGGCGCGCAGACCCTCCACTTCCTTGGCGGCGAAAGCATAATTGGCGCCTGAGGCGACGACGATGGAATTCTGCCCGTTCTGGTCGACCCAAATGAGAGCGACGCCCGTGGGTTGAGACTTGGTGGCCCAAACGGCGCTCACGTCGACGCCTGCGGCGGCAAGGCTGGCCTTCAGGTGGTCGCCGAATACGTCATAGCCGACTCGCCCGGCCATTCTGACGCTGACCGCGCCGGCCCCGGTCTTGGCTGCCGCGGCGGCTTGGTTGGCGCCTTTACCGCCGGGGATCATTTGGAAATTCCGGCCAAGGACGGTCTCGCCGGGCGCCGGCAGATGGTCTACCGAGACCACGAAATCCATGTTCAGGCTGCCGGCCACGACGAGTGCGGGCTTCATCGGCTTAAGTCAATGCCGAGCTTCTTGAGTTCTTCGGCGTAATAGCGTTTGTGGAGGATGTCCCACTCCTCAGTCCCCTCGGTGATTTCCCGCTTTTGCGACCGGATCTTCTGGCGGGCGGCGCGGTCCACCTTTTCTTCCATATGCAAAATTTCGGACATGACACGCACGAGTTCGAGGCGCACCTCGTTGGGGTCCTTTTTCAGCCGGAAATCGCGCGATTTGCGCATGGCGGCGACTAGCTTATGGGAGATATCGTTGACTTTGTCGCGGGAGAGCTTCATGGCGTCTCCCGAGTCGCGCCCCGAAGCCCGAATCACTTTGCGCTGCGCAACCAGGGTGTTCTTGATGCGGCGGAACATTTCCTGGTAGCTGACCCCCTCGCGGCGCATATAGTCGGTGTACTGGCTCAAGATCTCCCGGACTTCGTCGTTAAGCCGGTCCTCGACCTCCAGTTCCTCGATGACGATAGCGGCGAGCATTTCAGCGGCTGCGGGGGCGGCGGCGACTTCGATGTAGGTGGGAGCGAGTCTCGTAACCAACTGGCGGGAAAGGTAGTTGACGAACTCTCTAGCAAGTAGCATTCCGGCTTTTTCCGGTTCCTGACTCCTCCATCCTAGTCTAAAGTTTCAGGGACCAAATGCGCAACCCCGAATTCGCCTTGCGTTCTCCTTGACCGTCACGGCGCGCTCCGGAGTCCTCGCCGCCGCGAGCGCCCGCCCCGCGAGTCCGGAGGGTGGCTCGCCGCCCGTCTCCGAATTTGTAGACTGTTGGGTATGAAGACGAGGCGGGAGTTTTTGGCCGGACTCGGACTGTCGGCGCTGCCTGCGATCGGGGCGGCGGCGCGGCGCCCAAACATATTGCTGATTGTGGCCGATGATTTGGGCTTCTCCGATCTCGGCTGTTACGGCGGCGAGATTTCGACGCCCAATTTGGACCGGCTGGCCAAGCGCGGCATCCGTTTCACGCAATTTTATAATTCAGCGCGCTGCTGCCCATCGCGCGCGTCGCTCATGACCGGGCTGTACCCGCATCAGGCAGGCATGGGCAACATGGTGAGGGCGAAACCGGATACCGAGCATCCCGGTTATGCGGGACACCTGCGGGATGACTGCCCGACCATTCCCGAGGTGCTGCGCAAGGCGGGCTACAGTACGCTGATGGCGGGCAAGTGGCATTTGGGGATGCCCGGACCCGTGGCGCGCGGCTTCGAAGAATTCTATGGCATTGTCGGCGGGTTCGACAGCTTTTGGGATGCCTCGAAGTACACGCGGCTGCCTCCGGAACGGCCGCAGCGGAAGTATCCGGAAAACGGCTTTTACGCCACCAACGCTTTCACGGATTATGCACTGGATTTCCTGGCTGGCGCCCGGAAGCGGCGGCAGCCGTATTTCCTATACCTGGCCTACACGGCGGCTCACTTCCCGCTGCACGCCCCTAAGGACCTTATCGACAAGTACGTCCCGGTGTACGAAAAGGGCTGGGATGCGATCCGCGAAGCCCGGTTCCGGCGCTTGCGCGAAGCCCGTTTGATCGATCCCCGGTGGGAGTTCACCCCGCGCAGCATTGTCGGACCCAACCGGGTTTCCAACATCAACGGCTGGGCGCCGAAACAGAATCCGGCTTGGGACTCGATCGACAAAGACAGGCGGGCGGATCTTACGCGGCGGATGGCGATCTACGCGGCGATGGTGGAGGCGATGGACCGCAATATCGGGCGCGTGATCGCCGATCTTGAAAAGAACCGCGAACTCGACGACACGCTCATCATTTTCTTTTCCGACAATGGCGCCTGCGCCGAGTGGGATCCTTGGGGTTTCGACATCAAGAGCGGTCCGGACAACATCTTGCACAAGGGCGAGCAACTGGCGAAGATGGGGCAGCCGGGAACGTACCACAGCTACGGTTCAGGCTGGGCTAACGCCTGCAATACGCCGTTCCGTCTCTACAAGCACTACACGCACGAAGGCGGCATCACGACGCCGTTTATCGTCCACTGGCCGAACGGCGTGCGGCGCGCGGGCGCGATTGAGAATCAGCCTGCGCATCTCATCGACCTCTTGCCGACCTTCGCGCAGCTCGCCGGGACGAGCCCGCCCCGTCCGGTGGAAGGGATCAGCATGCTGCCCATGTTCGAGGGGAAGCCGGTGAAGCGTGGTCCGCTGTTCTGGGAGCACGAGGGCAGCCGGGCGATGCGGGACGGGAAGTGGAAGCTGACCGCCGTGGCGGCAAACGGTCCGTGGGAGCTTTACGACATGGAAGCCGACCGCACGGAGATGCGGAACCTGGCGTCGCAACACCCGGAACGGGTGCGAGCCATGGTGTCGCAATGGGAGGCGTGGGCGCGGCGCGCGAACGTGATCCCGTGGATTTGGACGCCGCAGTATCAGCCTATGACGTCACCGTAGGCTCAAACCGCCGTCGACAGCCATGATCTGACCGGTGATGAAGTTGGGCGCGCTGAGGAAATACAGCACCGCGCCGGCGACTTCATCCGCCGTCCCGGCGCGGCGCGCGGGCGTGGCGCGCACCATGGCTTGGGCTTCCTCGTCGAATTCGCCAAACCCGATCACTCCCGGGGCGACGGAATTGACCGTGATCTCCGGGGCGAAGGCTTTGGCGAGGGATTTCGTCAGCATGATGACGCCCGCTTTGGAAGCACAATAGTGGGCGTGCATCGCCCACGGGCGGAGCCCGCCGAGGGAGCTGATGTTCACGATGCGCCCGCCGCCGTGCTTTTTCATCAACCGTGCCCCTTCCTGACAGCAGAAAAAGACAGCCTTAAGGTTGACCGAATGGATGAAGTCCCAATCGGACTCGGTGACGTCGAGCGGGTCGAAGCGCGTGAAGCGCGCGGCGTTGTTCACCAAGCCGTCGAGCCGCCCGCAGCGCCGCTCGATTTCGGCGAACATGCGCCGGATTTCGGGAACGCTCTCCAGATTCGCCTGCACGAGTTCCGCGCCGCCGCAATCCGCCGCCGTGCGGCGCGCGTCCTCTTCCGAGGTGTGATAGTGCACCACCACACGCGCCCCTTCGCCGGCGAGGCGCAGCGCGATGGCGCGTCCAATGCGCTTTGCAGCGCCGGTCACCAACACCGTCTCGCCCTTCATGCCTGAAAGTCCCCGTGAATTTCGACTTCTTCCGGCTCGACGCCTTCGGGTTGGGGCTCCGGCAGCCGTCCGGACCAATTGGCCCAACCCCAAAAGAGCGCTGTCATCGAACTCAAGACGCCCGAGACAGCTCCGATTTGGCGCGGATCAAACCGTCCCGAGGCCAATCCTGCACCCGTCATCGACAACATCATGGTAGCCCATGTGAGGGTTTCAATTGTCGAGAAGACCCTCCCGCGAAAATCGTTCGACACATGGCGGAGCAACTGCGAAAAATTCAGCACCGAGCTGACCGCCACCGCCGCCCGCGACAGGGACATGAAGAAGAGCGCCAAGCCGAAGGTGGGCATTTGGCTGAAAAGCACGTAAGCGCCCCCGTGGATTACATAGCAGATGGCGATGGTTTTCTTGTAGTCTTCGAAGCTCACGCGCTTGCCTAGGTAATGGCCAATGCCGCTCCCGATGAGCAGACCGACGCCGGCGAATCCCCAGAGAATGCCCGTCCCGGCGGGTCCGAGCCCGAAAACCTGTTCGCCGAAGAGCGGAAAGAGAATCTGCGCCGCGCCCCCGCCGGTCGCCCATCCGACATGGATCATCCCGATGCCGAGGATGAGCGGAAAGCTGCGCATGTAGCGAAGTCCTTCGGCGTATTCGTGGAGTGGACGCATAACGCGGTCCTCGGAAAGGTCACGGCGCTCGGCTTTGAAACCCTCGCCCGGCGCGCGCAAGCCGCTAACGCAAAATGCGGAGAATATGAACGATGCGGCGTTGAATACGAAAGCCCATTCGAAGCCAAAGGAGGCGGTGCTCAAGCCGCCGAGGAAGGTGCCTATGGTGAGCGTCGTCCACTGCGTGGTTTGGGTGAGCGAGTTCGCGGTGTGCAGCTCCTCCTTCGTGGCGATCGCCGGAAGGATGGCGCCGCGCCCGCTCGTGAAAAACGGCGAAGCGGACATCAGGAGACCACTGAACAGATAAAGCAACCACGTGTCCGAACGCCCGATGGTCAAGATGAACCCCAACGCTACGATCGCGCGTATGAGGTCGCTGGCGATCATGATGCGCTTGCGATCGAACCGGTCGAGCAGGACGCCCGCCGCGGGTCCGGCGAGGATGACGGGGATAGCCCGGGAAAGCATCACGCCGGTGACCACCATCCCCGAGCCGGTGAGGTGCATGGCGAGGCTGAAGACGGCGATGTTGTTGAAATGGTCGCCCACTTCGCTCACCACCTGTCCCATCCACATGCGGCGGTAGTTGCGGTTACGCTTGAGGAGTTCGAGGAAGCTACCCATCACAGCCGCTCCGAGACGTAAACTCCCGCGAGGATCAGCAGCCCTCCCATGGCCAATCCCGAAGTTACGGCTTCGCCGAGCAGAACCGCGCCGAGCAAGGTGGCAAGAAGCGGCTGGATATAGGAAACCGCCGAGACGCGCGTCGCCGCGATGTAGGTAAGCGCGTAGTAAAAGATCAGGTAGCACAGCACGGAGGGGAACGCAGCCATATAAACAAGCGCCGCCCAGGCTTTCCAGCTCAAAGCGGAAAACAGGAATTCCCGGCCCAACCACAAACCGAGGGGGGTGAGGACCACCGCGCCGGCGATGTAGGCGAAAGTGTTCACCGTGATGCTGTCATGCCGCTTGGTGACGCTCTTGCCGCCCACTGTGAAGAGCGCGAACGTGAAGGCAGCGGCCAGCACCAGAGCGTCGCCCGCGAATGTCGCGCCTGTGGCCTTGGCGGGGGTGAGATTCAATACCGCGATACCGGCCAGGGCGACGCCCATGCCGGCTAGTTTCTTGACGCTAAGCCGCTCCATTCCGCGCGCCGCGGCGAGCAGCAGCACCATGACCGGCGTCAGGCCGATCATCAGCGCCGAATGGCCAACGCTGGTGCGATTCATGCCTGCGACGAAAAAGATCTGGTTCAACGCCACGCCGAAGAGTCCGAGAAAAGCCAGCGCCGGCAGCTCGCCGGGCGACCAGACGCCCGGTTTGCGGCCGGCTTTCCACAGGTAGATGGGGAGAATGAACAGGGAAGCCAGCGTCGTGCGGAAGCAACTCAGCAACAGGGGCGGCCATTCACGCAGAGCCACTTTGGCTATGACAAAGTTCAGCGACCAAAAGAACACCATCAGACCGAGCAGGGAATAGAGCCTGAGGTCCGACGACGGCCGCCGTGTGCTTGCCTCCTTCAACCGATCGTCTCTTCCTTCACAGTGATCTGCCGCAAATAGTCCATGTCCAAGCGATAGCCGAAACCCGGTTCGTCACGGACCGGGATGGTTCCGTGCGGCGTGGTTTCGACGGGGGGATCGATGATGTCGCGCTTCCAATAGCGCTTGCTCGCCGACACGTCGCCCGGAAGGACGAAGTTCGGCAGCGTGGCCAGCGCGATGTTATGAGCGCGCCCCACGCCCGATTCCAGCATGCCGCCGCACCACACCGGGATGCCCGCGGCTTGAGCCGCGTCGTGGATGCGCTTAGCTTCCAGAAACCCGCCCACGCGCCCGAGTTTGATGTTGATGATGCGGCAGGCTCGCAGCCGGATGGCTTGCTCGGCGTGCCGGGCGGAGCGGATGCACTCGTCGAGACAGATGGGCGTTTCGAGCTTGGACTGCAATTGCGCGTGGTCGATGATATCGTCATGCGCTAGCGGCTGCTCGATCATCATCAGATAGAACTCGTCCAGGCGCCGCAGATGCCCGGCGTCGGCCAGCGTATAGGCCGAGTTGGCGTCGGCCATCAGACGGATGTTGGGAAACGCCTTACGCACCTCACGGATCACGTCCACGTCCCAACCCGGGCGGATCTTGATCTTGATGCGCTGATAGCCGGCGGCGAGTTCCGCTTCGATCTTCTTGAGCAGGTCCGCGACCGTGTCTTGAATGCCGATCGAGACGCCGCATGGAATCTCGCGGAACGCGCCGCCTCCGATTTGCTTCCACAGCGGCTGCCCGTTGAGGCGGGCTTCGAGGTCCCACACCGCCGTTTCCACGCCGCCCCGCGCCATCAGATGCCCGCGGATGTGAGCCGAAAGAGGCGCCGTTTCCGCGGCGCTACCGAGCGTTCTGCCCACCAGGCGCGGCGCCACGTAGTCCCGGACGATGCCCCATGCCGACTCGGTCCACTCCTCGTTGTAAAAGGGGTTCTCGCCGCAGGTGACCTCGCCCCACCCCGAGACGCCGTCCGATTGAACCTCGACCAGGATCATCCGCCGCTCGTAAGTCCGGCCAAAACTCGTCTCGAAAAAGTGCACAAGCGGCATCCGGATTTCCCGGAGCGTCAACCGTTCGATTCGGAATCCCATGGCGCTAGGAGATAGACTCCTTCCTGCTCCTCTCTTTGAAAGCCAACTACGGCGAGTCCTTCGGCGAAGAAGCTGACGAACTGCGAGCTGACGCGTTCCTGAATTTCACGGGCGCGTCTCTTATCCGTGTGCCGGATCTGGTCGATGTCCGCCGGCACGGCGATGCGCGCTGCGGCGGCGGGAGGCGGCAGCGGCAGCCCTTCGTCGACGACGCGGCGCACGCGGGGATGGTTGAGCCACCATTCCGCCACGCAACGGTCGGTGGGCAAGCCGCCGTGCAAGCGGCTGGACGTGGTTCCGTACTGATTCAAAACGTAGCGGCGCACGATCGCGCCCAGACGCTCGATGTTGAAGTAGGCGTTTTTCAGCTCCAGGGGATCGAAAGTCCATTCGATCAAATCGACGCCGCGCGCCAGAGCATCTTGGCGCTGCCGGATCTTCATCATGCGTCCCACGCCGAAATTGCGGTACTCGGGCAGCACTCCGAGCATGTGGCTGTGCCAGTAATACTTTCCACCGGGCTTAATGCCGGGTATCGCCAGCCCGAACGCGATCATCCTTCCTTGGTCGAATGCGCCCAAGGCTTGCCCGCCGATTTTCGACGCCACGACGAACAAGCGCACGGGCAATAGATCGATGTCTTTGAACCCCCAGATCTGTTTTTGAAGCGCGACGGCTTCATGGAACTCTTCGTGGGTGGTCAAGGTCCGCACTTCGATCACCGGCTTCGCTTGGCTTCCTGCCACAGAGCCTCCATTTCGTCCAGTGATGCCTCCTCTATCTTCTTGCCGCGCGCTTCGATGCCCTTTTCCACATGGGAGAAGCGGCGGCGGAACTTGGCGTTCGTCGCGCGCAGCGCTTGTTCGGCGTCCACCTTCAGGAAGCGGGCGAGATTCACCACCACGAACAGCAGGTCTCCGATTTCGCTTTCCAGCTTTTTGGGGTCGCCCGTGCGGCGCGCTTCGGCGAGTTCGTGAAGTTCCTCCTCCAATTTGGCGAGCACCTGCTCCGGCGTCTCCCA
>FWPV01006991.1_pt1 | contig 12620 bp, 9 predicted proteins | sample 2228371 | NCBI WGS metagenome assembly FWPV01 (sample SAMEA103939776, study PRJEB20133) | metagenome | reverse complement strand
CGCCTACTGCCCTCTGCCTACCGCCCTCTGCCTACCGCCCTCTGCCTACCGCCTACTGCCCTATTGCCCACTGCCCCCCAAACCCGCTTCTACCCCGACGCCGGCAAGGGGTGAGGGAGGGAGGGGCCGGGGACCTGGAAGGTCAGGGTCAGCCCCCCCTGCGGCCGGGGACTTACGATCAAGGTGCCGCCGTGCTGCGCCGCGATGGCCGCCGCCAGGTAGGGTCCCAACGGCACCGCGGCCGGATCCGCGGCCTGGAAGGGCCGACGGAGCCGGTCAAGCTCAGCGTCAGCGAAGACCGGACCGGCAAAGCTCAGACTGAACTCCAATCCCCCTGTGGGGCCGGGGCCCGCCTGATAGTGGAGTTCGCCCTCAGCCGCCATGGTGGTCAGGGCGAAATCCACCAGGAGCAGCAAGGCCACCAACAGATGGGCATGGCAGCCGGGGACCGGCGCTACCGGTCGGTGCACCTCCCGGAAGGCCGTCCCGGGAGGGAGGAGGGCCCGGAGTAACTGGCTGATCTCCTGGAGCGAGGGTTCCAGGTCCACCTCCTCCCACGAGGCTTCCCGGGGCCGGAACAGGTCGGCATAGCCCGTAGGCACAGGGCGGCCGGTAGGTGACGCGGCCAGATTCTGGAGCGCGGCACTGAGCAGGCGGCCGCTGCCGGCCTGGCCTTCGCTGGCCACCAGGCGGGCCGCCAATCCCTGCAGAGTTCGGGTCAGGTGGAGCAGCAGTTCTTGCAGGGCCTGTAATTCCCGGATGCCTCGGGTCTCCTGTTCCTGCAGGTGGGTCTCCAGGCTCACCGGATCCATCCCCTGCTGCTCCCGCAGGGCTGCGGCCAGGTCTGCATATCCCGCCAAGAGGGCGGCAGTTCCCCGGCTTTGCCAGCGGAAGCCCAACAGACCCAGGAGCAACGCCAACACCGTGGTGCCGGCCATGCCTGCCAACAGGATGCGGCGCAGGATGGTCCTCTCCTCATCCAACAGCAGGAGGAAACGGCGCATGGCGTCGATGCTGACCCCCACCTTGACCACCCCCCAGAAGACGGCACCCCGCTCCGGCAACGGAATGTAGAGGGGAAAATAGCGCAGCAGTAGTTCGCTCTCCAGTTTCCGGCCCTGATTGACGATCTCCAGCAGGGTGCGGTCAACCCGCTGTTCCCGGATGAGGAGCCGGAGCAGTTCCCCTTCCGGGCCGGGAAAGGCGCGCCAGCTCTTGCGGGGGGCCTGCTCCGTTTCCGATTCCTCATAACTCAGAGGGAAAAAGGAATAACTAAGATGCCGGCCCTCGGCGTCGGTCTGGCGGCTGATGAGTTCGATGCCCCGGATGGTATCGTTGAAGGTCACCTTTTCCCACAGGAGCCGTTTGATGAGCTGCTCCAGGGCCGGGTCAGCTTCTGATTGGCTCTCCAGGGCGCTGAGGTGGGAGAATTCAAAGACCAGGAGGCGGCTGATGGTATCGGCCTGACGCTCGATCTCTTGGCGCACCAATGGGGTGAGGCTGTCCCAGAGGGTGAGAAAGGCCATCTGCACAAACAGCAGAAAGAGGAGGAGGGACAAGGCCGCGGTGCCCAGGAAGATGGCGGCCTGCCGGCCGAAGAGGACCCGGGCCAGTGATGGCCCGGACGGTGTGCTGCGGGTCTGTTTACTCCACGGAACCATGGCGCTGTAATTCTGCCGCCACCGCCTGGATGGCCTGGGCCGGCGTCTGACGGCCGAAGAGGGCGTTCTGCAGGTGTTTTTCCAAGATATCATTGAACCGCCGGCTGTAGGGCCGGGGCTGCAGGACCACCGTGGGGGAGCCGAAAACCTGTTCGTAGACCCTCTGGACATCGGGATTGCGCACCTGCGCCAGGGCCGCGGTGGCGGCAGGCACCTCCCCGGCGTTTTCCGCCCGCAGAATCTGCACCTGATCACTGGTCACCAGCTGCAGGAAACGGCTGGCCAGGGTTTTGATGTCGGGCCGGGTCACGGCAAAGCGATTGACCGCCCAGCCGAAGGAGCCCACGTTGGCAAAGTACTGGGGGCGGCCGCTTTGGGAGGGGATGGGGGCCACCCCGATCTGATCCGTGCTGCGCATGGCAGCCTGGGCCTGCCACTGCGGGTCGGCCAACATGACCCGCAGGTCGTGGAGGCGGGTGTTCCAGTTAACCATAAACAGCGCCTCACCCCGCAGAAAAGCCTGTCTGAGGCTCATGGGGGCCGCAAACCGGGACAGCGCCGCCGGGCCGGGGGCCACCAGAGCACCCTGCAAGCCGACGATCTCGCTCAGGGCCATCTCGGCTTTGGCCAACATCTCGGGCTGCAAAAAGATCAGGTTGCCCCGGTCGTCATGGGTCCGGCCGCCGAATCCCCAGAAAACCGGATAAAAATCATTGACGAAATTGGTAACGTGAAAGATCAGCCCATACTTGAGGGATTTTTCCCGGGGCAGGATGTCCCGGCAGATGGCTTTGAGCTCCTCCCAGGAGCGGGGGGGTGATTTCCGGTGGGCCTGCAGAATGTCCTGTCGGTAAAAGAGGAGGTTGCCCTTAATGGAGAGGGGGACCCCCATCAATTCGTCTGCCACGCCGCCGACGGCCTGACGCTGCTGGAAGGAAAAGGCGTGAGCCACGGCCGGGACCAGGCCCTCGACGGCGTAGATGCCGGTGCTGGCCAACCCGGTGAGCCAATTGCTGGCCGCATAGCGCCGCACCCAGGGGGCGTCCAGGAAGAGGACCGTGGGGATGGGGCTTTCGGTGGCCAACCCCAGGACAAAGGGTTCATACGGCAGGAAGACCTCCGGCACATAAATGCCGATGAAATTGCGCCGGAACCCCACCGATTCGGGGGTGTGGCCATCCGCCCGCAGTTGCTCCAGGATGGCCTTGGTCTGGGCATCAACGACAAAACTGAAGCTGGCCGCCGGTTCCGTGTCCATGGGACTGCCACAGCCGGTCAGGAGACCGCAGGTCAGGAACACGAGGAGCAGGCGCAGCATTGTCATCCCCCTGTGCCCCCTGCCGGCACCGGCGGCGGCTTCGAGGCGGCGGGAATCCCCAAGCCCCAGGATAGCTGTGCCCAATACCGGTCCACCCGCAACAGGCGCAGGAGGGCCAGGCTGGCCAGCAACCCCAGGGCTTCCAGGAAGAACACCCCGGCATAGGCCGCCTGCAGGGTGCCGCAGCAGGTTAGGCCGAAGTCCAGGAAAAAGCCGCCGGCCATCTCTCCCAAGGCCAAGGCCAGGCCGGAGATCAGGTTCCAGAGGCCCATGAAGACCCCCCCGAAGAGGGGATGCGCCAACCGCATGGTGAGATGGGACAGTCCGGCGTTATACATACCTTTGGCCAAGCCCAGCAGCCACAACCCGGCCAGGGCCGGCAAAAGCTGCGCCTGCCAGGCGCTGACACCCAGGAGGCCGAAGGCCGCGGCACCCAACCCCAAACCCAGGGGTAGATTGATGACCTCAGACCGGGCTGCCGCCCGCTGCAGGCGCCAGTAAGCGATCCCCATCCCCAAGATAGTCCCGTACGAGGTCACCTGGCCGAACCTGGTGGTGGCACCCACGGGTAGCTGCAGCACATCGCCGCCGAAGGGCGTCAGGATGAAGCTCTGCATGGCCAGGAACAGGACGGAGACGGCCAGAAAACTGAAAAACAGCCAGGCCTGACCGCTCTGGGCAAAGCCGCGCAGGGTCAGGGCCAGACCGGCACCACCAGCCTGGGGCCTGCGGTCCGCCGAGCCGGGGGCTTCCACCCGCCGCAGGCAGAGCAGGGTGATGACCGCCGCGGTGGCGGTAAAGAGTCCGAAGATCCAGGGCAGACGCTGCAGCCGCCCTTCGGCCAGCAGGGCATCAAACCAGGCTGCACCCACAATGATGCCGGCCAGGGTCATGATCCAGACCAAGGTCATGGCGGCCCCCCGACGCTGCCGGGGCAGGCTGTCCACCAGCAGGGCATTGACCGCGGTGGCCGAAACCGTGGTCCCGATGCCGAACAGGAAGAAGAGCAGCGTGCCCAGCCACAGCAGGCCTCGGTGGCCCGGAACAGAGGCCAACGCCGAGGCCCAGAAGGGGAACCAGGGGGTGACCAGCAGACAGAGGAGCATGCCCCCCAGGATAAACGGCACCCGACGGCAACGCGGCGGTTTTAGTGTATCGGAAAAATACCCGGCAATCAAACCTGCGGGTGTGGCCAGATGCTGAAAAGCAAAAATAAAGGCCACCAGACCGGCGGGCGTCTGATATTCGACGATGAGGACGCGGTTCAGGACCGAGGCGGTCAGCACCACCAACAGGGAGGTGGCAAAGCGGATGCCGCCCAGTTTCAGTATGAGCAAATCGGCATTAACGGCCGCAGGGTTCATGGACGAAGATGCTCGCTTTTGGCAGTATGCCCCAAGCCGGGCGGCAGGATCGGGAAAACCACCCTCGGCCCCCCTGGCATGGGGTGAAAACCTGCCCCCAACCCCACCAGCAGCTTCTGGCGGCGCATAAAACCGCCACGGCAGCCTTTTAGGCAGCCAGGCTGCCATACAGCCGCAGGTAGGCGGCCACCATGGCGGCCGCGGAAAAGCGGCTGCTCACCCGGCGGCGGCAGGTTTCCGGGTCTATCTGGTCCACCGCCTCCATGGCCGCGACAAATTCCTCCCGGGAGGCGGCCAGAAAACCGGTTTCTCCCTGGCTGACCACCTCTGGGGCGGCCCCCCGGGGCGCAGCGATGACCGGGGTGCCGGAGGCCATAGCCTCCAGCATCACCAGGCCGAAGGCCTCATCCACCTCCAGGGGGAGGAGGAGAGCCCTAGCCCCGGCCAACAGGTCCCGTTTGCGGGCAAAATCCGCCGGCCCCACATATTGGATGCGGTGGTCATCCAGGTGCGGGGCAATCTCCTGCTGAAAGTAGGGGCGGTCCGGCTCAAAGACCGGGCCGGCGATGATCAAGCGGTGGCCGGTCTGCCGGACAACTTGGATGGCAGTATGCAGCCCCTTTTCCGGGTAGATCCGCCCCAAGAAGAGGAAATACTCTTCTTTGCGGCGGCGGCAGTCATAGGCCTCCGGATCCAGCCCGTGGGGGATGAGGTGCAGATGGGGGTGGCCGACCAATTGCCGGCGCTGGAAGTCGCTCACCGCCACCAAGTGCACCTCGGGGAACCGGAGGAGATAGTCCCGCTTTGCCGAGGTGACCGGGGTATGCAGAGTGATCACCAGTGGCTGGGGGGCACCCAGGGCCTGCCAGAAGCCGGCGGCATTTTCCAGATGGGAGTGCACCACAGCCACGGGATGGTGTTGCAGATACCGCCAGGCATAGGCCAAATGGAGGTTTTCCGAAAATTTGTCCGGCGGCCAGAAGGACTCCGGGTACGGACCGGCAGTGGGCGGCGGCAGACGGGAATCCCCGGCGCAGAAGACCAACACCTGGACGCCCTGGTGCCGCAGCCCCTGGACCAGGACGGCCACCATCAGTTCGGTGCCCCCATAGGTGACCGGCGGGACAGGGATCCACGGGGGGGCGATGTGGGCCAAGCGCATCAGGCCTCCGGTTCTAACAGGCTGTTAAAAAACTCCCGGCCATAGTCGAGGGTGGGAGAATAGCCCTCATGTGCAGCTTTTGGCGGAGCCAAAAACGCGTCAGGGTTGGGGGAGAGGTCGTAGGGGAGAAGGCAGGGGGCTATGCCCCTGGCCCCCTCCCTGACGGACACGTTTTCAACCCCCTTCCAGGGCGGCGGCAACGGCCGCCAAGCTGGCCAAGGGGGGCAGGGTGTCTTCCCGGAGAGGCACCGTCAGCCATCGGGGCGGCCGACCGGGACCCGGGGCCGGCAGGGGCAGGCGCAGGGTGCCCGGCCACGCCGCCGGGTCCGGGCTCCATGAGATAAGCCCCGCCTCTTGCAAGACTTCCCAGATGGTGGTAAACACCGCGGCCGCCATCTGGTCCAGACCGGCCCGGCCGCGGTTGGAGCGCAAGGGGGCATGCCGGTGGTCCATCTGCCCCACATAGACCTGGACCAGGGAAGCCACATCACTGCGGCCGGGATGGAGCCGCAGGAGATCCAGGGCCAGGCGCAGGAGAATCTGGATTTCAATGCCATAGCCAGACTTAAAGGGGATGGCAGACCAGAAGCGCAGGGTGGCGGCCATCTCCCCGGAGAGCAGGTACAGGATGTCCTGCAGCCGCTGCAGTCCTGGATGGGGCAGGGTGGCCAGGAGCGAGCGCACAAAGGTGTTCAGCCTGCCCCCCCGAGGCCGGAAGTAGACGGTCTTGGCGGCTTCCACCCCCTCAAACCACAGGAGGGCACCGACCGGCCCCAGACACCAGGCGGGTCCGAAGAAAGCCGGCCGGATGTCGGCATCCAGGAATTGCACCAACGCCCGGGGATGGCGGACAGCCCCCGCCACCACCAGGTGGTACAACAAAGCCCGCATGGCGGCGCCCTTCCCCCAGGCGACGCCACCCTGATCCGGGGGGGCCGTCCGGCAGACCGGCACCACCTGCAGCCAAGGAAACTCTTGGGACAGGTGGGACAGGGCACCCGGGTCGGCGGCGCTGCAGGCCAACCACCCCCGGTCAATGAGGCGGCCGGCCAGCGGATCCAGATGGGCCGCCAAGTGCCTGAGATTGTCGGCCTCGCCCTCATCCTTGACGGGAAAGGCCAGGTGCACGGACCGCCCTTGGCGCTGTTTCAGGACTTCCAGGTCCTCCAGAGACCAGGTCTCGGCCCGGATGAGGGCCAGGGGCGGACAGGGGCTGCCCGGCGCCAACTGCCGGGGGTCAACAAACGCCATGGGAGCGGTCGGGACTACCCCCATACGGCCTCCAAGGCCGCCCGACGGATCCGGTCTTGGGTCAGCCAGGCTTGCAGCCGCCGCCAGAGGTCGACGAACTGGCGAAAGCGGTGGCAGACCCCTAGAGGGGGCCACCCTTCCTGGAAGATCTGGAGGTTCTGCAAGGTCTCCCGGGCATCTGCCACCTGGCCGGCCGCCAGATAATCTGCGGCCAAGACCGTATGGGCCCGGTAGGCCATGAGCTCCAGAGCCTCGGTGAGGAACCTGCCCGGATAAGGCATGAGATCCTCGGCGCGCACCATCACGGGGACCAAGTCGGGCTCCTGGGTCAGCAACTTCTGGCGGCTGTACCAGAAGCGCCGCAGATCCTGGCGCAGCCTCTGCCAGACCGGATGCGGTTTGACCGGTGGATCATGAACCACCCGGAGCTGGGGATCCAGAAAGAACCGCACCCCGAACATCCGGGCGTTGAGCACATAATCCGTATCTTCGCCCCGGGGCAGCCAAGGGTCGAAGGGCAGGAGCTGGCCCAGAGCAGCACTGATTACCATATTGCCGCCCAGGGCCAGGGGCGTCGGCACCAGATCGGCGCCGGCGTCGGCCAGAGCCTGGAAGGTCTCGTTCATCCAGCGGATTTTGGGCCAGAAGCTGACCCACCCCCCGTCCGGCTCCGCCACCAGAATGTGTCCTGTGGGGCTCTCGTAAAGGCCTGCCAGGCCGAACAGGGGCTGATCCTGTCCCAGGCGGACCACATCCTTGGCGACGCGGCCCAAATAGTGGGGATCCAGGATGATCTCATCGTCATCCAGGCTGATAAGAAAATCGGCGGCCAGGAGGTTGGCCAACACCAAGGTGAGGTTGCGGATGGCCCCATAACCGTCCAGAGACAGGAGCGGCAGACAATCAGCCTGGCCCTGCCGCAGGCAGAAATCCCGCAACCGGGCTAGATGCGAGGCGGCAAAGAGCCGCACCCGGGCGGCGGCAAAAGGCTCCAGGAGCTGCCGGACCCGGGCTTCCGTCGCCACCGCCCCCCCGGGCGCCGCGGCCGCGGCCACCACCACGATATCGTGGTCCGTATCGGTTACCAAGGGGAGAAGGCTGGTCAACAGCCGGGGGAGGGTGCCGTCAGTGTCCAAGGGGGTGGGATGGTCGAAAAAAATGTCGTCCGCCCCGGAAGTGCCGGCAGAGGTCCAGTAGGTGGGGACGGCCAAGCAGAACCGCATAGCAGTAGGGTATCCGAGGGTCAGGGCCGCGTCAAGGAAATTATCCGGCTGATGAAATTCTCACCAGTTTCTCATCTTCAAGGGGTGAATTATTTCTTGACAAACGCTTTCATGTTTTATAAAGTGAACATTAATAAGCAACCCTTAGCGATGCTGGTGTTCATAAAACTGAACATGAGCAGCAGTGAGTATCGGGCCTGGGATCTTGTCCCCTGGAGGCGCAATGTACGTGGGATGATACATGGGTTGCCATATTTCCAAGGAGGGAAGGCAGGTAAGACAGGATGTCAGGCCCGATTGTGAGAGATTGGCCAAGCCCCCTCGTCGGATCAGTGATCGTTCTTTACCGTTGAACAGACGCCCGTCCCTGCCGCCACCGGCAGGTTTTCCCCCGGTTGTTCTGCAGTCACTGCCAGCACTTCATACAGCGTGTATGGCTGGCTTTTCCCGGGCAGCGTCACTGTCAGCTGCCGTCCCACCGCCACGCGATCCCCCAGCACCTGGTAGACCGCCTCAGAGATTAAAAAATGGGTGCCGGCCTGTTTGTTGGCCGCCTCAATCCGGCTGGCGACATTGACGGCATCGCCGATGACGGTCTCTTTCCGGTTGCCGGCTGCCCCTAAGGCCCCGGCGACCACCTTGCCGTAGTGCAGGCCGATGCGGATGCGGAAGGAGCGGTGAAAGAGTTCTTCCAGGTAGGGTTGTAGGGTTTGGACTTCTTTGAGCATGGCCAGGCCGGCCCGGACGGCCTGCTCCGCCCCCCGGACCAGGTCCTCGGCTTCAAACAGGGCCATCAGGCCGTCTCCCAGGTAGGCGTTGATATGGCCCTGGTAGTGTTGGATCACCCGGCCCATGCGGTTAAAGAAGCGGTTCAACACGTGGACCACATCGTAGGGCAGGAGGGTTTCGGCAAAGGCAGTGAAGCCCTCGATGTCGGCAAAGAGGATGAAGATGCCTTTTTCGGTGCCCACCTGGGCGGCCTGGTCCCCCAGGAGGGCCAGGTCGGTGCACTGCAGGTCTTCGTCGTCGATGACCAGCCGGCGGATCTGCAGGGGGCCGGTGAGATGGGTCTGGCAGGCCAGGCGGACGGCAGCCGGGAAATGGAGGCGTTCGGCCAGCCGCTGTTCCCGGGGGGTGCGGGGGGAGCAGTGCTCCAGACCGGCGAGGATGAGCACCCGGCAGGTGGAGCAGCGTCCTTTGCCCCCACAGACGTGGGCTTGATGGACACCCTGCCGGAGGAGGGCCTGGAGGATGCTCTCTCCGGCTCCCACCTCGATGGCGACACCGTCGGGGAGAACCTCAAGGCGGGGCATACCCCACCTCCTGGGTGAGGGGCTTGGCGCACAGCATGGCAGCAGGGCGTACAGGGCGGCGGTGATCGTCCTCCCCCGGACGCTGCCGGTCAGCTAAAAGGGCAGGGTCGAAGCCCGGTGAACTTTCTTGGCCGCAGGTTTTTTGGCCATCTTGCCGCTCTCCGGCTTTTTCTTGGCCAAGGCGGGACTGCCGGCCGGCTTCTTGGCAGCTGCGGTCCGCACTGGCTTCTTGCCTGCAGTCTCTTTCTGAGCGACCTTGCTCTTGGCCGGCTTGTTAGCCTTGGCGGTCTTGACGGCCGCGGGTTTCTGCTCCGGCTGGCGCTTGGCCGCCGGCAGGGCCGCGGCAGTCGGTCGGTTGACCGGAGTATTGGCTGCGGCCGGAGATGCCGGCTTCACGGCCGGGGCTGTCGGCTTTACGGCCGGAACCGTCGGTTTGGCCGGCTGCGACTCCAGCGGCAGATCGGCCGGTGGCGGCACTTCCCGTTGGGCCCAACCGGTCGCGGCAAACCCCAGACAGAAGCACGACAGCGTCACACAGCAGACCAGAGTGCGCATGCTCCCCCCTCTTCTCCCCTCGGTTGTCGCAGGTGATGGTTGATGCTGAGGCTGGTGGTGGCGGTGCAGGGATTTGAACCCCGGACACTGCGGATATGAGCCGCATGCTCTGACCACCTGAGCTACACCGCCACGTATCTTGCTATATTGTACTGCCCCGTTGCGGTTGTCAATAAGAAAATACGCCGCCGCAGCTTTGCCCGCGTCCCCCCAGACCGGTCACCCCGGAGCCCACGCCGGGGATGGTTCCCTCTTGCATTGAAATATCCAGACAATTCCGGCGTCCGGCGTCGGCGGCAAATTTTGGCCGTTAATTTCCCGGGAAAGATATTGACAAGCCCGCAGAGATTTGCTATCTCCACTTAGTGAATGTTTGCACATTGTTCGGTCGCCAACCAGGCGCCGCCGGGCTCTAACAGGCGCTAAGTTATTTATATATCAAGTATTAAAATTTTTTCTGAAGGAGGTGGTCTTGGCAACGGCGGCGATCCCGGCCGCAGGCACCAATCGGGTATTCTGGGTCCAGCGATGGATCCCCATATTTGGCAGATTTACTATCTTAAGGAGGAAGTGAATGGACATTTTAAATTTTGCGTTAATGTGCGCCCTCATCGGTGTGGCCTACGGCCTCTTCACCACTACGTGGGTCTTGAAGCAGGATCCCGGCAACCCGCGGATGCAGGAAATCTCCGGGGCGGTCCAGGAAGGTGCGGCTGCCTTCTTGAACCGGCAGTATAAGACCGTTGCCATGGTGGGTGCCGTATTGTTTGTCCTGCTCTTCGGCTTGGGCAAATACACCGCCATCGGCTTTTTGATCGGTGCCGTAGGTTCGGCGGCCTGCGGTTACATCGGTATGTATGTGTCGGTGCGGGCCAATACCCGGACGGCGCAGGCGGCCTTCACCAGCATGGCCCATGCCTTGACCGTGGCCTTCAAGGGCGGCTCGGTGACCGGTCTGCTGGTCGTCGGTTTGGGCCTCTTGGGCGTGGCCGGCTACTACAAGTTCCTCGTTGAGATCGCCAAGGTTCCCACAGTGGAAGCCATGCACGCCCTGGTGGGTCTGGGGTTTGGCTGCTCCCTGGTGTCGGTCTTCGCCCGGTTGGGCGGCGGTATCTACACCAAGGCGGCCGACGTCGGCGCCGACCTGGTGGGTAAAGTGGAAGCCGGCATCCCGGAAGACGACCCCCGCAACGCTGCGGTGATCGCCGACAACGTGGGTGACAACGTGGGTGACTGCGCCGGTATGGCCGCTGACCTGTATGAAACCTACACCGTGACCGTGGTCGCCGCCATGCTGCTGGCCGCCACCGTCTACGGCGCCGACTCTCCGGCGGTGGTCTTCCCCCTGCTCATCGGTGGTGTTTCCATCATCGCTTCGGTCATCGGCACCTATTTCGTCAAGCTGGGCAAATCCCAGTACATCATGGGCGCCCTGTACAAAGGTCTGGCAGCCTCCGCCGTGTTGGCCACCATCGCCTTCTTCCCGCTGGCCAATAAATTCATGGCTGGCGTGGCTGCCAAGGCTGCGGCCAAGGGTGCGGCAGGCCATGTCATTCCGCCCTTTAACGTCTTCCTCCTGGCGGTCATCGGCGTAGCCCTCACCGGCCTCATCGTGATCATCACCGAATACTTCACCTCCAAGAGCTTTGCCCCGGTGAAGTCCATTGCGGCAGCCTCTACCACCGGCCATGGCACCAACGTCATTCAGGGTTTGGCCATCTCCATGAAGGCCACGGGTGCGCCGGTTATCGTCATCGTCATTGCCATTCTCTACGCCTTCCATCTGGGCGGCGGTTTGGCTAACCCCGGCACCGGTCTCTATGCCATTGCCTTGACGGCGGTGGCCATGCTCTCCATGACCGGTATCGTGGTGGCCATTGACTCCTACGGTCCCATCACCGACAACGCCGGTGGTATTGCGGAAATGGCGGAACTGCCCGAAGAAATCCGCAACATCACCGACCCGTTGGATGCCGTCGGCAACACCACCAAAGCCGTTACCAAGGGCTATGCCATCGGTTCCGCCGGTCTGGCCGCCCTGGTGCTCTTTGCCGAATACTCCCGGTCCTTCCCCACCGGTCTGACCTTTGATCTGTCCGATCCTCGGGTCCTGGCCGGTCTGTTCATCGGTGGTCTGCTGCCCTACTACTTTGCCGCCATGTGTATGGAAGCGGTGGGCAAGGCGGCCGGCGGCGTGGTGGATGAAGTGCGCCGTCAGTTCCGGGAAATTCCTGGCATTATGGAAGGCACCGCCAAACCTGAGTATGGCACCTGCGTGGACATCGTTACCAAAGCCGCTCTGAAACAGATGATGGTGCCGGCCCTGATCCCCGTGCTGTCTCCGGTCATCGTCGGCTTCATGCCGGGCCTTGGCCCTGTGGCTCTGGGCGGTCTCCTCATCGGCTCCATCGTCACCGGTCTGTTCTTGGCCATTGCCATGACCTCCGGCGGCGGCGCCTGGGATAACGCCAAGAAAGCCATCGAAGATGGCCTCTACGGCGGTAAGGGCTCTGACGCCCACAAAGCTGCGGTCACCGGTGACACTGTCGGCGACCCCTACAAAGACACCGCTGGCCCGGCCATCAACCCCATGATCAAGGTCGTCAACATCGTCGCCCTCTTGATCGTGCCCTTGTTGGCCAAATAACCTGAGCACCATTGTGCCTTAACTCCCGAAGGCCGGCTCTGCCAGAGTCGGCCTTCGGTTTTTGCTGCCGCTGCTGCGGCCACCTTGGAACCGAGGCACGGGGCGATTGACTGGCGGCAGCAGCTT